>Ga0154020_10006103_pt1 | contig 14124 bp, 14 predicted proteins | sample Klosneuvirus_201_FD_109709 | JGI IMG/M metagenome (GOLD analysis project Ga0154020, IMG submission 109709) | Active sludge microbial communities from wastewater, Klosterneuburg, Austria - Klosneuvirus_20160825_MG | ecosystem: Engineered > WWTP > Aerobic digester > Activated sludge | place...
AGCGGCGGCCCGCTGGGCGACAATCAGGTCCTGTCGAACGACGTTTCGTACATCCGACAGGTCGTTCTCGGCAACCTGCCGGCGATCCCGGCGGGAGCTCAGTTCCAGGCAGCGGACGTCAATCTCGACGTTCCGGGAGCCTGCGGAAACGCCCAGATCGAGGCCGGCGACGTGACCGTCATCCGCGGCTACAACCTCGGAGTACTCAACGGCGTACCGATCACCACCAAACCAGTCTGCGGCCCGACCGCTCCGGCTGCGGCCCGCGGCGAGACGGCCGAGGGCACGGGCGGACGCGTGATCCGTGCGGTCAATGCTTCGGCGATCGCCGGACAGCAAGTGACGGTCTCGTTCATGCTGGATTCGCTCGGTAACGAAGCATCCGCCAGCTACACGGTGAACTATCCGGCGTCGGTCCTGACCTACGTCAGTGCTGCAATCGGAGGCGGTGTTCCGACAGGTTCGAATCTCGGACTGAACACGAGCCAGACGGCAGCCGGACGCCTCGGCGTGCTGGTCGACTCGACCAACACCTACGCGGCCGGAGCAAGGCAGATGATCACCGTGACGTTCGCAGTTCCTGCCAACGCTGCGGCCGGAACGTACCCCGTGAGCTTCTCATCGACGCCGACCGCTCAAAGCGTTTCGAGTGCCCAGGGAGCTTTGCTCACGACCACCTACCAAAGCGGCAACGTCGTCATCGGAACAACTGCGGCCGGTGTGGCGGTCTCGGGCCGCGTCCTGAACGCATCCGGCCAGGGCGTGAGAGGAGCAACGGTGACGATGACCGATCCGAACGGAAACAGACGGACGTTCGTTACGGGCTCATTCGGTATCTACCGCTTCGAGGACGTAACCGGCGGCCAGAGCTATGTCATCGCCGTCCGCTCAAGCCGTTACCGCTTTAACTCGCGGGTTGTTAACGTGACCGATTCGCTCAGCGATGTTGATTTTGTTGGGTTACAATGATCCGGCAGAACGATTCATTGATCTTCACGGCGGTCGCGTAATGACCAATATGGAGGATATTTTTAGACGGTGAGAATGCTCGCCGTCTTTTTTTGATTGTGTTGGCTTACTGGGAAATGACCTTAGATCCTCTGGTTTTTAGCGGCGAGTAGGATGCTCGCCCTCCAGTCAAAAAAGGCTGTCCGCATGGGCGGACAGCCGGGGATCTAGGATCATTGAGGAAAGATCACAGGTTTTAGTTGGTCTTCATGCGGCGGACGCCGATCTTTAGTTTGACTAGATCTTCGACCGAGATGTTCGGGTCTTCGGCTCTGGCTCGGCGGATGAAGTCGCGGTCGATGTTGAAGATGCGGAATTTGACGACTTCTTCGGCGGAGAGTTTGCCGTAGCCTTCCGCTTTGAGATCGGTGAGCAGCTCGGGCGTTACCTTGAAGATGCGGAATTTTACGACCTCTTCGGACGAGAGGTTGTCGAATCCCGCGGCTTTCATTTCGGCGAGGTACTCGGGCGTGACCTTGAAGATGCTGTATTTGACGAGCTGTTCGAAGTCTTTGGTGCCGAAGCCCATTTCCGTGACCTTTCTGACAAAATCGGCGTCGATCTTGAAGATGCGTGCCTTTACGAGGTCTTCCATCGTCAGGTTTGGAAAGCCGGTGGCCTTCATCTCTGCCATGAATTTGGAATCGACTTTGAAGATCGTGGCTTTGAATAGGTCATCGACATCGAGGTCGCCGAAACCGACCGATCTGAGATCATCGGCGAGAGCGGTCGTGACGTTGAGCATCGCGGCCGAGAGCATGCGGCCTTCGACATCGTTTTCACCTTTGTTCCTGCTGTTCGACTTTTCAAAATCAAAACCACGCTGCTTCATCGCACTGAAATAACGATAGTCAGGATCAAAACGGAACGTGCCCGAGCCTTTGCCGTTCGAGAACGAGCCCTCGAAATTGACGGTGCCGGCCTCGCGGGCGAGCTTGAAATTCACGCCGCCGTTCTCCGTCTGCGCCTGGCTCAGGCCCTGCAGTTCAGAATAGGCGAAGCTCGAACCAAATTCATTTCGGCGATCGCCTTGGGTGGTTCGGCTGAGATTGAGCTGGATCTTGCCGTCGTCGCGTTTGCCCGGCCGGGCATCTGCCGTCCATTTGCCCGTGATCGGTGCCTGGGCGACGATCACGACCTTTCCGATAACTATGATTATGAATGCTAGAGATAAAAGGCTAAGAGCCAGGGATCTGAAATTGTTTCGCATTGAAACCTCCGGTTTTTTGTAAGATATTTTGTTCGCTTATCGCGTTACGAAATGAAAACACCACGACGGTGAGGTTTGTGACAGATGTGGGATCTTTTTTGCAGATTCACCCTTGCTGACGCGCGGGCTTTTGCATCGGACTTGCACGGAAATTTTTGTTCCAGTCTTGGGCGAGACATGCTATAATGGCGTTAATCTTGACAGACCAACCCTGCGCCGGACTCCAGTTTTTGGTCCGATACGCATCGCGTCGTTCTCAAGTTATTGGGAGAGAAGCGGTCATGCAATTAACGATAGGTCAAAAGGTAGCTTACCCGAACCAAGGCGTTTGCCAGGTCGAGGAGTTTAGCGTGCACGCTTTCGGGGCCCTCTCGATCAGCGGTTACACTCTTCGCGTTTTACACGACAACTCGACGATATTCGTTCCCGAATGCAATGCGGACAGCGTCGGCCTGCGCCCGCTGATCTCGAGGTCGCAGTGCCGGCAACTGATCGATATGCTTGGCGAGGATTTTGAGCCGTACGCCGGTGATTGGAAGACGCGTTCGCGTGAGTTCACGGAAAAGCTGCGAACGGGCGACATTTTTCAGACCGCCGAAGTGCTCAAAATGCTCACATTCCTGAGCCACGAAAAGAAATTATCGTTTCGTGAGCAGACATTGCTTGAGAAATCGAAATTCCTGATCATCTCCGAAATATCCAACGCCGACCCCAAAGGCAGTACACCGGCAGAAAGCGAAATAGTCAGCCTCGTCGAGCGAGCTTGTTCAAAGCGTTCGTTAGCATCGCCCGCTGTCATGGCAGCCATCCACTGACAACAGGCCAATAGACAATATATTGAGATGCCCGGGCCTTTTAGTTCCCGGGCATTCCCGTTTACGGCACCATCACATGCCATATAACGCTGTCCGCACTCATTTGGACAGTCCCACCCAAAATTGGATCAGGCGGGCGTTTAGTTAATCCTAAACGCCTGCCTTTTCCACCCCTTGTCAGTACGATCAGTACAAAATGATTCAGCATATCGAATCTGATATGCTCAGAAACCGAACCAGCCGGCGGCGAGCGATCAATGATTCGAACCTATCTGTGGTCGTCGCGACCGTGCTTTTCGATGCATATCGCCTTATATCCGCAAAGATCTCCTTTTTTGCCGCCTCCGATTCCTCGCGGCTGGCCGTGATCCTTTTCGCCAGCGCCGAAATAAAATTGCTGTAGCTCGTTGCCCTATCGCCCCTCATTCGTTCAGGTCGAATGCCATTAGTCTGGCTATTAGCGGCGATCAGCATGATTTTCTCCAGTAATTCTAATAATTCGGCCGGTGCTGCGCGTTGTTCCTTTGCTGCCAGAAGCGCCAACGCCAGTTAACATCCATCGGGAGTGAGGTTCGATACAGGCCGAACGCAACGGTGAACTGCAGCTTAACGTAGTACATTGAAAACTGGATCATCTTCATCTCAGAACCTCCGGCGGAAAAAGTGAAGGACGGCTTCCTGTAAGATGTACCGTCCTTCCACGCAGGGTTACTGCCAGTATAAGACCCTTGTCCAAAACAGCCTTCGCCTAGCGAATTTGGTTAACACGAGAGCGTTATCTGAGTGCAAGTAAGGTATGGCACTCAATTTTCATCCTTGCGGCTCCGGCTGATGTATTTAGTTAAACAAAGAAGATCGGCCGTGTATGTGCGCTTGCGAACACTCTTAAAACATAATTGCGTTCCGGCAATTTGGCCGGCTGTTAACGGGTGTGCGATATCGCACACATAAGATGGATAGGTATGGTATTCTGGCCCTGTTCCAACAAAGTTAAACTCGTTCAGGTAATTTAGCTGCTGAACTCGACCCGGAACAAAGAGGGAAAAATGCCGACTGCCGTAAGAACCGATGCCTTAAAGAACTACTTGTTGGCCTCGCTGCCGATAGGTGAATTTGAAAGGATCCTGCCTAAACTCGAGATCGTACCGCTTACTCTGGGCAAGGTGATGCACGAGTCGGGCGCCAAGATGGACTATACGTATTTTCCTACGACGGCGATCATTTCGCTGTTGTATATCATGGAAAACGGGGCAACGGCCGAGATCGGCGTTGTCGGTAACGACGGCATTCTCGGAATTGAACTGTTCATGGGCGGCGAGACGACGACTAACCGTGCTATCGTCCAGAGCGCAGGCAATGTGCTGAGAATGAGGGCGAACGAGATGAAGGCCGAATTTACGCTTGGCGGCCCGTTTCAGAGGTTGTTGCTTCGTTATACGCAGGCCTTGATAGCACAGATCTCCCAAACTGCCGTTTGCAACCGTCTGCATTCCGTCGAACAGCAGCTTTGCCGCTGGCTTCTGCTAAGCCACGACCGTTTGGATTCTGACAAGCTCGTGATGACCCACGATCTGATCTCAAATATGCTCGGAGTGCGCCGGGAGGGCGTTACGCTTGCCGCGCAAAAGCTTGTGGCTCGAAAACTAATACAAAGTGTGCGGGGAACAATGACCATCATAGACCGCCCGGGCCTCGAAAATGCGGTTTGCGAGTGTTACAAGGTCGTCAACGACGAATACAATCGCCTGCTCGGCCGGGGAATATCTCGAACTTTCGTATAGGTATACAGACAAAACGGTTAACACCTGTTATGGTTGCGCAAGTTGATCGCGTTCACGCAGTCAACTTTGAAAATTTCACCATTCGACATCGGAAATGAACTAACGATCTACTTCTTGTGCCGTCTGTTGTTTTTACAACATGGCCCGAACAAGGAGTGCCCGATGCCAGAAACCACCAGATCTTCCAATAAGCTGCTCGCAGCTCTGCCGATAATTGCCTACGACCGCGTCCGGCCTCAATTCGAACCTTACGAGCTGAAGTACAGCGAGAATGTCTACGATCAGGGTGAGGAAATGAAGCACGTATATTTTGTCGAGAGCGGGATCATCTCTATACTGGTTGCCACAAGCCCGACCACAACAATGGAGATCGCCATGGTCGGTAACGAAGGCATGGCCGCCTTGGGTGTCTTTCTTGGGATCAAACTGTCAAACAATCGAGCCGTAGTGCAGGGAAGCGGGAATGCTCAGAGGATGACGGCGAAGAATTTTAACGCAGAATGCGCTTTCAGCGATGAACTGCCGCGGATCATGCGTTTGTTTACGTATTCGATGCTAATGCAGATATCGCGTTCGGCTGTGTGTACGCGATTTCACTCCATCGAATCGCGCCTTGCCCGCTGGCTGCTGATGACGCAGGACCGCATGCGGTCCGAAGACTTTCAGGTTACGCAGGAGTTTCTCTCCTACATGCTCGGCGTTAGACGCGAAGCCGTAAACAAGGCCGCCGGGATACTGCAAAAGCAGAAGCTGATCAGCTACGTCCGCGGCCATGTAACGGTCATCGACCGCAAAACGCTCGAAGGCCTCGCCTGCACTTGTTATGGATTTATCGCGGCGAATTAAGCAGGCTTTGTGTAACTCGCACGCACAACCGTTTTGATATTGCCGCGCACGTGATAATCGCCCTCGATCTCGACCTTTAGCGGGTCGCAGGCGGCGACGAAGTCCTCGAGGATGACGTTGACGACGTGTTCGTGAAAGATCTTTACGTCGCGGAATGAATTGATATAAAGCTTGAGGCTTTTTAGCTCGACGCAGAGCTTGTTCGGCACGTATTTGAGCCTGATCACGCCGAAATCCGGGAAATCTGAGAAAGGGCAGATCGCCGTAAACTCCGGCATATCGAATTCGACCCAGATCTCTTTACCCACAAACTCATACGGAAACGCGTCGAGCGGGAACAAGCCCATTTCCTCACGCGGAGTAGGGCGGATGTCTAATTGCTGTTTATTGACGCCCTCAGGCATTCTTTCGTCTAACATAATTTTCTAGTTTGGAGTTCCACCTTCAGAATTCGGAGTTTTAACTCTTCATCGCGTAGCGATTTAACGAATTTAGCCGTGGGTTTCAACCCACGGAAAGCGGAAAAAATAACCGCGTCGCGTCAGCGACGGTTGAATCTCAATTGTCGCTGACGCGACAGCGAACTTCGATGCGTCCGACCGTGGGTTGAAACCCACGGCTAAATTCATCACACCGCTCTGCGGTGGAGCCCGGCTATCTCACATACCGATGCTTTCGCGAGCCCAAACCTCTTATCGCGGCGAGGTCGTTAACGCCGTTCTCGTTCAGTTTTGTTAGTAGATTCACGAAAATATGGGCGGTCGCATAGGCGTCGGCGCTGGCGCGGTGATGATTTACCAGTTCGATCTCGTAGTGCTCGGCGACGGTCTTCAATTTGTGATTCAGGATGTCGGGCAGCAGTTTTCGGGAAAGCTGCACTGTACAGAGGCACGGATTGCGAAGCTTGTACTTGCCGAAAATGCGACTGATCTCGTGATTCAGAAACCGCATATCAAAACCCGAATTGTGGGCGACAAGTATCGAATCACCGATAAAATCAAGAAAATCGTACGCTACATCCGCAAACAACGGAGCATGGCGAACCATTTCGTCGCTAATTCCTGTCAGCGAAGTAATGAACGGCGGGATCGGTGTCTCCGGGTTTACGAGCGTTTGAAACTCCTCTTGAACCTTACCGTCCTTTACTCGGTACGCACCGATCTCCGTGATGCGGCAGGGCGGAGCTTTGGCTCCGGTGGTTTCGAGATCGAAAACGACAAATTCTGTCTCCATCAACTCCCGGCCCTCGAATTCGTCATCGCAAAGCTCGACCATGTCGCCATCGATCCTCAAGCGAGGATCGCCCGCGATCATGTCCGCGGCGAGTAATCTGGCAAGATTGCGGTCGGGCTTGCGGATCTTCATAACAAAATCGACCACGCTGACAGCCGAAGCCTTACCGCCGAACGAGCGGAGCAGAGCGACGGTTTCGTTGATCAGGAGCGACTCAGAGATCAGATTCGGGTACGGCGTCATTGATTAAAAGTCTAGCAGAAATTCCTGAGTTTATTGAGTCGGAAGGAGTGTTGAGTTAGTCTATATCGAATGGATGTTCTCAAACGTTTCACGGAAACCAATGCCTTGCTCGATGGGCATTTTATTTTATCGAGCGGCCTGCACAGCCCGAAATATCTGCAATGTGCTCTTGCCCTGCAGCATCCTGACGATGCGGCCGCGTTCGGTAAAGAGATAGCGGCACATTATTCGGCAGACGAGATCGACACGGTCGCGTCGCCGGCGATCGGTGGGCTCGTGATCGGATTTGCGACTGCTCAGGCACTAGGAAAAAGATTCATCTGGACAGAGCGTCAGGAAGGTGTGATGACAGTTCGGCGAGGGTTTACTGTTTCGCCCGGAGAACGAATTCTCGTCGTCGAAGACGTCATCACGACCGGCGGATCAACGCGTGAATGCATCGCGGCACTGCAAAGTTGCGGAGCGAAGGTTGTCGCTGCCGCTTCGATAATTGATCGCTCAAATAGAACCGCAGATGTCGGCGTGCCGCGGATCTCGCTCGTCAGTCTCGATGTTCCTAGCTTTTCTACAGACAGCTGTCCGATGTGTGCCGACGGGCTTGAAGCTGTAAAACCCGGTAGCCGCAAGTCATGACATCTGAGGTTCAGAAATTCTGGAACGACTTTCTTTTACTAAACCCGTCGATACCGAGGGCCGAGCCTTTTCAAGTTTGGTGCTTTGGTAACACGGCGGAAATGGCGAGGGAGCTTGCTGAATTGGTCATTTCCGGCAAGAAATTTGCGACCGCGAGCCTCGTTGCGGTAAATGAGATAATACCGGACGAGGCTCCGATCGCTGATGGTTACAGCGTTGTCACTGATCTTGCGGGAGCTCCGATGTGTGTGATCCAAACAACGGAGATCAGGCATCTGCCGTTCAATGATGTTGATCCGCAATTTGCATCAGATGAAGGCGAGGATGATCAGACGCTGGAATATTGGCGTGATGTCCACTGGAAGTATTTCTCGCAGGAGGCAGCCCAGCTCGAGATCGATTTTGACGAAACATCACTCGTTTGCTGCGAGCGTTTTAAGCTCTTGTATCCTTAAATGAACTACAGACTTCTCATTCAATACGACGGCACCGACTTTCACGGCTGGCAGGTGCAGGAAAACGACCGGACGATCCAGGGCGAACTGGAGCGTGTGATCGGAATGATCGCTGACATGGATGTCGCGGTTGTTGGCTCAGGGCGAACGGACGCAGGTGTTCATGCTGAGGGACAGGTTGCGAATGTTCATCTGCACAGCAAATTCACGCCCGAGCGGCTCAAGCACGCGATCAACGGCAATCTGTGGCGAGACATCAGGATAATGAAAGCAGAAAAGGCTCCGGACGAGTTTCACGCCCGATTCTCGGCGAAGCGCAAAACGTATATTTACCGCGTGGTGAATGCTCCGGTGATGTCACCATTTTGGCGGCGGTTTGCCCACCACGAAACAAGGCCGCTCGACGTGGCTAGGATGAACGAAGCGGCTCGTTTGTTCCTCGGCGAGCATGACTGGACGGCGTTCGCATCAGCGAAATCCGACGGCGATTCGCGGGTCCGAAACGTGCTCGATTTTACCGTGGAATCGAGGTGGAACGATCAGGCGCAGGGCGTGATGATCGAGTTTCGCATATCAGCGACAGGTTTTCTGCGGTACATGGTCCGCTCGATCGTCGGCACGATGCTCGAGGTCGGGCGTGGCGAAAAAGATAGTGATACAATTCAGACGGCGATCGTCACCGGCAACCGCGACCTGGCAGGCAAAACGGCATCGGCACAGGGGCTGACGCTGCATAAGGTCGAGTACGATTAAGTGCCGGAACGCAGGCTGCCAGCCTGCGTTTCACGCAAAGGAAATTGCCGGCAACGCGCGATCGGCGAACCGGACACACGCAGGCTGGCAGCCTGCGTTCCGACGGAATGCTCATTTACCACATAGTTTTACCGGAAGTTTGGGCGGCTTTTGATACGGGGCTTTACCGGCACGCGAGTTTGGCTGTTGAAGGGTTTATTCATTGCAGCTTCGAGGAACAGCTCGACGGCGTGATCGGACGATATTACTCAGGCGTCGAAAGCGTGGTTATACTCGAGATCGAGAGCGACCGGCTAATGTCGCGGATGATAAAGGAACCGTCAACCAATAGCGAGATCTATCCGCATATTTACGGGCCGATAAATCGAGACGCAATTATTCGAACGTTCGAGAAAAGGATTTGAACAACGGATTAACACGGATCTACACAGATTAATTTCATTAAATCCGTGCTAATCCGCGTAAATCCGTTGTTAAGAAATGCACGATGCACGAGAATTTTGCCGGGATAATTAAACCGAATTCTGCCGAAGAGCGTCTTTTGGCGGGGATCGATCCGGCGCGGATGCCCCGGCATATCGCTGTTATCATGGACGGCAACGGCCGGTGGGCAAAACATCAGGGCCGGCCACGGATATTCGGCCATCGCGAAGGAGCTAAATCGGTTCGGGCGATCATCGATACGTGTACGCGGCTTGAGATCAAGGCGGTGACGCTTTACGCGTTTTCCACTGAGAATTGGAAGCGACCGCAGGACGAGATCAAAGGGCTGATGCGGATGCTTATTCGCTACATTCGCACCGATCTCAAAGAAGTTCACCAAAATAATATTCGATTCAGAGCGATCGGAGATATCGACGGACTGTTTGAAAACGTCCGTAAGGAGATCTCCAGAGCCGAGCAGATGACCGCCGAAAACACCGGCATGGTCATGAACGTCGCTCTTAATTACGGAGCCAGAGCCGAGATCGTCCGTGCTGCACGCCTCGCCTTTGCCGATATCGAGCGGCGAAATGACGTGATCGACCACCTGACCGAGGCCGACATAGAGCGAAACCTATATACCCACGGCCTGCCGGAGGTCGATCTGCTGATCCGAACCAGCGGCGAATTTCGCATCTCGAACTTTCTACTCTGGCAGTTAGCGTACAGCGAGATCTACATAACGCCGACGCTGTTTCCCGATTTCCGCCGGCCTGGGATATTTGAGGCAATATTGGACTACCAGAAACGGGACCGGCGTTTCGGCGGAGTTAAGTAGTTTATTCACAGGGATAAAGGTGATGAAAGGGATGAGAAAATAGTTTTTGCATACCCTTTTTATCTCCTTCATCCCTGTTAAATTGCGTTTAAGACTATGAAAACGAGAATTCTTACAGCCCTTATCGCTCTGCCTATCGTGATCGCGGCGATCATTCTGCCGCTGTGGGTTCCGCAGTTGGTTTGGCTGTTTGTGGCGATCGCGGGGTTTGCGTTGGCGGCGGGATTGTTCGAGTTTTATTCGCTTACGAAAAAACTTGAGCTAAAGGCTGATGCGTCGATCGGTTATCTCGCATCGGCGGCGCTGTTTATTGGCTTCCTTTTCGATGCTCCTGCGAAGGCTCCGGATCTGTTGGTGGCGACGCTCGCGGCTATCATCATCGCGGTCCTGATCTCACAGACATTTCGTTTTCAAAAGGATTTCTCAAAAATGCTCACGGGTATCGGCGTAACGCTGCTCGGGATATTTTACGTCGTGTTTTTGGGCGGATTTCTTGTTGCTACACGCGTAGGTTTCGAATCGATACCGGGCCTTTCCACAAAACTTCTCGGCTTCTTCTTCCTGATCATCTTCGGTTCCGACGCCGGTGCATACTTCGCCGGACGAGCCCTCGGTAAACACAAACTCGCCCCGGCGATCTCGCCCGGCAAAACCGTCGAAGGCCTCATCGGCGGCCTGATCACCGCCGCAGCATTCGCTGCTGTTTCGACCGCGACATTCTTTCCCGAACTGCGTTACCAATTCTCGATCCCGCTGGCCATCGTTCTCGCCGCCGTCGGCGTTCTCGGTGACCTCTGCGAAAGCGCGATGAAACGCGGCTCTGGCTCAAAAGACGCCGGCTCGATCATCCCCGGCCACGGCGGATTCCTCGACCGGCTCGATAGTTTGCTCTTTGGGGCACCGATACTGTATTACTTCGCACGGTTCTATTTCTGATCCCCGGCCCTAACTAGATCACGCCCTTGATCAGCCTGACCGTATCGCGGGCTATGAGGAGCTCTTCGTTGGTCGGGATAACGCCGAGTTTGACGCGGGAGTCTTCTTGGTTAAAAAAGCCTTCTACTCCGGATACTAATTCTGCATTCCTGTTTTCATCCGCAGCAATTCCAAACCATTCCAGACCCTGGCAGATCTTAGACCGAATGAGAGCTGAATTCTCGCCGATCCCTCCCGAAAAAATTATCGCGTCGGCTCCATCCATTGCGGCCAGGTATGAGCCAATGTATTTGCGGATGCGATAGCAGAATATCTCGATGGCGAGCCGCGCCCGTCGGTCGCCGGAATCCTCCGCTTCGGCGATAAGTTCGCGCATGTCGTGGGTCAGGCCCGAGATGCCGAGCAAGCCTGACGCCTTATTTAGCATCAGATCTGCCTCGTGAACCGTCATGCCTTCTTTTTCGCAGATAAATTCGATAATCGCGGGGTCGAGATCGCCGGAACGCGTGCCCATCACAAGGCCTTCGAGCGGCGTGAAACCCATCGAAGTGTCGAAAGAGTTGCCGTTTTTGATCGCGGCTACAGAGCTTCCGTTGCCGAGATGCAGGGTTATGATCTTTACTTCCTCGCGGGGAATGTGATTAAGCGTCCGGTATTGATACGCGATGTAACGGTGCGATGTCCCATGAAAGCCGTAACGGCGTATTTTGTGCCGTCTGTAAAATTGATAGGGAATGGCGTAGAGATAGGACGATTCTGGCATAGTGTGATGAAACGCCGTATCGAAAACCGCCGCTTGCGGAATGCCTTTACCTAGGATCGACCTTGCCGCCTGGATGCCCAGAACATTGGCCGGATTGTGAAGCGGGGCGAGCTCAATGCAGTCATCGATACCTCGCAGCACGTCGTCATCGATCAGAGCGGACTGGATGAAACGCTCGCCGCCATGTACAACGCGATGTCCGACCGCATCGATATCGGACAGGCCGCTGATCCCGTCGATATTAGTATCTTCACTACCGATCCATTGCAGGATGGCGTCCAGTGCGGCGCGCATATCACGTATCGGCTTGCCCGAACGGACGGCATCATGCCCCGCCGTTTGAAAAGTTAAGACCGCCGCTCCGCCGATGCGTTCGATCTGACCGCGCGCGAGCATTCGATCGTCACGACGCTCGATCTGCTCGAGGCTCGTTGAGATCAACTGGAATTTTAACGATGAACTGCCGCAATTTAGTACGAGAATGTTCATATTTTTATGTTACATCAAGTCATAGAATGAGAAAGGCTGAAACATAGTTTGCACTGATTCGGCACAATCTTGTATCATCGCGATTGAAGTTATGGACGCAGTTCGATTTGACGACAATAATAATACGTAGGCGAGAGTGTTAATTAGGTTTGACGCTCCGCCTTTCGTTTGTCGCAAATCGAAAGGCGTTTTTTGTTTTTGGAAGTGAATAAACAGGGATGAAGGGGATGCAAAGGATGAATTTGAATTTGTCTTAACTCCTTCATCCCCTGAATCCCTATTAATTTTAATTTTATGTTGGATGTACTTGGAACTTTAGAGAGAACACATACTTGCGGCGAATTGCGTGACAGCGATGTTGGCAAGCAGGTTGTTTTGATGGGTTGGGTGGCGAAGAAGCGTGATTTTGGCGTTTTTACGTTTGTCGATTTGCGTGACCGCGACGGTGTGACGCAGGTTGTGGTGAGCGAAGAGGACGCGAAGGAAGCTCATGCGAAGGCTAAAAACCTGCGCGGCGAATTCGTAATCGCCGTCAAAGGCGAGGTCGTCAAGCGTGACGAAGGGGCCAAAAACGCGAAGCTGCCGACCGGCGAGATCGAGGTCAAGGTGAGCGAGATCCTGATCCTGAACGACGCTAACGTACTGCCGTTTCAGCTCGAAGTCGCGGGGTCTGAGAATCTCGCGGCCGAAGACACGCGTTTGAAATATCGGTATCTCGACCTGCGCCGTCCGCAATTGCAGCACAATATCCGCATGCGTGCGAAGGCGGTCTCAGCTATCCGTGAGTATTTTGACACGCGTGGATTTATCGAGATCGAGACGCCGATCTTGCTCAAATCGACCCCGGAAGGTGCTCGAGATTTTATCGTGCCTTCGCGAATTCACACGGGGAAATTCTTCGCCCTGCCGCAGTCGCCGCAGATATTGAAGCAGCTCACGATGATCTCGGGCTTCGACAAGTATTACCAGATCGCGCGCTGTTTCCGTGACGAAGACCTCCGCGCGGACCGGCAGCCGGAATTTACGCAGCTCGATATGGAGATGACGTTCGCCCATCAGGAAATGGCGTATCGTGAGATCCAGGGCATGTTCAATCACGTCCTCGGCAAGGTCGGCGGCATTGACTTGCCCACCGAATGGCCGCGTATGACCTACGCCGAAGCGATGCGTCGGTACGGCTCGGACAAGCCGGATCTGCGGTTCGAGATGGAACTGGTCGATCTTTCGGATGAGTTGCGAGATACGGATTTCGCTCCGTTTGCGCAGGTGTTGAATTCAGGCGGGCAGGCTGGCAGCCTGCGTTCCGGCGAGATCAAATGTATCGTTGCGAAGGGCAAGGCCGATTACTCACGTAAACAGCTCGACGATCTGCAGGAATTTGCAAAACGTTATGGCGCTGGGGCGTTGGCGTGGATCAAGGTTGGCGACGAGACTACCTCGTCGCTGCTCAAGGTGCTTGGGGAAGAGAAGATCGGCCAGCTCGTTTCGGCAGCCGGAGCTGAAAAGGGCGATCTCGTTCTCATTGTCGCGGGCCGCAAATCTGTAGTCGCCGCTTCGCTCGGAGCTTTGCGTATCGAGGTTGCCAAAAGGGAAAATTTGATCGACCGTTCGGCTTACAAGCCTCTGATTGTGACGGAATTCCCGATGTTCGAGCACGACGAAGAGAGCGATACATACGTTGCGGCTCATCATCCTTTC
>Ga0154020_10006104_pt1 | contig 14124 bp, 9 predicted proteins | sample Klosneuvirus_201_FD_109709 | JGI IMG/M metagenome (GOLD analysis project Ga0154020, IMG submission 109709) | Active sludge microbial communities from wastewater, Klosterneuburg, Austria - Klosneuvirus_20160825_MG | ecosystem: Engineered > WWTP > Aerobic digester > Activated sludge | place...
AATAAAGTATAGTTTTGAAAGCAGATGAGGTAACAACCATACTGGGCATTGACCCGGGTACTATCAATCTGGGCTTTGCCATAGTAATGGTGAGAAATAAAAAACCTGAGCTGGTGGATATGGGGAATCTTAACATGAAGTCAATTACCTCACAGCATGATAAGCTGTCCCACATCTATACTCAGCTTTGTATCCTAATCGAAAAATTTAAGCCAGACGAATTTGCTATTGAAGCTCCTTTTTTTGGTAAAAATGTACAATCAATGCTCAAGCTAGGCCGGGCTCAGGGCGTATGCATTGCAGTGGCAATGAAATATAAATTGATCACTGAAGAATATTCACCCAGAAAAATCAAACAATCGGTAGCAGGTAATGGGAATGCCTCAAAAGAGCAAGTAGCCCGCATGATAGAAAAACAATTTAATACCAGCCTCGCAGGATTTAATTTGGATGCCACAGACGCCCTTTCAGTAGCATTATGCCATGCATTTAGTAAGCGCAGTCCCGGTGGCAAGAGTAAATCGGGGAACTGGTCCTCCTTCTTAAAGGCAAATCCTTCAAGGATATTAGAATAAAAATTCTATAAAATCTCTGCAGCAATCTTTTTAGCTATGTTGGCCATCTCGACGGATGACAGCTCCATGGGCTTATTGCTGAAGTTCATATCTGAGATGGCACTAATGGGAATCAGGTGGATGTGGGCATGTGGAACTTCGAGACCGACTACAGTCATCCCTACTCTATCGCAGGGAATTGCCTTTCCAATTGCCAAGGCAATTTTTCTTGCAGTTTTCAGCAGAATGGTATACAACTCTTCATCTATATCAAAGATATAATCTACTTCCTTTTTGGGGATGACAAGAGTATGACCTTCTCTCAAAGGCCGAATGTCAAGAAAGGCATAGCATAGATCATCTTCGTATACTTTATATGAAGGAATCTCACCTTGAATTATTTTGGTAAAAATGCTGCTCATTTACTCCATTAATTCTATAACCTCGAATTCAAGCACACCTGCAGGAGTCTGTATTTTGGCAATCCCACCTGGTTTCAAGCCGAGGAGTCCCTTTCCTATAGGAGAATTTGTACTTATTTTATTGTCTTTTAAATTAGCTTCGGTCTCCGATACCAGAGTATATATAAAGTCCTTCTTAGTCTTAATATTTCTGATCTTGACTTTTGACAAGAGGGTTACTTTAGTCTTATCCAATAATGATTCATCTATAATCCTGGAATTGGAATATATTTTTTCTAATTCATTAATTCTTAGCTCCAGCATGCCTTGCGCATTCTTTGCTGCATCATATTCTGCATTTTCAGAAAGGTCACCTTTATCTCTGGCTTCTGCAATTGCTTTAGCGGCTTCTTGTCTGCCGGAAAATTTGAGGTCTTCCAGTTCATTCTTTAGTTTATCAAGGCCTTCCTGAGTCAAATAATGGTATGACATAGTGTATTGGTTTTTAAATAAAAAAATTAGACACCTCTTTCGAAGTGTCTATATTTTAATTCGGATATTTAATTGTAAAGGTAAAGAATATAACCGATATTCTTATTAGTCTGTAGAACCAAAGTTAAATCTAACACCCAGGTTATGAGTGCCATCAAATACTCTAGTGGTGCGATAAGCGTAGTCAATACTAAATTTGGAACCGGTTTCCTTATTAAGAAATAGATTTACTGAAGCTCCAATAGCCAGGCCGGTATAGATATCTTGATCTTCCACCAGGGTAGACTTTTGCAGATCCAATTTGTAAGCTGCTCTGGCTTGAAGTATCTCATCTATTATTCCTACTTCAATACCTATTCCCAGTTGATCCTGACTAAATGAATTTGATGTAAAATTAACGATGGGCGTGATTCTTGCTGCGTCTCCCATATAGAAGTCGTATGAAGTACCGATATTCAATGTTACAGGAAGTTCATAGGGAGCCGCTCTCTGATCATAAGCGAGGTTGTAATTATCCAGCGCTTTGATGGTAGTAAAGCCTTCTCCTTTGAATTTCATGGGAGTACCCAGGTTGCGCAGAGCAAGCCCAAGTTTAAAATTATCTTTCTCACCATTCACATACTGTACTCCTCCGTCCAGACAAACTCCACTAGCTTTGATGTCACCAGCGCTTTCTACTATAAAGCGGGCAGAAATACCAACTGATACTTTATTTTCAAAAGTAGTGGCATAAGAAATTGCTAGATTAGCCCAATTGGGAGAAAATGTAGAGCCTGTTCCTTCAGGTTGTTGTGTAGTGGTAACCGGAATATCTCCGAATCCAAGTACCATCACATCAATACCGAAAACACCTCTCTCCCCGACTTTCTGAGCCAATCCGAAGGCGGTCATATTGATCCCTGTTCCTACCAGGTATTTAGCGTGGCTGAGTGTTATTTCTGTTTTAGTGATTCGGGCTAATCCGGCAATATTTAAGCGTGTAGCCTCGATACCAGAGATACCACCTGTATTTATAGTATGCAGTCCGGCACTTCGAGCCCATGGGTTCATCAATAATTCACCCGCACCTGCAGATCCCTTTCTGTCTGGATTACCGGCGAAGACAGAAACTATAGTGACTGTTATTAAAAATAGTGTAGTAAAAAAATTCTTCATTATTAATAATTGAAAGACTTAACAATAAGGTAGGAAGGTCTCCCTTCCTACCTGATTAATTTCTATTTAAAATCCGGAAATTTCAAGTTGTCTGATGGCGCCTACCCACTTCACCACACGCTCACCCCTATCGGTCTTGATGTGAATGAGATATACACCACTTCCAACAGTGATTCCACGTGAGTTTTTCAAATCCCATTCCAGATCGGGATAGATTTGTCCAAACCGTACTGCAGAAGAAGGATCATTTCGCTTTTCGGGGGTTTCATTTCTACTGAAATGCTTGATAAACTTACCATCAAGAGAATAAATAGTGACATCAGCTTTTGCAGGAAGATTAGTAATCTTGATCACATCTGATATTTCATTTCTCTCATATGAAGAGTATGCATAGTATGGATTAGGAACCACTTTAATGCTATCAAGTGCTGCGTTGGCCAGTTTTTCATCTTGTGCTACAAACGATTTACCTTTTATCTCAAAGTTATACATTGGCATGCCTTGGTTTTCACAAGCAGGCTCTGAGGTCTGATAATTATTATTGACACGCAATTTTGAAATAGTCTCAGCAGGAATCAAACCATTAGCATATGATTTTAATTGAGAAGCAAGTGGCAGAGCAGTCCATGTAATCATAGCTGCTACACGGCCTCTATTGGTAAAGTTACCACCTCCCTTTAAGAATCCGCCTATCTGAGCGCAGCCATCATAAGTTCTATTAGTTACATATATGAAATGCTGTGCACCAAGGTAGAAAAATGAAGGATCACGTGGACCCTCTAATACGAGTGCATTGTTTGGATTCCAGATCATATCTCTGCCAGCATTTGGATTTAATCCTGCAGCAGTAAGATAATCTCCGAAAAGCGAAGGATCATAGCTCGAATTTTCTCCAAAGAAAATATTCAATCGCTGACCTGTCTCAACATCGACAGCATAGCCCGGGAACCATGAGAAACCTTCTGTATCTTCCTTTACCGGATTTCCATTAGCATCCACATCTTTAGATATAGATTGGCCCCCTCTAAGTTGCAGAGTAGTTCTAGCCTTCTCGGCGAGATATCCATTTTGTTTATACCAGTCATTGGAGGTTTCTACTACAACACATCTGGACCATAGATCTTTATTGTCTGTGAAGACGATATCGACATTGTTTAGTGTGGAGAGGTTGTGATTATTATATACATAATTCTTCACAGAGCCATTGATAGGTGCAGGAGTAATATCCCAGGTAGTACTGGTGTCGTTATTGATCTTTAGAGCTAACTGGAACGGGAACCATTCCAACTTCTCATAAGCATTCTTTGGATCCAGGTCAGGCTGAGATACGTCAGTTGATTTCTTTATGAAATTGATCGGATCAAAACTACCTAGATTGTCCTGATCAGCAATAAAGCTGAGCCAAGGATTAGCAGTTTTATCTCTCGGGCTGGTAGACTCACTAATAAATCCATTTGTCGCATCGAGGTCTTCTCCGGCTTCATTGTTATTGAAGAAAACAGAAATACCATAATCTGCTATCAGTTTTTCATTAAACAAGTCAAATTTCTCAGCAGCTACAAGGGTATTTCCTTTATCATCTATAAGGCTCCAAGTTGTAGTGGCGACATCCATCTTATTGTCATTCAAATTATCATCAGTAAATTTCAAAGTGAACTTACCGTCTTTGACATCCAATGGGTTGTATACTTTAATCTGGATAGGACCCGAATTTTCCTTGTATGTAACGTGACAATCAAAGTTATTCTCAATGTTTGCTTTAATAATACGATCACGCTCTGCGTCATCCATATCTATAGAAACTTGATAATTGCCTTGACCATCCAATCTGGTAATGACCACTCCATCTCCTACTTTAGCATTCAAATACTTATCAGTGATAGGGCGTGGAACAGCATGTTTAACCACAATCTTACGTCTTCCTCTGGCAAAGGTCAGTTTTTGACCTTGTTTGTTTAGATCAGTTTCATATGGGTCAAAATCCTTATAATTATTGGTAGCATAAGCTACCACAGTGTAAAAATATTCCTTATGGTTCACCAGTCGCTTATCATCACCTGTAGCGAATAGATCCTCAGTTATCTCAAATACATTTCTCAGGCCTTTATTCTCTCCTGTGACTTTCAGTTCAGGTGTAAGTAGCTTTTGGGTTGTGCCAGGAATGAGATAGTTGCTCTCAACCCAATTGTATAATTTAGAAATATTATTCTTTTTATCTACCTGAGCTACGAGTCTTGCTCGACTTGGATCATCGAGAGTGGATTGCGCGTTTTGATCTTTCAACTGATAGAGCTGATATCCTTCAAATTTGTATAATCCCGAATCTGCTTTAGAGGGAGAATAACCCGGATTATAACCTTCGAAGTTCAGGTCAGCATTATTATAATCAGCAGGATAGGAAAGTGCAAGTACAAACTTCTGATCAAGTTCGATTACGTCCATTACAGGTGCATCCGGTCCGTCAAATATTTTAAAGCAATTGTCAAATAGTCCCTGACAAATATCATCTGCTCTCCGCAGTTCGTCAAGTGGCGGACAAGGATACTTCTGGTTTGGAACCCAAGGCACACCTACGACCAGGAAGTTTCTCTTACCCGGTTCAAGCAGGATAGGTCCTGTAGACTGGATAGTTCGTCTGTCCCAAGCAGGCGGAGGTGTAGTACACATAGACCAGCCCTGATCATCTTTGGGATCAGAAGGAAATGCATATTTAGTAGGAGTACCACCGGTGGAGGCATATCCTGTACCACCTATTGTCAGCGGACGACCATTTTTCCAATAAGATCTTAGCAAGTTATACCACTCTTCCGGCTTATCACCTGATGGATCTGCAGTATTATCTCCTGAAGTATTGTTGTAATACATAAAGGCAGTCATACCTATATCTACATATTTATCGTCAATCGTTTTAGTCGGACCTTCAAAGTAGTCAATTCCTAAAATCGGTATTTTAGTTCCGTAAGTATTGACCGGCGATCCATTTGCATTACATATAGTACCATTCGTACCATCCTGATCATCAGCATTGTAATAGTAAACTAAACTCCTACTGGTATCACATCCGATATAGTCATCATATGGACAACCCAAATCTGCATCTACCCACCATCCAAAATAGCAATCAGTAATAGGCACCGGTGCTCTGTTGATCAATTTGTAACGCATGAAAGTCATATCATTGAGTGCGTCACCAGTGGCAAAGGCAAAGGCCTCTACCTGGACTTCCATCTGTATAGGAAGGCCTTTGGTCTCAGAGTGAGCTCCACCATTATCATTGTATATCCAAAAAATCATCTGATCCGCTACTGCAGGATTAGCTTGATACTCAGCATCATATTTACATGCATCAGCTACACCTCTTACCTCAATAATGGGATAGTCACCATCCAAAGGATCATAGGAGCCTACATTACCATAGTCAGGATTATCCCAATAAGGTGCTAAGCTTGCAGTGGTACTGGGTAGTTGGAAGTTATTGTATTTTCTAAAATAGGGATTGCCCTGTGCAGGCCAGTTTAATACACCTGCAGGAATCTGACTTTCTTCATATGGAACTCCATTCTCTCTGAATAACTGGAAACGGCGCTTGTGTTCATCCACCTCATCACGGGTAACTTCAAACATACGATCCCATTCATTACACTGGGAGGCAGATATCTGACCATTATTATCTTCAAGCGGACCCGCCCAAAAGTCAGTTTCCTTTGCACCACCATATGTCTTTCCCGCAAACTTTAGCGCACCGGCTTCATCACGACCTCCTATCCACACTGCAGCAGCGAATATGGAGTTTACTGGTTTTGCTCCTGCGCCACTGATATTCGGCACGAAATAGCGGCCATCTGCCCTATCCCACCATACGTCACCTCCATTGAGTAACATGGCACGCACATTATTAACTTTTAGCTCTGATTTTGCCACTGCAGGTGCACAGAGTGCTCTAATCTCAAGCTTGTCTTTTTTAGCATTTTTAAGTGCCTCTTCATTGGGTACGCCCCAAGTACTATCGACTACCAGAAATGCTAAAATGAATATTAATAAAAACTGTTTCATAGTTTGTGTCAGTTTAAAAATTAGAAGTTAAAATTAAGTCCTAAATAAATTCTACGCGGACCATTAAAGAAGCCGGGATTATACATCAGCCAGTTGTATGTATTCACATATTCCTGCAATGTTCTCCCTTGTGAAGCAGCTACATCATTTACCTCATAATCACGGAAGGCTGCTTGTCCAAAGATAGTTTTCAAGTATCCATCATCATCCGGTGAAGAAGTCGCCTTGTACAACCCGAATACATTTCGGGTATTCAATAGATTGGTAATCCTGACATATACAGTAACAGGAAGCTGGTGGTTGACATTCGACTTATTCAGATAGAATGATTTATCGATTCTCAGATCCAAGTTATAATTCCAAGGATATCTTGCACCATTATAAGTACCGATTGATCCTGAAGATCCGAACTGTTCCGGTTTTTGTTCTTTAGTATATGGTCTTCCCGAGATAGCTGTTGCTGCCAAGTTAACACCTGCATTGGAGAATACATCGGCACCAAACCAAACAGGACCATTATATCTCTTCCCATCTTCATAGCGGAAATCCATTATAAGCTTGAATGCATGTCTTTCATCAAAGTCCAATGGACTTAGGATACGCACTGAACCGTTCTTGGCAATATTGCGCTGAGTGTTTGGATCAGATCCTGTACCATCTGCAAACTGTAAAGTATAGTTTGCCTGAAGAGAGACATTGCCTAATCTTCTGAGGTCATATTGTAACTGTAGGCCCTTGACTGTACTAAAGTCAATATTGCGGTAGGTCAGCATACGACCGGTGTTGTTGGCGGTATTATTGAGATAGGTACTCTGAATCAGGTCTCTGATTTCCTTGTAATAGACTGACAGCTTCAATGCAGACTGCTCGCCAAGTGCTTGCTGGAAACCTACTTCATAGTCGATGGTTTTCTCCGGCTTCAAGTCAGGGTTGGGTATATCAGTAGCTGTCTCCCACAGATAGAACTGGAACGGATTGGCATAATTACCCGCATTGGGGCGCTGTACCAGGATATCATAGTGCCCAAAGAAGTTGGCATCCTTGGAAATAGGAAATGAAATAGCAATACGTGGTGAGAATGTTACCTGAGGTATATAGTCACGGAACGATCTATTTGGATCATAGCTATTTCTAGAGATATCTGGCTTCAATACCGGGTCACCGTTTTCTAATTTGAATGCAGGATGAATATCTGCATTTGATGTAAATGGAGTATTTGTCTGGATTCCGTTTTTATCAAACCAAGTATCCTCTAGCCTATATACCACAGCAGTTCCATCAGTGGAAGCACTCGAAGTATAGACCTTGGAATCAGGATTTATGTTGGTGGGAATTTCTTCATTCCGCTTTGCGTAAAATTCCTTCGCAGTCAGAATAGGATATAAACTATACTGATCGTTCATCACTTTTGTATTGGCATCATACCGCTCTATGCGCAGACCAATTCTAAAGATAACATCTTTAGCCTGGAACTTGTCTTGTAGATAGAAGGATTGATAAGAGGGCGTAAATGGTGCAATGGTAAACTTCTTTACATTGTTATAACCAGCGATGGTATCAGTAAAAAAGTCATTGAAATTGGCATTTGTAACTTTATTACCCAGATAATCATATCCATAGAAATTGATGTAGCTATTTCTATAAAGTTCTTCAGCTGAGAACATATCCAGAGATAATTGATCAGGAGTCAGATTAGGTATGTGTACGACATCTGTGAGTGGCACACCCAGTTTTTCTCTCAACTTTTTATAAAATAGACTTCCAGATGAATTCTCTACGGTGGGGTTGTACAGCGTCACTACATTGCCATCTGGATCAGTCCAATTGCCCCGAACACTAGTAGAATCTAAACTACCGAAATGGGTATTGGCCAACTGATTGGCTAGGGTCCACAAGCCCGAAGGAGCGAGGTTATAGGATCTTTCCACATTTTGCTGATAGAGGAAGCCTAATAAAATATTGTGGCGTCCACTTTTCGCCTTATTTCCCACGAGGTCAAAACCTATGTCCACACGGCCGGTGATGTCGTCACTTTCTGCTTTGTTGTAAGTGTTATATACCCTTCCGACATTGCTATAAATGTTGTGAATACTGTTGTAAGTGCTATTTGTCGAACCATTATTGTTAAAGACTGTCTGAGGATATATCTTATCAATTGAATCCAAAGAATTGTTAAAGTTGGACAGGATAGGATTCTGAGAACCGGGCGTGTACAATGGGTTATTAGGATCCGCATAAGTCACAAAGCCGGTAGCTTGTTCCCATCTTTCTGTAGCGGTATTGAAGGTCAGAGGAACAGAATCCAATAAATGGAATTGGCCAACATAACCGTAGTCAAAAATTTTGTCCTTGTGTCTGTAATCTTCAGTATGTGACTTTTCTTTTTCATATCCACCGATAAGGGTATAGGATACATTTTGAATAAATCCTTTTTCGGCGATGTTTTCATTACCCAAGCGGTGACGAAAGCGTGCATTCGCCCTATAACGGTCAAAATAGCTAAACGGATTATTTTCATAATTCGCAAACGCCCATTGGCGGCTGGGAGCAAATCGATTTTTGCTATTTGTGAAACCACCACCCAGTTGAAGTGACATACTTGGAGCTAAGCGAAAATCTAATTTTCCATTCAGGTCTAAATTGTCCGATTGCTCATTCTTTCTGGCTTTACTCCACTCCGTGATTGCGAGCGTATTAAATTCTGCCTCATTAAAATTGGTAGCACCGATGCGCCGCACCGGATTAGCTTCAATTCTTTTCAGCTCTGATTCTTTAATATATCTTATAGGCTCAAAGGAAGCACCATCATCATCATGATGAATGTAGCGACCTGCCAAACGAAATCCAATAATTGATTTGTTATCCTTTTTCCATATAGGGCCTGAAGTAGAAGCATTTAGTTCTGTTCTACCATAGGCATCCAAATATTTAGAGGTCTCACCATCTACATATAGCGAAAACAATCTACTTGGTCCTTTAGTACTAGCTACCAATACACCGCCTGTGACGTCTCCATACTGAGCCTCCAGACCACCTGTGATGACCTGAAGCTGCTCTACTTCATTTGGCGGAATGTATGCACCTGATACTTTCACACCATCTATAATATAGGTTGTGGCACCCGGTCTTGATCCTCTGATGGAGATATCGCCCGAGTTGCCGGTAGAAACACCAGCCGAGGTACTTGCTATTGCAGTAATATTCTTGAGTGGTGAATTTTTGATTTGTTCCGCGGTGACTGTCGTACCCTGAGTCGTATTATCCTGCTCGATGAGAGGCACTTTATGCTCGGTGATAGTCACCTCATCAAGTGTCTGCGATTCGGGATTCATGTTGACATCCACACGGTTGGACTTACCGGCGAAGACTACTACATTCGTAATGATCTGCTTACTAAAGCTCAGCATAGTCACCTGCATGTTATAGTTGCCCGGATCGATATTGGAGAACTGGTAGTTACCAAATTCATCTGTCACCGTACCTTCTTTTTGGACTCCATCCTTAAACAATAAGACAGTAGCGCCAATGATGGTTTGATCCTTATCATCCTTGATCCTACCCATAAGTGAGGTCTGAGCGTCAAGTGAATATAAAAGTCCAAATAAAAATACTATTAGTAGATAAAATCTATTCATACTTCTGATTTATCAAATTATCTTTTACAAAATGCAATTATAGGAAAATAATAGGTATCAATTTCACCGTAAAATATATTTTATTTATATCAAATGGTTAGAAAAACATATTAAATCTTAAAATATCAATAAAAGTATTGATTTTCAGTGGGATTACTTATAATATACTGAACCTTTCCTAATAATGTTTTTGAAATTTTAATTTTTGATTCTACAGTCCACCCTGCTACATGAGGAGTCATAACCACCTGCGGCATCTCACTCAATTGGGACATCATGCGCCGATCATCTTCAGTATAAGTCGCAGGTTTTTCATTTGTAAATACATCCAGGCAGGCTCCTGCAATCTTTTGATTCTGAATACCTCGTATTATACTATCGAGATCAGCAATACCGCCTCTGGAGGTATTGATTAGAATGACGCCATCCTTACACTTATTAACAAACGCATCATTAAGCCAATTCGCTGTCTCAGGAGTAAGAGGAACATGGAAACTGATGATATCAGACTGCTGGAGGAGTTCCTCCAGAGTAGAAGAGTGGCGTCTGGAAAAACATTGATCTGTAAGATTGAGCGATTTGTATTTATCATAGATGTAAATATCCAAATCAAAGCCTGCAAGCACCTCCGACATTGCCGAACCGTTATTTCCAAATCCTATAATCCCGAACTTTAAACCGGAAAGCTCCCGACCCCTCACTGATTCACGATCCCACCTGCCTGTACGGACCTCTTCCATCCCCTGCGCCAATTTATCAAGAAGTGAAAGTAGCATACCAAGAGCATGCTCTGCAACTGCCTGGCGATTACCCTCAGGAGAGCTGATGACCTTAATAAGATGTGAAGTACAGTAAGCGACGTCAATATTGTCCAGCCCTGAACCCAGCCGACAGATAAACTGTAACTTCTTTGCTTTAAGAATACGGTTGACATCCATCCTAATCTTTGTATTGACTACAATTCCTTCATATTCACCAATAACTGTATCAAGTTCTGCCGGCAAAATTTCAGGATGATAGTCGACATGAAATCCCATTGTGGTAAGCCCATCTATCAATGAAGGGTCACAATAATCAGTAATGATGATCTGCCTTGAAGATAGCATAACTATTTATTAGATTTGCTCAAAAGTAAGGTTATGAAACATCTTTTTTATCTTATGAGTATAATTCTCCTTTTAGTAAGTGCTTGTAAAAGAGATGTAGCACGAACTAATAAGGAATATCCCATCAAGGTGGAGGTAACTATCCGAAATCAGGCCGCGGAGGACTCATCAAAGGTGACAGCATACGTAACATATAATGATTCGATAGCTAAAGGAGAACCGGATACAACACTATACGATATCACTTTAGGCAAGGGATTAGAATTACATCGTAAAAAGATAGATCAAAAAGTAATTTATGAAGGAAGTGGAAGTGGTCTGCAGGGTATGTCTGAGCAGCTATCACTACTATCCAAAAAGTCTCATAATTTCAAAGTGGCGGTTCAATTGCCGCGACTGGAATCATTTACTGTTGTACCCAGAACTAATAATTCAAGTCCACTCTCAGTACAATGGAAAGGAAATGATCTCCTCGGAGATGAAACATTGACTTGGATAATAATCTGTAATAATAAGACAGCCATCGGGAATGTACAGGGCCCCTCAACTTCACATGCCATAGAGATCAAACCGGCTGATATTCTGCATCTGCCAGCAGGGGATGGCCAAATATTTCTAGTGAGGACTCATAATACTCAGAGCAAGATCAGAGGCAATGAGATAGTGGTCAGATCTGAATTTACTTCTGAAAGTCAGCAGGTGGTAATCAAAAAATAATAACAATCACTATCTGATATTAAGATTTCGTTATATTTGTAAGGCTGTAGATAGTTAGCTACATGTCTTATCATTCTGACATCCTCCTTCCAACTGTACTTATCATTTGTATTACTAATATCAATAAACGTATGAAATCTATACATTTCCCTATTGGAGTGATGATGTGGATCACACTATTTACACTGCTAAATACCGACTTGAATGCACAGTGGAAGGCATCTGTGCCACTACCGGTGGATACATTTGGCGTATATGATCTCTCCATTTCTCCAGCAAACAGCAATGTGGTATGGGCAATAGGAACAAAGTGGTTTGTGGATTCAATTGATTATCTCCCATTGTCCAACCCGTATCTTCCGGTGACTAGAACCACTGATGGTGGCCAAAGCTGGAGTACAACAAATTTATCTTTCGGATATCTTCCCTTCCCCTCCAATATCACAGCGATAGATGAGAATAAAGCCTGGGTGGCAGGTGTAGACGCAAATACCAATAATTTCCTGATGGCTACCTACAATGGTGGCATTACTTGGGATCGATATAATGATGGAATCTATATATTTCCTACTTCCTATATCAATGAGGTATATTTCTGGGATGTCAACAATGGTGTAGCTATAGGTGATCCTGCAAAGATCCCGGGAGATACACTGCAGACCTTTGAGATTTATACGACTTCAAATAAAGGAAAAAGCTGGAATCGAGTCCCACCACAGAATATGCCAACCCGGTTGCCAAATGAACTGGGAGGTACTGCCTTTTACAGTGCCGTGGGTGATCATATTTGGTTCGGAACCATCGATTTTGGCTTGGGCAGACATTCTCGCGTCTTTCACTCAGCAGATCGTGGCTATCACTGGACTGCCGTGTTGACAGAAGCAACTCAGACCTCCTTTGCTGATATCGGCAATGGCATCGCCTACTCTTCAAAAAAGCTATTGCGAACAACGGATAGTGGCAATACTTGGTCGGAGATTCCGATGCTCACCGGAAAAAATATCAATACGATGGCACTGATACCTGATTCACTTTTCATCATTGCTTCTACCAGAGAGAATAATTACTCAGGTCCCTTTGAAACTTATCTGAGCAAGGACTGGGGTCAATCATGGAAAAAGATCGGGAGTGGTGAATTAGCGGGTAGCATAAGGTTTTCCGCTGACGGAAAAGGCTATGCCGGTGAATGGCAACCTGTGGATCACGCTACTAGGATGTACACTTACAATTATATACCTGACACTGTAATTACTCAGTTTAATAAACCACTGATCGAGAAAATGATCTTATCTCCGACCATAGCGCATGATGAAGTTAATATCGTATTCTTACCATTGTCGGAGGATGCCACGCTTGAGATATACGATATTTCAGGCAACAAGGTTTATGGTGAATGTCTAGTTAAGGGAAATGCAACTTATACAATAGACTGCTCTCAATATGCAGCGGGAAACTATAGCATTCGTATCCGTCAAGATGGGAAATTAGTAATTGGGAAGTTCATCAAACTGTAAAGTTTGAATGGTTGATGTAACTAGTTTATTACTTCATCACTCCAACAATATTATAGGAAATGTGTCGTGTCTTCGATAGCGGATTAAAATCTCCCGCTCGTGCGGGATTACCAAAATGTCGTACCTACGGCACTAAGGTTGTGTGCGGTGCTTGGTGAGGATACCAAGCGCTGCGTTTTTAGCGAATAGGGCCTCCAAGGCTGGATGTGTATTAACACATCCAATGAGCGAATAGCGAGGCTATGCTCGCTACTTAAAGGTACCGAGGTTTTGCTCGCTACTTATGAACTTATCTTACCATCAACTGCAAAAAATCTATTCGCCAAACCTGCATTAAATAATTGATTTGTCGGCTTTTTAAGTGCCGGTAATTGAACAAGGGATTTTATTTCATCACACAGACTTACTTCACTCTTTCCTTTGGTCAGAATCCAGTCTTTTCGACATGAGATTTCTCCCACGCTGAGGGCGTGGTCGAAATGACAGTGGGCATTTAT
>Ga0154020_10006107_pt1 | contig 14122 bp, 10 predicted proteins | sample Klosneuvirus_201_FD_109709 | JGI IMG/M metagenome (GOLD analysis project Ga0154020, IMG submission 109709) | Active sludge microbial communities from wastewater, Klosterneuburg, Austria - Klosneuvirus_20160825_MG | ecosystem: Engineered > WWTP > Aerobic digester > Activated sludge | place...
CTGCGGATCGAACGCAGCATCAAGCCCTGCGGTTGGAGCGGTTGAAGGCTACGTCAACTCAATTATAGCGAACGACGCCGACAAACTCTCTTCTCTTTCGTGCGCGGATTGGGAATCTGACGCATTGATCGAACTGGATTCGCTCCAGGCAGTGACATCAACACTTGAAGCTTTTGCCTGTCAGGAAACAGGGACAGATGGCGAGATGACCCTTGTTCACTGTGACGGAAAAATGATCCTCAGCTACAACGGCGAGAATCAGGAACTGGACCTCTCGACCCGCACCTATCAAGTTGTGGAACAGGGCGGCGATTGGCTTGTTTGCGGAGTTCGTTAAGAGAATCACCACAAAGGGTCACGAAGAATTACAAAGATTAAAGGTTTTCCTTCGTGTACCTTTGTGACCTTCGTGGTTAATGATTTTTTATGAAACGCATCTTCTCTCGTGAAAATCTTTGGGCCTTGCTGTTCTGCCTGATCCTGATCGCACTGGTCATCTTCACCGCAGACAGCAGTCCAACCTGGATCTATCAGGGTTTCTAAATGACGATCATTCAAATTCTGATCGTTGCGGCGGCCGCATTGTTCTGGGGGTTGGTCATGCGCGAACGCGGCCGAAAATATTTTCTACTGATCGCAAGCGTCCTCGTCATTTTCTGGCTGCAGCCCGCATTGCCTTTGCGCGGATTCGATTTTTGGATTCCCATTGCAACACTTATCATCACAGTTTTCAGTTGGTATATTACTGCCACAGAAGAATCCCGCCGCGAAAAAAAGAACTGGATCGTGATTGCGATTCTCGCTGGGACGGTTTTGCTTCTAAACCTGACTCGCTACCTGCCCTTTGACTCGATCCTGACCCCATCGCGCCCGCCTCAATTCTTGACCTTGATGCTGGTTCTGGCATTCTCAGGCATCATCTTCCTTTTGGTGACTCGCCTCACGCGCTTCAATGCAACTTTAATTTCCATCAGCATCATCTTTCTTATTGCAATTTTTCTTGCAATCAAAATTCCCGCGCTGGCATATTGGGGCAGCTATGGGATTCGTTCTCTTACGCATCAATCATTGACCGAAGCAAAAGCTATTGACCTGCGCTGGCTGGGATTTTCGTATGTCGCCTTCCGCATCATCCACACCCTGCGTGACCGTCAAATGGGACGACTGCCAGCCGTTGACCTCGCCGAGTATGTAACCTACGTTATTTTCTTCCCCGCCTTCACCGCTGGCCCCATTGACCGCATCGAACGATTCATCAAAGACCTGCGCAAACCATCCACGCTTGGAAACGATGAACTATTAATTGCGGGTCAACGCTTCATGATAGGCCTGTTCAAAAAATTCGTCGTGGCGGATGCTCTGGCATTGATCGCCTTGAACGACACCAATGCGTTGCAAGTCCGCTCGGCTGGGTGGATGTGGATCCTGCTGTACGCCTACACATTCCAAATTTACTTTGACTTTAGCGGCTACACAGACATTGCCCTTGGCATTGCTCGTTTTCTCGGAATCAATTTGCCTGAAAACTTCGCATCCCCGTATCTCAAACCAAACCTGACCCAGTTCTGGAACAACTGGCACATGACGTTGACGCAATGGTTCCGCGCTTACTTCTTTAATCCAGTGACACGCTGGCTTAGATCGTGGGAAAAGCCCATGCCTATGTCAGCCATGATCGCGTTGACACAAATTGCCACGATGCTGTTAATCGGGTTCTGGCACGGTGTGACATGGAATTTTGCGCTGTGGGGACTCTGGCATGGAGTCGGCTTGTTCATTCATAACCGTTGGAGCGATATGACCAAAGTCCGCGCTGGGGAGTGGGCGAACACGCCTTTTCGAAAAAATATTTTAAATATTGGCGGAATTATCATTACATTTAACTTTGTCGCTCTCGGCTGGATATTTTTTGCCTTGTCGTCAACATCCACTTCGATGCAGGTATTATTGATGTTGGTTGGATTACGTTAATTCGTCGCACCTGCACTCGCGTGCGGCGCAAGTGTTGCGAGCGCGATGCTCTTTCGCCCGAAGCAATCCCCCGTGATAATGTTGGAGATTGCTTCGTCGCGAAGAACAAGAGCGCTCCTCGCAATGACGAGAATGAGTACTCATGAAAACACTTAATATCATCGTAAAAGGCTTTCTTCTTTTCATTATCATTAATTTACTATTCGCCCTCCTGCAACCGGGGATCGGGCATCTTTCGGCGTATAACGTTATCTTTCCGGGACGCGAACGATTGCCGTTTGGAGAAAATTCTGCAAAGGCTTACAACCTGAGTCTGTTCGATCTGGATGCGATGTTCGCGTCACATGAAATCAGCGGTGACGAAAAACAATCAGATGAGTTTCGAGTCATTCTGATCGGTGACTCGTCCGTTTGGGGGACATTGCTTAAACCTGAAGAGACTTTGGCAGGCCAGCTTAATTCCGCGAAGATTTCAGCCTGCGGAAAAAATGTCCGTGTCTATAACTTGGGATATCCAACCATTTCGCTGACAAAGGATGTGCTTTTACTTTCACGTGGAATGGAATATCAGCCTGACCTTGTCATTTGGATGACGACATTGGAAGCGTTTCCGCTGGAAAAACAGGTCGCTTCGCCATTGGTCGCCAACAACGAGGAGTCTCTCCTTCGTCTGGCAAGCAGCTCCGGGCTTAAGGTTGACCCGAATGACCCTGCTTTTAACCAGGACTCATTTTGGGGTAGTACCATCATCGGGAAGCAGAGATCTCTCGCAGATGTTTTCCGCCTGCAAATATATGGCGTGATGTGGGCGGCCACAGGAATTGACCAAATTTATCCGACTGATTACGCAAAGGCGCAAACTGATTTTGAGGCCGACCAGAAATTTCACGAGATGGAGCCGCCCGTTCTTGATAAAAACTCACTCGCGTTCAATGCGCTCGAAACTGGAATCAGAATTGCGGGTGATACGCCCGTCATACTTGTGAATGAACCAATGCTGATCAGCGCAGGAAAAAATAGTGACATCCGCTATAATTTCTTTTACCCGCGCTGGGCGTATGATCAATATCGTTCGATGATGAGCGAGCAAAGCAAATTAAATAATTGGACTTATGTTGATCTTTGGGACTCCATTTCGGCGAATGAATTTACCAATAGCGCGATCCACCTCACCCCATTGGGAGAGAGTCAACTGGCCGAAAAACTTACGCCGGTTATCACGGCGGCATGTAAATAAACTTTGGAGCAGGAATGTATAAAGTTCGATCTGTATTTTTGATAACGATTGCTTTAGTGATAATTGCCTGCGGCGGTGGCGCCGCGCAAACGGCGGTTATCCCTTCACACAAAGACAGCACATCAACTCCGCAAAAAAGTGCATCACACGCGACACAAACCCCGGCAAATGCGACCAGGGTATCAAACACATCTGCGCCGCGTCCAACGCTGGCGGCAGATGAATGGAAAAATCTTCCAATCGTACCGACAGTCAGTGATACTGTTCTTGATATCTATCGGCACGGACTTGAACTGGGAAATGATCCGAACGCATTCTCCAAAGTTGGCGACTGCCAGACCAGCACCGATTTCTTTCTGGTGGGATTCGATCATCCCGATCAATATGGTTTGGGACAGGATTACGCTTATTTACAATCCACAATTGATTATTATGAAGGATCGTTCTCACGCCAAAGCCTGGCGGTTAAAGATGGATTTAATGTAGCGGCGGTTCTTTCTCCGCTGAGAGCTGACCCGAAAAAATGCGATCAAGGTGAGACCCCGCTGGCTTGTGAAATTCGATTGAATCATCCATCCGTGGTGCTGATCAGCATGGAAACAAATTTCAATCAGCAGTCCGCTGAAAAATATGGGACCTACATGCGCCAGATCGTGGAATACAGCATTTCGCAGGGAGTGATCCCGATCCTTGGCACCAAAGCTGATAATATTGAAGGCAACAACAGTATCAATGCCGAGATCGCCGCGATCGCCAATGAATACGACATCCCATTATGGAATTTCTGGGCGGCAGCCCATCCCCTGCCCAACAACGGATTTGACCTAAGCCTTAATGATGGGTTCCATTTGTCCGTCGGTAAAAGCTATTACTTTGACAATCCCGCGAACATGGAACGTGCCTGGCCCGTACGGAATCTCACAGCACTGCAGGTGTTGGATGCTGTACGAAGTAAAATAAATAAATAAATAATAGGAGACCCATGACCGAAAATATCACAGCTACCCTTGCAAAATTCATTGCGGAAAAAATATTGAAGCAACCGAATAAAGTCATCAAACCCGAAGAGTCCCTGATCTCCAGCGGACTGATCGATTCCTTTAGTTTGATGGATTTGGCATTATTTGTCGAAGATACTTTTAATGTACGGCTCGAGGATACCGAGTTGAATGCCCAAACATTCGATAATTTGTCCCAGCTGACAGAGTTGATCGCTTCGCGGCAATAATTTTGTAGGGGCGACGCAATGCGTCGCCCCTACGACAAAATATGACCACACTCTCCAATCTTTTACATCGCTCCTTTCTGGAAGTTCCTGAAAAAAGGAGCATTGTTTTGCAGCACGCAAGTCAACCCGACCAGGAGTTGACCTATCGTCAGTTGATCCTTGGCGCGAATCAATACGCGTTGACCTATGCGCGCGAGGAAATAAAACCCGGCGAAGTGGTTTTGCTCATCCTCCAACATGGACAGGATCTGGCGTTCTCTTTTTGGGGTGCGATTCTGCATGGTGCAATTCCCGCCATCATGCCATTCTTGAGCGAGAAACTTTCGCCGGAACGCTATCGCGCGGACCTTGCTTCGCTCATTTCCATTACAAAACCAGTTGCGATCATCACATCTGCGGAATTTGAATCCGAGGCGCGTTCGGCACTCGTGCCCGGTGATTCGATCCGCAAAGTTATAGTCACAAATACGATCGAGCCACAATCTGAACCTGACTTCGATTCACTGCAAGGCATGAAGGCAGCGCCCGAAGATATTGTCATCTTGCAGCATTCCTCGGGGACAACGGGATTGCAAAAGGGCGTCGCGCTCTCGCACAAGGCTGTGCTCAATCAACTTGAGGCGTACAGCAAAGCCATTCAACTTGACCCTGAAAAAGATGTTATCGTTTCGTGGCTACCGCTGTATCACGACATGGGATTGATCTCTTGCTTCCTCATGCCCGTTCTTTTGCGCGTGCCAGTCATTGAGTTGTCACCTTTCGATTGGGTGCGCGCGCCGTACAAGTTGATGCAATCTGTCTCGCAATACAAAGGGACATTAAGCTGGCTTCCAAATTTTGCCTACAACTTTTGCGCGAATAAAATCCGCGAGCGAAATCTTGAAGGAGTTGACCTCTCCACTTGGCGGGCGATCATCAATTGCTCCGAACCTGTCCACGCCGAAAGCCATCGACTCTTCGCGGAGAAATTCGAGAAGTTCGGGCTGAATCCGCTGGCTTTGCAAACATCGTATGCCATGGCGGAGAATGTCTTCGGGGTAACTCAAAGCTCATTGGAAGCTGGACCAACTGTCGTTGAAATCGACCGCGAATCCTTCATGATGGAGCGCATCGTGAATCCTCCAAAAGCGGATCGACCATCCATGAAAGTAATGTCGTCGGGACATCCGCTCGATAACACAAAAATCCGTGTGATCAATGAAAACGGTGAGGACAACCTCGACCGTATGGTCGGTGAGATCATGCTGCAAAGTGACTGCATGTTGAGCGGTTACTACAACCGCCCCGATACGACAGAATTGGCGATGCGCGATGGCTGGTACTTGACTGGCGATTACGGCTTTCTTGCGAACGGTGAGTTGTATGTCTCAGGCCGCAAAAAGGACATGATCATCGTCGGCGGAAAAAATATTTATCCGCAGGACCTCGAAGCGCTGACCAGCGAAGTGCCCGGCGTGCACCCGGGCCGCACCGTGGCGTTTGGCATGTACGATGAAGAAGCAGGGACAGAGGAAGTGGTCATCATCGCCGAAGTGGACAGCGAAGAACCGTCCGAGCAGGAAGTCATCGCGGACGCGATCCGCAAGCATGTGACGAAAAGCTCCGCCATCGCGCTGAGGCACGTGAGGGTGGTTGGAGAAAAATGGATCGTGAAAACATCCAGCGGCAAGACGGCGCGTTCGGCGAATAAGGAAAAGTTTTTGAGGGAGTTGGGGAGTGAGAAGTAAGTACAAGCTCCTTACAAAACAAAAATCTGCAAGAAAAAATTGGTTGAAGAGAAGTAAAATTGGCGATGTAAAAAGGAGTAAAATGGCTCTCCAACAAATTACGGTTCAAATTCCAGAGAAGGTACTTCTTGCAGAGAAGACAGACGCCGAGTCCTTTGGGCGTGAAATTCTCGTGCTGGCGGCTGTCAAGTTATATGAGATTGGCAGGCTTTCTTCGGGACACACTGCCGAACTTGCAGAAATGTCCAAAGTTGAATTTTTGCTTAGTTTGAATCGCTATAAGGTCTTTCCCTTTGCGGCAGAACTCAACGATTTAGAAAGCAAACATGCTTAAAGCAATCAGCAATACATCGCCATTATTATTTCTTTTTCGCATCGGGGAACTTTGTATTATATGAGAACTCAATCATTAATCACAAGACATGGAAGGGTTCAGAATGAAGAACGTTATTAAAATTATTTTGGGGATATGCTTGCTATTAACCTCTTGCACTGGGACTGATGCTTCAGATGAAAGTTTTTCCGCCGTTACTGAAACGCCTTCTTTTTCTGCAACAGTTGATTTGGTCAAGTCAACTGTTTCCCCCACTTCAACATTACTTGCCAACCCGTCTTTTAGTCCTACTCCTGACCTGCGTCTACCGCCCGAACGCTGGCAGGAATGGCCCATTGTCCCCATCGTTAGTACAAATGCCCATGAAATTTACCGGCGCGGTTTGGCGATGGGAAACAATCCCCGAGCCTTTTCCAAAATCGGCGATTGCCAAAATATTCCTGAAGCCTTTTTGGGTATCTACGATCTGCCGGGCCACTATTCGTTCACGCCTGATTATAACTATTTGCAGGAAAGCGTAGACTACTACGCCGGTTCCTTCAACCGGCAGGGTGAATCGGTGCGCGGCGGGTTCAATGCTGCTTCCGTGCTATTACCTTTATGGGCAAATAGCGAAGTCTGCCTGCCTGGGGAAAACCCCATTGAATGTGAAAACCGTATCAATAACCCCAGTGTTGTCATTATCAGCCTGGAGGTCTGGTTTACCGGGCGCACGGAAGACAGGTACGAGAAATATATGCGCCAGATCATTGAATACAACATCGAGCAAGGTACCTTACCCATCCTATCCACCAAAGCTGATAATGTCGAAGGCGATCATAGCATCAATTACATTATTGCAAAACTTGCTTATGAATATGATCTACCGTTATGGAATTTCTGGCGGGCCGTTCAGCCTTTGTACAATCACGGACTTGACCCGGAGGATAAGATTGGTTTTCACTTAAGCGTGGATGGTTGGAATATGCGGAGTTTTACCGCCCTGCAGGTCTTGGGTGTGGTCATGCGTGAGATGGAGGGATTGCCAACCGAATTTTCACAAGATGGGGAATCCGTTCCTGGCATCCCATCTGTCTCATTCACCCCCGGAACTGTGAGCGGACTTCCCTATTCTCAAGTGGAATCATCCCCGAACTCCGTATTCCCCATTTCTTCAATTTTGCTGGGTATATCTACACGTGATAGTGAGTATCTCGAATCCGAAGGCATTTTTCAAGGAAGTCTCAATGGGCGGGAATGGCAGGTTCTTGCGGAAGCAGGATTCACCCTGCTTGATTATTCCGAATTTGGCATCCTTGTTATGCACAACAATGAACTTTACGTTTTGAAAGATAACAAGCGCTTCTTGTTAACCAGTCAACTGCGTTCCGAGAGTTCACATCCGGCCATTTGGCTATTCGACGGACGCGTTGCCGCCATTTTGAACACCAATGGGCAGGATCAGATTATCATTTTAACTCCCGACGGAGGAGATCCACTCGTTCTGCCAGCCGCTTCCTACCCACCATTGGAATTGTACCCATCGCGCGATCCGTTGCATGTTTATTGGGGTGCTGGTACATGCGCTAACTCTGTATGTGAAACGCAAGGTCTCTTCATCTGGGATTTGGAAGATTCCAATCTCCGTGCCCTGCCTTATAAGGGAGAACCCGCCTTCGCCATAGACGGTAAGATGGCTTTCATAACGTATGATGCGGATCATAATTTGCAATTGACCCTCGTCAATGGTGAAACAATCTATACCCTTCCCATTCCCGGCAATCGTGTTGTAGATATGTCCTATTCGCCGGACGGCGCTACACTGGCTGTAAGCACTTCACTGGTGAGCAATTACTCCGGACGTATTCTTGAATCGCGGATTTTCTTTGTCACCATGCCCGCCACTTTGGATGCGGTTTTTTATATCGCAGATGAGGCAGCGGAACAGCATGTCTGGTCGTCGGACGGTAAATTCATAATATTCGTTCACCGCAAGATCGAAAACAGCAAATACCGGCTTAATTTTGTACTCCTTGACACAGCAAAACAAATCGAACTACCCGATTCTGGTTTTCAGTTGATTAGTGATAAATACCTGATTCTCCAACCCAACTTCTGGCTGCCTTGAGACTGCCGCTTTTACAAAAAGTCTGTCAAGCGTGGCAATGGCAACTGTTAACTGATAGCGAAAGATAACACATACTTAAAATATTGATGGAATGATTGGCAAGTTCTCATAGTGTTGCATAAATGTTTTTTGGGGTTTGACTAAGTCTTGCCCCGCTAATATTTACTTATGATTTTAATTCATAATCTCAAGCACGTGACTATGGAGTTCAAAATGAATTTTTTTCAGTTTTTTTCCCTGGCTTCCGTTCTATTAATTGTTAGCTGTCAGCCTTCTGAGATTTCAACTCAAACATCAATTACTCCGACCCTAATTGTTCCCTCAGTTACGGCCACTCACACTCCCACGGATACGCCGACTGTCACTTTTACTCCAACTATCACTTTTACGCCAACCAGTTCACCAACTCCCACAGCTGATACGCGTTTGACAGCGCACTATTGGCGCGAATGGCCTATTGCCCCTGAGCTATCTTTACATGCACAGAACATTCTTCGCCAAGCGCTAAAAAATTCTAATCTTGATCCTCACATTTTCAGCAAAGTTGGTGATTGTCAAATGACTTCCGGCACATTTTTAGGCGGATATGCCAATGAAAAATACGCTATTCCTGAAGGATATGAGAACACTGTTAAATGGTTTTCCGAGAGTATGTTGGCCGAGAGTGTTACTGCTGAAAAAGGATTAGGGATAAGTTCTGTGTTGAATCCCATGTTTGGGTTGGGCGCAGGATATAAACAATGTGATCGGAACGAAACGCCTTTGGATTGTGAGTTACGCACGCGCCGCCCAATGATTGTATTGATAGGGATGGGGACAAATTGGATTCCCAATGCAGATGCCAGTTTCGAGAAATATTTGAGGGAAGTTGTAGATGGAATTTTAGAGACAGGCGCACTGCCCATTCTTGCAACCAAAGGAGATAATGTGGAAGGTGATTGGAGACTTAATTTAGCTATTGCTCAAGTCGCCTACGATTATGATTTACCATTGGTAAATGTCTGGCGTTCTGTGAGAGATTTACCGAGTCGGGGAATTGAAAGAAAGATCTATTTAACTCCTGATGGATGGATGCGTCGTAATTATGCATGGCTTGTTACACTCGACCGCGTTCGTGAACTGTTGGAAAAATAGTCAGAAAAAAGGTGATTCTGCGCTTCCAATGCCGCCACAATAATCTAGTTCAACTCGTTTGGCAGTGTCCTCTTGACCACTGCCTTTCTTATCGCAATACCTCGAAGCGCTGACCAGCGAAGTGCCCGGAGTGCATCCTGGCCGCACAGTGGCGTTTGGCATGTACGATGAAGAAGCAGGGACGGAGGAAGTCGTCATTATCGCCGAAGTGGACAGCGAAGAACCGTCCGAGCAGGAAATCATCGCGGACGCGATCCGCAAGCATGTGACGAAAAGCTCCGCCATTGCGCTGCGGCACGTCAAGGTGGTTGGAGAAAAATGGATCGTGAAAACGTCTAGCGGAAAGACGGCGCGTTCGGCGAATAAGGAAAAGTTTTTGAGGGAGCTTGGGAGTGAAACTGAAGTTCAGAAATGAATTCGGACAGGAAATAAGCAGGCATTGAGAGAAGGAAGTGCCAGGGAGGCAGAATTGAGGAAGTCAGGAAGGGCAAGAACGAGCTTGAGTTTGAGGAAAGTAAACAAACCGAAATTGTTCTAGGAGTAGGCGGTTTAATTAATATTTGTTATATTATGAGACATGGTAAAAATGCTTACTATAAGAGAATTTTTGAAATTGGCTTGTATTGGAACTTTGGCAGTCGTACTTGCTGCCTGTGGTAGTAAACCTATAAATGTTCAGGTTAAACCGACTGTTACAAAAATATTAACACCGATTCTTACCAACACACCAGAACCCACTGCGACAAACACACCAGAACCAGCTGCTACCGAAGCTCTAAAATTCACCATAGAAAGCATTGGCGTTATTCCGAGGGAAATGGCGGATATTCCAAAATTGGTTGAGGTGGCTGATCCGATAAATGACCAAGCTCAATTCATTACTGATATTGACAAAATTTGGAGTGTGGTTCAAAAAGATATTTTACCGAATTATTCTGGTCCATTTATTACAGCCGGAATATTGTTTCCTAACAATAGTGGTGCAGCTTTAAAGGTAAATGAAAATTTAGGATTATTAAATTTTCAACAAGATATGAAGCCAGTGGCTAGTTTTAGGTCTTCGGTTGATGGAAAGACCGTTGTTGGGTTGATGTTTTTGGCGACTGATGGCACAAAAACTTTTCCCATATTTGTAATTTCTAATCCGGATAGACCGGGAAAAGTGACGGCGGATGTTGATACAAATAATAATTTGAGTGGTATATTGAAATTACTGAAAAGAGGTGGAGGTACATTAAAGAGTAATCTTGTATACGGTACAGAAGTCTTTTTTTCTTTGCCCGGCTCACCAGATAAAGATTATCTGTTAGCTAATGATAAAAAAATTGTGGCAATTAATGGACCATCTGAAGAAGTTGTTGATTGGGTGTTTAAATCTACCGTGGCTAAACCAGTTCCCTTTAGAGGTAAATGGATTGTGACTACATGGTTTGGGTCAACAGAAGAAATTAATTAATAGTATCTTGACCTAATCATATCGTTGTGATTAGATTAAAGTGTGAAACTGAAAGAAGATGGGGTCTATTAGTAGACCTCCGAGGTTTTTAAAACCTCGGGGGTCTTTTTAATTCTCACCGCCTTTTTCATCCCTGATTTTCATTTTTTCGTAGTATATTTTCCCCCTCAAAGGACATGGATCATCTATGGCATTAATCAGTTTACAGGACGTGAGTCTCGGCTTTGGCGGACCGCGCCTATTTGACGAGATCAACTTGCAGATCGAACAGGGCGAATGGGTCGGTCTGTTGGGACGCAACGGCATGGGAAAATCCACGCTGCTTAAGTTGGTCAATGGCGACATTTCACCACTAAGCGGAACCATTGCCCGTCAGCAAAATCTGCGCGTGGCTTATCTACCGCAGGAAGTCCCCGCTGGTGTGGAAGGCAAAGTATTTGACATTGTCGCGGGCGGACTCGACTCCCCTAAAAAAACCGATGAGCATCACTGGCAGGGACAACTCCAAGTGGAGCAGGTCATCTCGCGTATGAGTTTGGATGCGTACGTAGAAACGCGCTTCGAAGTGCTGTCCGCTGGCATGAAGCGCCGCGTCATGCTCGCGCGCGGACTGGTCAAAAAGCCCGACCTGCTTTTATTGGATGAACCCACGAATCACCTCGATATTGATTCGATCAACTGGCTCGAAGATTTTCTAAAGCGCTGGGGCGGCACATTATTATTCGTCACGCATGACCGCGTCTTTCTGCAAAAGTTAACCACCCGCATCATTGAGTTGGATCGCGGTCATCTCTTCGATTGGGATTGCAGTTACACAACCTTCCTCGAACGCAAGGAAGCCATGCTCACCGCCGAGGCGGAGCAAAATGTTCTCTTCGATAAAAAACTTGCACAAGAAGAAGTTTGGATTCGCAAAGGCATCGAAGCGCGCCGCACACGCAATGAAGGCCGCGTCCGCGCGCTGAAACGTCTGCGCGAGCAGCGGCTCGAACGGCGTGAACGTCCAGGCAAAGTGAAGATGCAAATCCAGGCCGAGAAGCGTTCGGGCAAACTTGTCATTGAAGTTGAAAATGTCAGCTATTCTTACGGCAATCAAACCATCGTCAGTGATTTCACAACAACCATTCAACGCAGCGACAAGGTCGGCATCATTGGTCCCAACGGTTCGGGCAAAACTACTTTATTGCGTTTACTGCTCAATGAATTAACTCCGCAAATTGGCAGCGTTGAATACGGCACGAATTTGGAGATCGCGTATTTCGATCAACTGCGCGCGCAGCTCGATGACAGCAAATCCATTTTGGATAACGTCGGGCAGGGGCGCGACACGGTCACGATCAACGGGCGCACACGCAACCTGATGGGCTATCTCGAAGATTTTCTTTTCACGCGTGAGCGCGTCAACGCGCCCATCAGCGCGCTTTCAGGCGGCGAGCGCAATCGTCTGCTCCTCGCGCGGCTCTTTGCCCGTTCCGCGAATCTGCTTGTGCTGGATGAGCCCACCAACGATCTCGATGTGGAAACGCTTGAAATTCTCGAAGAACTTTTGCTCGAATATGATGGCACGCTCCTGCTCGTCAGTCATGACCGCGCCTTTCTTAATAACATCGTCACCAGCACGCTTGCAATGGATGGAAATGGCAAAGTTACAGAAACTGTCGGTGGATATGATGAGTGGAAGCGGCAGGCTGATCTGCTCGACAAGCCCGCTTCAGACTCAGCAAAGCCTGCCTCAACAACCCAAACAGAATCAGCGCCGAAAGATTCGTCCGCTCCGCGCAAATTAACATACAAGGAACAGCGCGCGCTCGAAGCGCAACAGCGTGAACTCGCCGAACTCCCCCAGCGGATCGAATCCCTCGAAGCCGAAGTCCACGTCCTCACCGCATTAATGGCAGACGCATCCTTCTATCAACAAGACAGCGCCAAGATCACATCCACGGTGGATAAGTTAAATAAATTACATGACGAACTTGCAAATGCATATCACAGGTGGGAAGAGTTGGAAAAACTCCAGTAATGTCGTTGCGAGGAGGGCGTTAGCCCGACGAAGCAACCCCATGACATAAGGAGGTTGCTTCGTCACTCACTATCGTTCGTTCCTCGCAACGACATGATTACAGCGCAACACCATTCATCAACGCTGACCAATCCTCAAAGTACGGCGCATCAAATTGTTCAAACGCCTCAGCTTTCGAAGTGCTGCCTGAAGTTAATCCGTAAGTCTGTACATCCACATCAAAACCAGCGTCCTTTAATATCTCACCCGCCTTGCGCGTCGAACGGATCCCCCCCATCGTATCTTCCACCACGATCAATTCAAATTTATTCGGCAGCTGCTTGAACATGCCATTCAACTTGCCAGTCTCCCGCCAGTGTTTCGCCGCCTGTAAAGCAGGCCATTCCTCGCCTGTCCATGCGGCCAGAGTCGCGGCCAACGCCTGAAAAGGGGAAGGCTTCATTAACGCTGCGGGATCAAGCTGATATTGGGCGGCAAGATATTCCAGCTTGCCAAAAGCCATCAGGGGAATATCAGCCAACCCGACGAGTTCAAGCGCGATCTCCGCTTCAGGTGCGTACCCAAAATGTGAATCAGAAACCTCTTTCGGCGGCGCAGAGGGGCGCGCTGTTAATCCAGCCAGATGAAGGTTTGATCGGCGTAAGCGTCCGCGAATTTCATCATTTAATTTTGAGCGGTCATGGGTATGCAGAAAAGAGTCCGTTTCAATTTCTGCGGGCAATTTATAGGTCTGGCTGAATATATGGCTGCCCAGGGTGTAGTGCTGAAACAATCGCATCGTGTGCGAAAAATTGACATTACGGGATTGACTTAAAAGATTGGTGCGGAGATCCGCAGGGATAAAAGGAAAACATCCCTGCTGCAGGGCAGCCTCGGCGGGATATTGCCCCGCAGTGAATTCAAACTCA
>Ga0154020_10006108_pt1 | contig 14122 bp, 13 predicted proteins | sample Klosneuvirus_201_FD_109709 | JGI IMG/M metagenome (GOLD analysis project Ga0154020, IMG submission 109709) | Active sludge microbial communities from wastewater, Klosterneuburg, Austria - Klosneuvirus_20160825_MG | ecosystem: Engineered > WWTP > Aerobic digester > Activated sludge | place...
TAAAAAAAGGGCCTTCCCATGAATGGGAAGGCCGTTCAAACCAACTGTATGTATATTTATGAAAAAAAACTATGCTTACTGAATGGTAATTTCTTTGGCTACTTTCTTTACTTCTTCCTTTTTAGGCAGGTCCAGTTTTAAAATACCGTTCTCATACCTCGCGGTAATATTGGTTGTATCAATTTTTTCGTCTATTGTAAAACTGCGCTGAAAAGCTTTGTAGCTGAATTCTTTCCGGATCACTTTTTCATTCTCCGTGGCTGTTTCGGCTTTCTTTTCGGAACTGATGGTCAGAATTTTGCCATCCAGTTTTACTGCAAAATCTGTTTTTTCCATACCCGGTACCGAAAGCTCAACTGTGTAAACATCATTTTTTTCAACAATGTTCGCAGGTGGAAAATGCAATAGATCTTCACGAACTGACTTTCCCAGGTTGACCGGAAGGTCATTCAGTAATTCATTCATAAAACCATCAAAGGTCTTGTTGATCGGGTTGTTAACTTTTACGAGTGTCATAGCTATTATTATTTTAGGTTTAACATGTTTTGTTCCGGGATCAAAATATCAAATTATATTCCAACCCGTTTTTAAAGACAAAATTTCAAAACAGTGGGTTTATTAAAGCCAGAATGGCTGTTACCGGCTGTTCAGGATGTCATAATTTCTGATTTTTATATTTCGATATCGGGAAATGTAGAACCCGATAACCGGCTTTTATAAAAGAAGTATGTAATTTTGCACCTGGACTCCCCAGCTAAAATTGCTGGGACAGGTAAAAAAAATAAAATAAACATATGTATCCTGAAGAAATTGTTATTCCCATGAAAGAAGAGTTAACAGAGAATGGCTTTTCTGAACTCTTAACTGCCGAAGCTGTTGAATCCAAACTGGCAGAAAAGGGCACAACCCTGGTTATGATCAACTCAGTTTGTGGCTGCAGTGCAGGTACTGCCCGCCCGGGTGTTTTAATGGCCGTACATAATGCCGGCAAAAAGCCCGACCATATTACCACCAGTTTTGCAGGTTTTGATATTGAAGCAGTAAGGAAGTTGCGGGAGCATTTAATGCCTTACCCCCCTTCTTCACCGGCCATCGCTTTATTTAAAGATGGAAAACTGGTTCATTTTATCGAGCGTCATAATATTGAAGGCCGCAGTGCGCAAATGATCGCTGAAAACCTGATCGGTGCGTTTGAGCAGCACTGTAATTAATCCAATCAGTAAGAAATATTTAAAACCTCCTGTTTTTCGGGAGGTTTTCTTTTATCAAAGCAGTGAGGATACTGTACAGCACAGCTTTAGTTTACTAATATTCAACGAATCAGTATATTGCAGTCCTAATTACTAAAATCCCAACATTACAGATGTATCCCAATTTATATTATGCATTTAAGGACTGGTTTGGTGTAGAATGGCAGGGGCTTAGCTTTTTAAATACATTCGGGTTGATGGTTGCCATGGGCTTTGTTACGGCTGCTATTGTGCTGAGCAAAGAATTACAGCGTAAGGAAAAAGAGGGTTTATTATCACCCAGGGAAGAAATGATCACAGTTGGCAAACCGGCTTCTTTCACAGATCTGATCCTAAATGCTTTTGTTGGATTTATTTTCGGGTATAAGATATTGGGGCTGTTTTTTAATAAGCCTGCAGATATGGACCCCCAGGATTATATTTTTTCTGCTCAGGGAAATATAGTTGGTGGCTTGGTTTTGGCCGGTTTATTAACAGGGTTCAAATGGTGGGAAAAAAACAAGCAGAAATTAAAGGAACCCGAAAGGCGGAATGTACGCATCTGGCCGCACGACAGGGTAGGAGACATCATTATCCTTGGTTTGATATTCGGTATTATTGGCGCTAAACTTTTTGATAACCTCGAAAACTGGAGCGATTTTATCAAGGATCCGATCGGCAGGTTATTTTCTGCAAGCGGGTTAACTTTTTATGGTGGTTTGATTTTAGCCGCGATTGCTATTTGCTGGTATGCTTCCAAAAAAGGGATCAAAGTGATCCATTTGGTGGATGCTGCGGGTTTGGCTTTGTTACTGGCCTATGCCGTTGGGCGTATCGGATGCCAGGTTTCCGGTGATGGAGACTGGGGTATTTACAACAGTGCTTATGTAGTTAATGCAGAAGGGAAGGTGGTTGAGGCCGGTCCCGGTGATTACCAGGCCCAATTAAATAAGCATGCATCCTATTATTTAAAGGGCGAAGTGTATGATAAAGACTCAACTCTTGTGCAGGTTACAGACAGAACTTATGAAACCCTTGACCAGGTTCCGCACAGATATATGAAGGCGCCATCATTCCTGCCTGTATGGATGGCAGCTTACACATACCCTCAAAATGTTAATAAGGACGGTGTTCAGATGCCTGGTTGCACAGAAGAACATTGCAGGGCATTACCCCAACCCGTTTTTCCAACCCCATTTTATGAAACTGTAGTTTGTACGCTATTGTTTTTAATACTTTGGTCCATTCGCAGGCGTATCAAAGTGCCGGGTGTAATGTTTGGTATCTATCTCATTGTAAATGGGTTAGAACGTTTTACTGTAGAATTATTCCGGGTAAACAATACCTATTCAATTCTGGGATTTCATCCAACCCAGGCCGAGATCATATCAGCTTTGCTGATACTTTCTGGCATTATTCTGATCATTATTGTTAAACGAAAAGCTGCTTCCAGGGACTAAAAACTCCTCAAAACAATCCTCTTTTTCTCTATTTTGTAACATTTTCTTTCATGTTACGTACAGGTATATTACCAAATATCCCTGAAATTAACCGTCCAATACAAAACAATGTACTATGTTAAGCCGAGTACCTACTTTTGTGAAGTAGTTATCAAAGTATATAACTGCTTTTATTAATAGCCAAAAAAACAAAAAGTAAAGCCATGAAACAATTTTTCAGCCTGCTGGCTGCTATGAGCATCGCTATAGGCAGTTTTGCACAATCCGGGAACAAAGTAACCGGAAGTATTAAAGACGGAGGTAATCAAAAAATAATTGATGCCGCTTCCGTTTCTCTGCTTAAAGCCAAAGATTCTGCTTTGGTAAAAGTTGCCGTAACTGATAAAGCCGGTAATTTTTCATTCGAAAACATACCCGAAGGTAATTACCTGGTTCTGGCAACATCGATCGGCCATTCCAGGACCTACAGTTCCCCGGTAATTATTTCTGCCGCATCACCTTCAGTGAATGTAGGTGTACTGCAACTTGTTCCCGCCGAAAAATCCATGAAAGAAGTAACTGTAAGTTCTAAAAAGCCCCTGATCGAAAGAAAGCTTGACCGTACCATTGTAAATGTGGATGCTTCCATTACCAGTACCGGCAGCACGGCACTGGAAGTATTGGAAAAATCGCCGGGTGTTACTGTTGATAAGGACGGTAATATCAGCCTTAAAGGAAAGGCCGGTGTTATTGTGTACCTGGATGGTCGCCCCAGTTATTTAAGTGGACCCGACCTGGCCAATATGTTGCGTAACATGACAGCCGCCCAGTTAGACCAGATCGAGATCATGACCAATCCTCCTGCTAAATATGATGCAGCGGGAAATGCAGGTGTGATCAATATTAAAACCAAAAAGAACAAAATGTTTGGGTACAACGGAAATATCACCAGCGGTTACACACAGGGAAGGTATGCCCGCTTTAATGAAAGCCTTAGCTTTAATTACCGCAATAAAAAAGTGAATTTCTTCAGTAACCTTGCTTATAACAGAAATCACCGCGGCCAGGAACTGGACATTGTAAGGAATTTCCGTGATGCCAATACCAAGAGCATCAAATCAATCTTTGACCAGTCAACTGATATGGTAAGTCAAAGCCATTATTACAATGCAAAACTGGGTATGGATTATACCGTATCCAAAAACACGACGGTGGGTGTGGTACTGAACGGGTATTATAATCCAAGTTTATGGCAAAGCAATACCAATACGCTGATCTATAATCCTGACATGGTTTTAACTGACCAAACAACAGCACAATCAGAAAATAATGAAAAGTGGAAAAATTTCAGCAGTAATGTCAATTTCCGTACAAAGTTGGATTCGGCCGGACAGGAGATAACAGGCGACCTGGATTTTATACAATACAAATCAACCAATGTACAGCCGCTTACGAGTTCTTATTATGATCATTTGGGAAACCTTAAACAGGCACCCGATGTTTTAATTGGAACACTTCCATCTAACATAAAAATTTACAGCGGTAAGGTTGATTATACATTGCCGTTAAAAAAAGGTGCAAAGTTTGAAGCAGGAATAAAGTCCAGCTATATCACCAATAACACCAATGCCCGTTACGACAGTGTTAAAACAGGGTATACTGTACTGGACAGTGCCCGCAGCAATCATTTTATTTACGATGAAAATATCAATGCTGCTTATGTTAACTACAGCAGGCCATTGGGTAAAAAGTGGAGTGCCCAGTTAGGGTTAAGGGCTGAAAATACCATCGCTAACGGTATTTCAAAAGGTTACAGTTTCAATGCTGTCCAAAATAAATTTGAATACACAGAAACGAAATTCAAAAGAACGTATACACAGCTTTTCCCAACCGTTTACCTGCAATATACAGCCAGCGAAAAAAACCAGTACGTTATCAACTACGGCCGCAGGGTAAAAAGGCCCGATTACGAGGACATGAACCCGTTCGTGAATTTTATTGACAGGTACACATTTCAGGAGGGTAACCCGAATCTTAGCCCCCAGTTTGCACACAATGTGGAGTTGAGTCATACCTACAAAGGGTTTTTGACCACAACGGTAAATTATACGTCAACCAATAACATCATTCAGCAGGTTTTGGAACAAAACGACCTGACCAATGAAACATACATTAAGAAGGCGAATATCGCCACTGCAAAACAAATAGGCCTTTCAGTTACCGCCAGTAAATCGATCACCAAATGGTGGAGTGGTAATATTTATGCCAGTTTCTTAAACAATCATTTTAAAGGTTTGGTAAACAATGAACCTATTTCAATAAGTAATCCAATGTTTATGGTTCAATTGCAGCAGCAGTTTAAATTCAGTAAGGGATGGGCAGCTGAACTGAGTGGTTTTTACCGTTCAAAAGGAGTGGAAGGTGTGATCTTTATCAAACCAATGGCCCAGGTAAATGCCGGTATCAGCAAACAGGTATTAAAAAACCAGGGAAGTATCCGGTTAAATGTTCGTGATATTTTTGCAGGCGGTGTGTTTAAGGGTTACAGTAAATACGGTACGGTAGATGCCAATTTTGTGAATGTGAACGACAGCCGTGCGGTTAGCCTGACATTCAGTTACCGTTTCAACAAAGGAAAACTGAAAGCCGGAAGCAGCAAAAGAAGCAGCAGTGCCAGTGAAGAACAGAACAGGGTAAAGAGCGGGAATTGATGAGCTGTTAATAAAAAGAAGAAAAGAAGTGGTTCTTTTTGTAAAAACCTGTCGTCTTTGTGCGATAGGTTTTTTACTTTTGAAAAAAATACCGATATGCCATCATTTGACCTGGTTAGTAAAGTAGACCTGCAAACACTCGACAATGCCATCAATACGGTGAGCAAGGAAATAACAAACCGTTTTGATTTTAAAGGATCGCATGTAGTGATCGAACTGAATAAAAAAGAATATACGGTGAACCTGGAGGCCGACAGTGAAATGAAAATTCAGCAGATCATAGATGTGCTTATCAGCCGCAGTATGAAACAGGGGCTTGCCGCTGAAGTGTACGACCTGGGCAAAGAGCCTTTCCAGAGTGGTAAAGTGGTTAAAAAAACAATACCGGTAAGGAACGGCATCAAACAGGAAGACGCCAAGAAAATAGTGAAACTGATCAAGGACAGCGGGCTGAAAGTGCAGGTAGCCATTATGGATGATATTATACGGGTGACCGGCAAAAAGATCGACGACCTGCAGGATGTGATCCAGGCTTCCAAGGGCTGGAATGTGGGTATTGCCCTGCAATATATCAATATGAAAAGCTGATTTTAATGGATAATTGGATCGCGAATAAAGGATAATTGGATGGGCTTAGAGGGATATTTCGTAAAATATAACAGGAATGCAGGGTCGAAAGCAACATAAAAAAAAGACATTACCTGTTATAAATTAGAACATTATCCATTTTCCCTGTGTTTTTTATCTAAAAATGCCTTAATTTTGCACTTTATCATAATTGTACGGCAAAATCCGTACGCTAAACATTAAAACATATGAAAAAGGGAATTCACCCGGACAATTACAGGATGGTGGTTTTTAAGGACATGAGTAACGGAACCCAGTTCCTGAGCCGGTCAACTGCTTATTCAAAAGAAAAGGTTTTACACGATGATGGCAACGAATACCCGGTCATTAAACTGGAGATCTCAAATACTTCCCATCCTTTTTATACCGGTAAGAATGTACTGGTTGATACGGCAGGAAGAATTGACAAATTCAACAAACGGTACGAAAAAAAGGCTAAATAATTTATAGAGATCATTATCTTTATTTTAAGTTTGTTTTTCATGGCTATACTTTAAGTCCCTCCGGTTCTCCGGGGGGATTTTTTTGCCACAGATATTTGCCACGAATACTTCGACAAGCTCAGTACACAGATTTTCACGAATAAATACAAAGGAATTTTTTATTTAATAATGTTTCTATGTGGTTCAAAAAAACTGGAGGTTGAGTTATCCAGGTATTCAATTTTGATAAAATAAGATTCGTGTTTATCCCTGGCCAACAAACAAATTTTGCTTTCTTATTAGTAAATTTACAATATGCTAAAGATCATTTTTACAGAAGAATACTGTAAACCGGAAAATCTCCATCCTTTTACATATACCCGCCACATCCAGGATATCCGTGTAGGTATTTTAACCATTCGGGAAAAATGGGAATGGTATTTTAAAACGGCCTCTGCCAATAAATGGGAAGATCATTACCTCGATAATGAACAATCCATCAAAATTGAAAAAGCGATCGGTAAAGATGAATACCTGCTGATACATGCCAATGTGTTACCTACCAAAGCGATCATCAGCAAATTAAAGAAACTGCAGCACGGCGAATTTTTGACTACCGGCAGCGAGGGAGGCATGGCGTATAAATTTTCGGATAAGGAAGTGCTGGGATTGCATAAAATAAAGGTCAACAGATCCATTGTATATAAAGGCGACATAAAAGCCATTCATTATCCCTGGCAGATCTTCCAGTTGAACGATTGGGCGATACGGGCCGATTTTGAGATGATCAGTTCAGGCCGTAAAAGCAAACCCATTTCCAAAACCAATAAACTGGTAAAGCCTTCCGGCATTTTTGCAGAAGCCGGCGCTACGATCGAACATTGTATTTTAAATGCTTCCGAAGGGCCGATCTATATCGGTAAAAATGCCCGTATCATGGAAGGCAGTTTACTGAGAGGGCCGATAGCCATATGCGAAGGAGCTGTTGTTAAAATGGGAACCAAAATATACGGGGCCACTACCATTGGGCCGTTTTGTACAGTTGGCGGCGAGATTAAAAATTCGGTATTGTTTGGTTACACCAACAAGGCACATGACGGCTACCTGGGGGATAGTGTGCTGGGCGAATGGTGCAACCTGGGCGCAGGTACCAGCAACAGCAACGTTAAGAACAATGCCGGGGATGTTAAGTATTGGGTAGATGCAGATAAAAAAGAGATCAGTGCAGGAAACAAAGGTGGTTTGTTAATGGGCGATTATTCCAAAGCAGCCATCAACACGTCATTCAATACCGGAACGGTGGTAGGCGTTTGCTGTAACCTGATCACACCCGGACTAACCCCGAAACTGATCCCCAACTTTTCGTGGGGCGCCGATGGGATCACCAATTATAAACTGAGTAAAGCATTGGTGGATATTGAAAACTGGAAAAAAATGAAAGGGCTGGATATGACTGCCCGTGAAAAACAAATTTTGACAGATATTTACAAACTATACTAAAACAACTGAAACATGCGAAAACAAATTGCCGCTGCCAACTGGAAGATGAATTTAACCCTGCAGCAGGCCGAAAAATTACTGGATGAACTGCACAGCATTTCATATAGCCTGGATAAGGACCAGGAAGTGATCTTTGGCGTACCGTTTCCTTACCTGGCGCAGGTTGAACAAAAACTGGCCGGGCGAAATAATGTTTATGTTGCAGCCCAGAATTGCTCCGACAAAAAAAACGGTGCCTATACCGGTGAAGTAAGTGCCGAAATGCTGCAAAGTATAGCAGTGGATTATGTGATCATTGGCCACAGTGAACGGCGTGAATATTTTAACGAAAGCCATACCATGCTTGCCGGTAAAATAAACCTTTGCCTGGAGCATGGAATAAAACCGATCTTCTGTTGCGGCGAACCACTGGCGGTACGGGAAGCGGGTACACAAAACAGTTATGTGGAAACCCAGTTAACAGAAAGCCTGTTTCATTTAACGGCCGCGCAGCTCACCGGTTTTGTGATCGCCTACGAACCCATCTGGGCCATCGGCACCGGAAAAACAGCCAGTAATGAACAGGCACAGGAGATGCATGCGCATATACGCAGCATTATGGCAAACCAATACGGGGCCGATGTTGCTTGCAGTATCTCCATTTTATACGGCGGCAGTGTAAAAGCAAATAATGCAAAGGATATTTTCGGGCAACCCGATGTAGATGGCGGACTGGTTGGTGGCGCCAGCCTGGTAGCTGCTGATTTTGCCGTGATCATCAACAGTTTAAAATAGCTGACGATCAGCAAAAAACATCGTGATACCCGAATTTGGTATTCAGGGCGGCTGCCCGGTTTAAAAAATCATTATTTACAGGTATGCAGGCAGGTAGCGCTTTATTGCAAAGTATGTTGTGGCGTGGCCTGTACTATGTTGCAGCTTTTATCATTAATATTTTAATTGCCCGGCATTTTGAGGCATCGGTAAGCGGAACCATTTATTATATCAGCAGTTTGTATGCACTGGTACTGCTTTTTTCAAGCCTGAGCCTCGAATCGGGGATCATTTATTTTACTGCCCGGGAGGAGATACCAGCTGCCAAACTTTTTAATTTTTCCATTGTATGGTCGCTGCTGATCGGGCTGTTGACCTTCTTTACCGTTTATTGGTTTTTTAATGAATTATACCGGGGTATACCGGCAGACCTGGTGTTATTATCTGCTGTAATGTTCATCAGTGGAAACCTGCTTACAACCTATTGTTCCGGTTTTTTTTATGCCCACAATAATTATATTGTTCCCAACAGCATCATCATTATTTCCACCATTATCCTGATTGCATTGATCCCTTACGGGGGCAGTTCGGTTATCCCTGCCATTAATGATGAAAATTATTTTTATGTTTATTTCAGTTCATTTTTTGTACAGGGCACCTGCATGGCCATTGCAGCAAAAATAAAATACATAAAAGAAGGGTTCCTCCGTTTTGTATCAATTCCCGAATTTAAAATGCTGTTCCGTTACTGCGGTCTGGCGTTTTTGGGCAATATCATTTTTTTTCTTTTATACCGCATTGATTATTTCTTTGTAGAAAAATATTGCAGTGCAGAACAGTTGGGTAATTACATACAGGTTTCAAAACTGGTTCACCTGTTCTTTATCCTGCCAACCATTCTGGCCGGCGCAGTATTTCCCATAACAGCAGGCGGTAAAAATGAACATATCAATGTATGGTTAACCCTTTTGTCGAGGTGCATATTTTCTTTGTACAGCCTTATCTGCCTTGTTTTGGCACTAACCGGCAAATGGCTTTTCCCGTTTGTGTTTGGTGAAAGTTTTACAGATATGTACCTGCCATTTTTATGGCTGATACCGGGCATATTGTCCCTGTCGGGCATTTTTACACTAACTGCCTGGTTTGCGGGAAAGAACAGGATACGTATAAATATCACCGGGTCGGTACTTGCATTGATCGTGATCCTGGCCGGCGATATGCTGTTTATCCCAACACATGGCATCATGGCTGCAGCCATGGTCAGCAGTGCCGGTTATATTGTATACCAGGTGTATATCATCGCCGTTTTCAAAAAAGAATATCCATGTGCTGTTGCCGATTTTTTTATCTTTAGATCATCTGACTGGCAACAGGTTAAAAGCCGTATTTTAGTTTCACTTAAAACAAAAAATGAAAGTTAGCAGCAACGATCTGTATACAGGCGGGGAATATTTTAAAAATAATCCTGATTGGGATATTGGTGATGCAGGCTGGAAATCTGCAGTGATCTTTGACCTGCTGAAAAAGAACAATATTGCAGTAACCGAAGTCATTGAAACCGGCTGTGGTGCCGGGGGAATACTGGCAGCACTTGCAGACCTGGATCCCGGAATAAAAAAATTAACGGGGTACGACATCTCTCCGCAGGCCATTGATCTGGCCCGGAAAAATGAATCAGGCAGGATCCGTTTTTTCAATGCTGATATTACTGCTGAAGAAACTACACAAACCGAACTGATGCTGGTGATCGATGTGGTTGAACACGTGGATGATTATTATGGATTTTTACGGAAGCTGAGACCGAAAAGTAAATACTTCATGTTTCATATTCCGCTCGACCTGAGTTGCAGGACCGTGCTGAAACCACATGTAATGCTGCAGCAGCGCCAAACGGTTGGCCACATTCATTTTTTTACCAGGGAAATGGCGGAGTGGGCACTGCAGGATACGGGTTATGAGATCATTGACTGGGTATATACCAAACCGGTAGTTGATGTACAGCCTGCTGATTCATTAAAAAGATTTATAAAAAAAATACTGCGGAATATCTCCTTTGCTGTAAATAAGGAATGGAGTGTAAAGAAATGGGGAGGGTATTCGATCATGGCCCTGGCTAAATAAAATTATAATTTGATAAAAGTATTATGGTTGGCAAGTTGGTATCCGGGCAGGCTGGATAAATTTGATGGTGATTTTATTCAGCGCCATGCCCGGGCAGTTGCCTTAAACAGTGATGTGTTTGTAATTTTTGTAAAAAAGGATATTCATTTAAAAATAAATTCCTGTACAACGGAAATAATAACATCCCCGAATTTAACTGAAAAGTTCATTTATTATAATCCTCCAAAAACAGGCTTTAGTCTTTTCGATAAATATTTATCATACCGGGATTATAATATGCATATGCGTAATGCCATCAGTGATTATGTAAAAAACAACGGCAGGCCCGGCCTGGTTCATGTTCATATTGCCATGAAGGCAGGAATCAATGCCCTTTGGGCTAAAAAAAAATGGAACATCCCTTTTATAGTTACTGAGCATTGGACCGCTTACCTGGAAAATGCCGATCAGCAGTTAAGCCATTATTCATCATTTTTCAAAAATGGGTTAAAACAGGTACTGAAAAAGGCTTCTGCAATAACCGTAGTTTCAAATTACCTGGGCAAATCCATACAGTCCAGTTTTCCGGGAATTAAATACAGTGTGATACCAAATGTAGTGAATACAGATTTATTTTATCCCGTACAAGAACAAGATGCCGGTAAAATACGGTTCATACATATTTCATCAATGAATTATCAAAAAAATACCGAAGCCATTATCCTGGCGCTGTCTTTATTGAAAGATGATCACCCGGTAGAATTGTATTTATATGGCCCGGTCAATCCATCACTGGAAGCATTGATTAATGATATTGGCCTGCAGCAAATTGCTTTTGCACAAGGTGAAGTATCGCAGGAACAACTGTCAAAAGCCATACAGCAATCAGATGCACTCATTTTATATTCCAGGTTCGAAACATTTGGCTGTGTACTGATAGAAGCCAATGCCTGCGGGATACCCGTTATAGTGAGCGACCTGCAGGTTTTTCATGAGATCATCGAAGAAGGGGTGAATGGTATCTTCGCGGAAGGTGAAAACCCGGCTGCGCTGGCAGAAAAACTAAGGCAGTTTATAGCACACAAGGATCATTTTAATAAAAATGAAATCGCTGCTATGGCTGCCAAAAAATATAATTATAAAAAAGTGGGACAGCAATTTATTGAACTCTATAATAAAACGGCAGCTACTTCTACATAACCTTTTTTGGATGTACCGGTAACATGCACAACAACCCGGCAGCAGGGCCGATGGCTAAAACCAGGAATATATACCGGGGATCAGCATATACTGATAAATAATTAAGCAATTCGATACTGGCAATGGTGATGGTAAACCCGATACAGGTAACCAGGGTTAAAGCCGTTCCCTTTATTTGTATGTCGGCATTACGTGCAACCAGGGATGAGAATAATGGAGAATCAGCAATAACAACCAGTCCCCAAAAAATTAAGAATATGATGAAGGGTACAGGTGGCAGGTAAAATGCCAGTGGAGAAAGCAGGCAACAGCAGCCCGATAAAAACAACGAAACAAACGCCGTTTTTTTGGCACCGAAAATTTGTGAAAGATAACCTCCTGCAACGCAGGCCAGTCCGCCACCGGCAATAATATAAAATGATAACAATGAAATATTCAGGGTTACATCCGGGTGCACATGTTTATACGTTATTAACAAAAAAGGAACAAAGGCCCAAAATGCATACAACTCCCACATATGTCCAAAATAGCCCAGCACTGCAGAACGGAATGGCCTGTTTTTAAATATGCTGTACACAGCGCTGTATTTAAATGACTGCATTTTGTGTTGAAAAGGCCCGGCCGGGACAAAGAAAAGCATGAATGTGCCTCCGGCAACGGAAAAGCCCGATGTGATATACAAAACAGTTTTCCAGTGCAGAAAGCCGGTCAGGCTTTTTACAGCGTGCGGCAGTGCTGTACCCACAACCAATGCGCCCACCAAAAAACCCAGGGCTTTGCCCAAACCTTTTTCAAAATAGTCTGAAGCAATTTTCATTCCAACCGGGTAAATGCCTGCTAAAAAAAAGCCGGTTAAAAAGCGCAGCAAAAGTACCTGTACTATGCCATTTCCGGAAAGCACGATACCCAGGTTGGCAAAAGCAGCTAACAACGAACTCCAGAAAAAAACGTGGGAAGGTAAAAAACGATCTGTTATCAATAAAACGGCATATGTGAGTGTTCCGGTAATAAAACCAAACTGAACAGCAGATGTCATGTGAACCAATGCTGTGGCCGGTACTTGTAAATGCAAAACCAGGTCGGGTAAAATGGCATTGCCCGCAAACCACAGGCTGGTGCATAAAAATTGTGCGGTCACTATTACAGGCAAAATGTGGAAGCTTGTTTTGGTCATGTATAATGATTGGCGTGCAGTTGTTACCGGGCAATAAAAATAACAATTATCAATAATGGTTATTCAATTATTTAGAATGAAACGGAAATGGTAATTTCGCAAAATCTAAATAACCAATAAATATTTTATCATGAGTGAAATAAAATTGACAAGGGGGGAGATTCAAACTGCCAAGGGCACTATGAAATTTGAATTGTATGATGATGATGCACCCATTGCCGTTGCGAATTTTAAAAAATTGATAGGCGAAGGATTTTATAATGGCCTTACGTTTCACCGGGTGATCCCCGATTTTATGATACAGGGCGGATGTCCCAATGGTACCGGCAGCGGCGGCCCGGGTTATACCATCAATTGCGAATTAAAAGGTACAAAACAGTACCACGACCGCGGCGTAATGTCGATGGCCCACCGTGGATTGAATACCGGCGGCTCCCAGTTCTTCATCTGCCACAGCAGGAACAATACCAAGCACCTGGATGGGGTTCATACCTGTTTTGGAAGGATCATTGAAGGGCTTGATGTGATCGATGATATCAGGGGAGGAGATGTCATGGAAAAAGTGGTGATCACCTCAACATAATTGTTAACCGGTATTGCGGATCACCGGATCAGCTATACCGGTTTGTTATGCTGAAAAAACGGATGCCGGCAGGTTTTAATCATTCATTTGATCCTGCTCATTCAAATGGTTAATCACATTTTTTACACATACATGCAGTAATGAATAAGGGCACATGATATTTCATTAATTTTAAACAAATTATATATCAATGCCTGGGTGTATCAAAAAACGGATCTTACTCACAACCTTTCTTTTAATTTTTACCGGGTTACTGCTGACTGCTCAAAACAATGCCATCCAGAAATACGGCAAAGCCAATGTTTTTGCCGGCCTGGAAGTTGGTTCAAAAGGCGTTAAACTGAGTTTGATAGAATTGCTCAACAAGGAAACGGATGATGCGGA
>Ga0154020_10006109_pt1 | contig 14122 bp, 12 predicted proteins | sample Klosneuvirus_201_FD_109709 | JGI IMG/M metagenome (GOLD analysis project Ga0154020, IMG submission 109709) | Active sludge microbial communities from wastewater, Klosterneuburg, Austria - Klosneuvirus_20160825_MG | ecosystem: Engineered > WWTP > Aerobic digester > Activated sludge | place...
ATCCTCTCGCTGCGGTCGGCAGCCTCGTCGTTCCGCTCCTCAGCGCAGAATTACTGCGCTTCCGGTGCTCTCTCCTCGGGTGCCAACCTCGCTTCGGTCTCCTCGTCCTCGCCTCCAACCCCTCTTTCAACAGCCTGCTAGAGCTACCCAGCCGCGGGTTCCTCCGGGAGGAGCTCCGTTAGGATCGTTCGGCTGAGCTTCTGCAGATCCTTGCGATAGCGCGCGGTCACGCTGGCCACGGTGTCCTCAGGAGCGACCAGCTCTTTCGCCACGGCCTCGACCTCCGCTCCCAGGTTCCTCACGACGCGAGCCTGGACCGCGGCATTGACCGCCCGCTTCATCATCTCCGGGCCGCGCGTCTCCACGATCTGCGGGACCCGCTCGTCCCGGTGGGCGATGGCCAAGGGCGTCGCCCACAACCTCGCCGCCTCGCTGAACACCGCCTGGACCGCGCTCTTGGCCAGAGGCTCCGCCGCTCCTTGGGCGATGGAATCGATCGTCCGCCCAACGGCCTCGCTAAGCGCATCCTCGCCGAGCGATTGACCGCGCGCCTTGAGCATCGTCCGGGCCGCCTCTTCGGCGAGCGGCGCCACCTCATCCGCCAGGCGGGGGGCGATCTCCGCGACCGCCGCGTTGACCGCCCGTGCCGCAGCCTTGCTCATGAGCACCACGTCCTGGCCGGCGGCGAGATACGCCGCGGACGTGCTCCACTCGGAGACGTAGGTCTCGCCGGCCTTTGACTGGGCCTCGGCCCGCCCTGCTTCCATCAGTTCTTTGGCCAGCGCGTCGAGGGTGCCGGGCGGAGCGTGCCCCCCGAGCCCGTCCATGAACGGTGCGTACCGCAGGTCCGCGGTGGCCGCGGGGACGAGCTGGCTGTGGAGGTAGCTCAGGATGGCCTCCGCGACCTTCGGCGCCGCGCCCTCCAAGCTGGCGTCTACGGCGCTCTGCATCGCCGCGCTGGCCCCGCTCCGCAGCTCCTCCGCGCTTTGGCCCGCGGCCTGGCCCGCAGCGATCGCGGCGGTGGCTGCGTCTCGAAGGCTCGAGCTCATGCTGAGCTTCTCCGTCAGGTCCGCAAAGACCGCCGGGCGACAGAAGTCGTAGAAGCTCGCCAGGCTTGACTCCAGGGTGTTTCGCGCCGCATCGCGGGCCTCCTCCGCCAGCTGCTGCGCGACGGGACCGGCGATGGCGTTGATCGCCTCGTCTCGGTCGCCGATGAGCTGCCGTCCGACACCCAGAATCACGTTGTCGAGATAGGGATCGTGGACCGCGGAGGCGACGCCCTCCACCAGCGGCCGCGCCGCTACTTCGATCTCCGTGCGGAGCGCGGCCGCCGCCGCGGGGATAGCCTCGGCGGCCGCGGCCTCGACCGTGGCGCGGAAGGGACCTTGATACACCGCGTCCTCCGCGCTCATGGCCGGCGTGCAGTCCTCGGGCAAGGCGCAGAGCTTGGACGAGACCATGATCGCCTCGACCAGCGGGCGCCCCTGGATCTCCGTGATCCCGCGCTGGGTCAGGTAGGCGATGAGCTGCTCCCGTTGCTCCTCGGTACTGGTCACGACTCCCCGCACGAACTTCGGGTCATTTCCGAACGGGAACATGATCTCGTTGGAGGCTGAGTATTTCTGGTCGATCGCCTGGATGATGTTGGTGCCGCGGTTCTGGCCGGTGACCTTCTTGGTGTCGCCGTAGCAGTCTCCGGTGAAGCCGTACCAGTCGGTGCGGCCGAGGATGCGCCGATCGAGGATCAGCTTGTACGGACGCTCCCCGCCCCAATCGTTGAAGCGAGCCTTCGAGCCCGTCTCCGTGGAGGCCCTCGCACGCTCGATCGCCGAGCGGGTCACCAATCGGCTGAACACCGAACGCGCACCACCGGTGTTGAAGTCCTCGGCTGACGACATCCCCTCGATCAGAATTCCCTCCGCGTAGCGGGTGAGGGAGGACTTCTGGCCACCGCTTAGAATCCCATGGACGCGCTCGGGGTTGTCGGCGGTGGAGTACAGGTATGCCGCGCCGGCTTGTTCCGCGGCCTCGGCGAGCTTGGGATCGTAGACCGTGAAGTAGCCCGGATAGACCTCGTTGATCGAGAGCTCAGCCAGCCGCGCGGGGCTCGTGTCGATCCCGTGGCTGGCCAGGGCCGCCTCAAGCTGCGCCGGCTTCAAGCCCTCCACGTCGCGGGCAACCAGGGCCAAGGCGGTGGCCGGCGCCTCCACCGCGAGCGTCGCCAGCCGCAGCATCGTCGCCGCACGCTCGGGGGACACCTCGGTCTTCTTGGCCAGCTCGGCCGTTTGGGGGCTGACCTCCAGGGTGAGCCGCAGCTCCTGAACCAGCGTTGAGCTGAAGCTCGTTCCGGCCTCGAAGCTGGCGCGATGGTCGTCGAGGATGTGGATCAGGGCACGGGGGCTGAGGCGAAGGGCGAGCTCGAAGAGCCCTGCCTCCTCCGGGCTGAGCGGGGCTCGCGTCGGCGGCGGGACACCCTCCCGATGACAGGCCTGCTCGATCGCTGGAGCGAGCTCCTCCAGGCCGCGGTAGCCCAGCTGTATCTCGGGATGGGCGGCCCACAGCGAGCGCAGCAGCTTCAGTCGATCGGTGGCCGGTTGTGCGGGCGGGGCGAACGCGGACTGGAGGCCCAGGCGCAGGATCACGTCCCCGAGCGCCTCGGTCGCCGCCTTATCATCTCCGTACACGCGGATGCGCAGGGCCCCCCGCAGCGCCTCTGGCTTGTGAGCGACGAAGCTCACGCGCCAACGCCCGGGCTGTTCGAGGACGAGCGCCTCACCGGAGACCGCCGAGGCGCCATCCCCCTCGACGAGCCGCGACTTCCCTTCGGTGCTCTCGTCCGCCGTCGCCACCCGGAACGTGCAGGTCGCCGTCTTCGCTCCTCGGTCGACCAAGCGCCGGCGGTAGGTCTCGCCAGCATTCCCCCGCGCCTCGAAGCTGATCTCAAAGCCAGTGTTCCCTTGCTCAACGACCCGCCGAGCCATCAGCGCCATGCCGCGCAGAGATCCCGAGTCCAGACGGAAGGCTTGTCCATGGCGGCCGACGGTCCGAATCAAACCGAGGTCGTGCAGCGGAAAGGCCGTCCAAACGTTCCCCTCGGGCTGGGGGTCGAAGGGGAGGTCGGCCTTGGGTTGGGCCCGGGGCCCGTCGAGCGCTTGCAGCGTCGCCCGAGCGACCGGGGTGAGCTTGGCCTTCTTGGGTAGCTCAAGTCCGCTCGGCGAGGAACCGGGGAGCGCCAGCGGCGACTTCGTGCCGAGATGGACCGCCATCAACGCCAGCTAAGCGACCGCTATGCCAGCCCAAAGTGCTTGTCCAACGGGCCCCCGATGCAGGGACTTAGCGTCATATGCGTACTGGTCTACGCTCAGTGGACGCGAGCGCCGAGCACGTCGTCGGCGCTCAGGCTGGGGAGCGCCGCGGCCGACGGGCACACGATCGTCCGGAGATCGTTGGCGCGGCGAGCCAGGTCGTTGAACTTCCGGGTGACGCCGCTGACCGGATCCGAGATCGACTCACCACGCAAGAAGCCTGAGAGCGCCGCAGCCGACCCCAGACTGCGATTGGAGATCTGGAGGAAGCCGGTCTGTGTCTCGAAGCCGTGGCAGCCGTTGCAGGTGTTGAGGGAGAACTTCTGGCGCGCGTTGTTGTTGGTGATGCCGGGCGCGCTCCAAAAGTCGATGTTGTTGACGATCGCGCCGGCGCGGAAGGGGGCACCCCCGAAAGTGAGCGGCACGACGAAGTTGCCCCCCAGGATAGCAGCCTGATTCGTGTTCACGAAGTCACGGACCTTGGTGGAGCCGTTGAGGCCGGCCTGCGGAGTCAGCGCTACGGTCCGTTCAACCAGGTTTCCTGCCGCGTTCAGGCCGAACTCCCGGAGCTCCCAGGGGGAGGAGAGTGCGATCTCGTTGGAGCGGACCTGCGAGATCGAGCTGCCGTTGGGGCGCGTCGGGATGAGGTTCGGACCAGCGAATGCGTCGGTGATCTTCTGGAGGGCCGCGTTGTACGCGGGGGTGCCAATCCCCAGCGTTCCGAGTGCGTGCCAGCGCGCGGCCCAACTGGCCACGTCGGCCTGGGTCGAGCCAGGCAGGTTGTATTCGAGAATCACGGTGAACTGCCGGGGCGTCCCACCGTCAAGGACACCGAACACGAAGCGCCCTTCGCCGGCCTTGCCCGCCGCCAAGTTGCGCAGGTCGAGGCGGTTCACGATCGCCAAGAGCCGTAGGGGAGCTTTGGTCAGGTCGAGCTTGCCGCCGACCTTCGGCCAGGCGTTGATGATGCCGGAGATCGCGGTCCGGGCGGGGACGACCTCTCCATTGACCGTGCGATTGGCCGACCACTGGTTCAGCCAGGCCAGCACGAAGTCCGAGGGGTTCTTGGTCCCAGCCATCGCGGTCATCAAGCGGCCAAACTGCCAGGCGCCGTCGTTCTTGTTGGCGAGCGAGCCCGTCCACTTGGTGCGCACCGGATCTTCTACGACGGAGACGGCGGTGATCATGAGCTCCCGCCCCACGGCTACCGGGCACGTCGCGGCTGCCCCGATGGCCTCGAGCTCCTCTTGCGAAGTCTCCTGTTCTTCCTGCGGGCCTCCACAGGCTGCGAATCCGAGCGCGAGCGTCGCGCTGACGATGAGGTTCTTGAATGGGCTCCGCATGTAGTCTCTCCTCTTGTGGGCTGAGCGCCGTGCTCAGGTTCTGCAGTAGTGCCCGAATTGAAGGGAGCCTTCGCCGCGTGGACGCGGCTGGCGAATTTCTCGGAGACAAGCTCCGCGGACTTTAGTCCGCAGTTGAGCATCGCCCTGCGGTGCGCTGGCTACTCGTAGGCATCAGCTACCGCGGGTGTTCGGCGCGCGAGTGGCTCGTGGGTAGAGCCGCCTCGGTCCTCAGCCCGCCGAGTCGAGGAACTTTTGCCGGGTCCCGGCGGCAGGCAGCAAGCAGTAGTCGACTCGCCCAAACCACTGGAAGCGGTGGGTCGCGACGAAGTTGTAGACCGCGTCGGCCAAAAAGCGCGGCACGATGCGCAGCACGACCGCGAGGCTCCACAGGCCACCGAGCGCCTGAAGCACGTCGAGGCCGGCGCGGCTCCGCTCACGCAACACCTCGCCCGGCTCACCGGCGTGGTGCACGACCAGAAAGGTGTCGAACTTGTCGGTCGCGCGTCCATGGCGCTCGAGGATCGCGCGCGCATAGCCGCTCTGCAGCGCGGCGTAGCGGAAGCGGTCGTGCTTATCGCGCGCCAAGGTGAACTGCACCACGCGAGCGCAGAGACCACACTCTCCATCGTACAGGACGACGACGTGGCTCATGAGTCGAGCGTAGCGCCGCGACCGGGGTCCGTCACTCCGTATCCGTGCCGTCGAGCTTCTTGCCGACCACCAAGTTGCGCTGCATCCGCGGGGCATCGATGGTGGCCTCTTCGCTGATTCCAGAGGTCGAACGGGCGGTTCGCTCGCCCCCGACGTCGGCGATCTGCGGCACCAGCGAGGAGGGTAGCCCAGTGGTGGAGGGGTTTCGGACGTCGACCGCGGTGGGCTCGGGCTCGGGATCGTCCTCGGTTGAGACGATCAGCCCGTCGACGTTCATGGTGCGCTCCGCAGGGAGTCCGTCGGCCGGAGTCTCGGTCTCATCGTGATTCTGCGCAGGCACGTGCTCTGGGATGGCGTAGGGCGAGTCCATCTCGTCGAGGTCCGTGGGGCGCACCAGCTGGCTGACCGAGCCCTTCTTGCGGCTCGGCCCCGCGGGGCGCGCCGGTCCCCGCGACGGCGCTGGGGCGGCCGCGGGCGGGGGCGGTGAGCTGGTCGAGGCGATCACGCTATCGCTGCGGCGGCGGGAGGAAGAGTTGCGCCCGATCTCGCCCTTCACAGCATTGAGCACGTTGCGCACCGTCTCTGGATCGCCGGTGATGATCACCTCGATTCCGGGGGCGCGGACGCGGACGCGGGCGTCCTCCGACAGGCCGAGCAGGGCCAGCAGCTTTCGCCACCAAGGCACGGGTGCTCAGACCCTCCAGGCGCCGCGCGCTTTGAGGATGAGCTCGCAGGCCTCGCGCACTGCCCCTTGGCCGCCACCGGTACGAAGCACGACGTGGGCGGCAGCGCGGACCTCGGGGGCGGCGTCCGCCACGGCCATCGCCAGCCCTGCACGCTTGAAAATCGGCAGATCCGGGAGATCGTCCCCGATGTAAGCGACCTCCGTCTCCGGGACATCAAAGGACTCCAGCAGCCGATCGAAGGCCGCGACCTTGTCGTCGATGCCCTGCACGATCGGATCGATGCCCAGCTCGCGTCCGCGGCGCTCGACGACCTCGCTCTCGCGGCCCGAGAGGATCGCCACCCGGATGCGCGCCGCCAGCATCAACTGCACGCCGAGCCCGTCGCGGACGTGGAAGCTCTTGGATTCGCCGCCGCCCGAAACGTAGGTGACGCGGCCATCGGTGAGCACGCCATCGACATCGAGGATCAGCGCGCGGATCTTCTTGGCGCGATTCTCGATCTCGCTCTGGTTCGGAATCATCGACATGCTCGTCTCCTCAAGTCCCCAGGGCCGCGCGGATCGCTTTGGCCTCGCCCAGAACTCTTATCAGGCCCTGGTAGTCGAGGGAATTCGGCCCGTCGGAGGGGGCACGATCGGGATCGGGGTGGACCTCCAGAAAGATCGCATCCACGCCCACCGCCACGGCCGCCCGGACCAGCGGGGGGACCAGGGTGCGATCGCCTCCGGTCGAGCCGCCCGCGGCGCCTGGCTTTTGCACCGAATGGGTCCCGTCGAAGACCACGGGGGCAAAACGCCGCAAAATGCCCAGGCTTCGGTAGTCCACGACCAGGTCGCGATAGCCGAAGGTGGTCCCACGCTCCGTCAGGAGCACGCCGGACGCCCCGGCGGCCTTGTCCCGCGCAAACTGCATGTCCTCGGCTGCGAGGAACTGCCCCTTTTTGATGTTCACCACCCGGCCAGTAGCGCCCGCGGCTTCCAGGAGGTCCGTCTGACGGCACAAAAAGGCGGGGATCTGGAGCACGTCCGCCACAGTCGCCACCTCGGCGCATTGGTCGGGGAGATGGACGTCGGTGAGGATCGGCAGGCCGGTCTTGGCCTTGACCGCAGCCAGGATGGCGAGCCCGGCGCTGACGCCTGGCCCGCGGTGGCCCTGCTTGCTGGTCCGGTTTGCCTTGTCGAAGCTGGCCTTGAAGATCAGCGGGATCCCCTGTTCAGCAGCGATCTCCTGCAGCCTCACGGCATGGCCCACCGTGAAGGCCTCCGACTCGACCACGCAGGGTCCAGCGATGAGGACCAGCGGCGAACCAGCCCCGATGGGGATGCCGCTGACCAAGACCGCGGTCACGAGCGCTCACCACCTCGGATCCGCCGGCCTCCCTGCTCTAGGGCGGCCCCGATGAAGCCGGCGAAGAGCGGGTGCGGCTTCATCGGCTTGGACTTGAACTCCGGGTGGAACTGACAGCCGAGGAACCAGGGATGGCCCCCGCCGATCTCGATGATCTCCACCAAGGAGCGATCGGGCGAGGTCCCTGAGCACTTCATGCCGGCGCCCTCCAGGGCCTCGCGGTAGGCGTTGTTGACCTCGTAGCGGTGGCGGTGGCGCTCGGAGATCTCCGTGCTGCCATAGACCCGCGCCGCCAAGGAGTCCTTCTCCATCGCGCAGGGATAGGCGCCGAGGCGCATCGAGCCGCCCTTGTTGGTCACCGTCCGCTGGGTGTCCATGAGGTGCACGATCGGGTGCGGCGAGCCGGGATCGAACTCGATCGAGTTGGCGCCCTCCAGCTTGAGCACGTTGCGCGCGAACTCCACGACCGCCATCTGGAGGCCGAGGCAGATCCCAAAGAAGGGGATCTTCTTCTCGCGAGCGTACTTCACCGCGGCGATCTTGCCCTCCGAGCCGCGCTCCCCGAAGCCGCCCGGCACCAGGATCCCGTCCACGCCCTCCAGGGCCTTCATGACGTTCTCCACCTGGGTGGACTCGATGTAGCGCAAGTTAACTTGCGTATCGTTGGGGATGCCGCCGTGGACCAGGGCCTCGTTGAGCGACTTATAGCTCTCGGTCAGGCCGGTGTACTTGCCGACCACGCCGATGGTGGTCTCGAACTTCGGGTGCTTGATCCGCTGGACGACGTGCTTCCAGTTCTCGAGCCCCGATGCGCGGGACCAGATGTTGAGCATCTCGGCGATCTGCTCGTCGAGGCCCTCGTTGGAGAGGTGGATCGGGAGCTCGTAGATGCACTCCACGTCCGGGGCGGAGACCACGCAGTTGGGCTCCACGTCGCAAAACAGGGCGATCTTGCGCTTGATGTCCTGGTCGATGGGGTTGTCGGAACGACAAATCAGGACGTTGGGCTGGATGCCGATGCGCCGGAGCTCACCGACCGAGTGCTGGGTGGGCTTGGTCTTCACCTCGCCGGCGGCCTTCAAGTAGGGCACCAGCGTGACGTGGCAATACAAGACGTTGTCCTCGCCAGCGTCGCGGCGCATCTCGCGGATGGCCTCGAGGAAGGGCAGGGACTCGATGTCGCCGACCGTGCCGCCGATCTCCACGATCGCCAGGTCGTTGCCCTCGGCGGCGGTGCGGATCGCGCTTTTGATCTCGTCGGTGATGTGCGGGATCGTCTGGACCGTCTTGCCGAGGTAGTCTCCCCGGCGCTCCTTGGTGATCACCGCGTAGTAGATCTGGCCCGAGGTGAAGTTGTTGTTCTTGGTCAGGCGGACGTTGGTGAAGCGCTCGTAGTGGCCGAGATCGAGATCGGTCTCCGCGCCGTCGTCGGTCACGAACACCTCTCCGTGCTGAAAGGGGCTCATGGTCCCGGGATCCACGTTGATATAGGGGTCGAGCTTCAGCATCGTGATCTTGAGGCCACGATTCTCGAGCAGCGCCCCGATGGAGGAGGCGGCCAGGCCTTTGCCTAGCGAGGAGCAGACTCCGCCGGTGACGAAGATGAACTTGATCGGTTTACCGCGTGGCATGGGTGGTCCTCTGGGATGGTTGTGAAGCTCGAGCGCGCAGAGCAGCGACGACGCGCGAGACGTCTTCGGGGACGTCGATCGCGATCGATTCGGCGGTCGAGCGGGCCAGCGCGACGTGGATGGGGATGCCATCCTCGAGCGCGCGAAGTTGTTCCAGTCGTTCGGTGAGCTCCAAGGGGGAGGGTGGCAGCCGTGACAAGCGGAGCAAGCACTCCGGCGTGTACACGTAGATGCCCACGTGGAGGAGCGGTTTCTCGCTGCCCCAGGGGATCGGCGCTCGGGAGAAGTATAGGGCTCGCCCGCTCGGGGCGCACACGACCTTCACCGCCGTAGGGGATTCGAAGCGGGTCAGCTCCAGGGGACGGGCCAAAGTCCCCATCGGAGCGTCGCGTTCGAGGCACTCGTCGACGGTGGCCACCAGGTCCTCGGGATCGATCAGCGGTTCATCCCCTTGCACGTTGAGGATCAGGCGGGCTGCACCGAGCCCCAGCAGGGTTACAGCGGCCGCCACGCGATCGGTGCCCGAGGCGCATTCGGGGGGCGTCTGTACCGCCTCGATGCCGGCGCTCTTCACCACCGACTCGATGCGCGCGTCGTCGGTCGCGACCACCACCCGCGCCCCGGTCAGCGCTGCCTGCCGCGCGACCCGCACGATCATCGGGACGCCGTCCAGATCGACCAGCGGCTTCCCAGGAAATCGAGTGGATCCGTAGCGCGCGGGGATCACGGCGACGATGTTCTCGCGTCGCGCGATGTTCCCCAGGGCCGGCACGGGGGGACGCTAGAGGGACGAGTTGGACCTGTCAATGAAGGTTGCAGGGCGCCAAATTCGATCGTACACCGCCTGTTAAGCTTGTCCTCTTCGCCACCCCTCGAACAGGTCGCCGTCGCGCGACTCTCTGAAGAGACCCCCGAGATCTCGATCCCCGCCCCTGAGGCGCATACCCGCGCGCTGTCCGCGATGTGGACCAGCCTGCTCGAACATCTGGCGACCTCTGGGCTGGTGGCCCTGGTCTTGAACAAGCTGATCGATGTTTGGGCCGATCTGCCCGCGTTGCTCGAGCGGGCCGTCGGCGCGGGCGTGCTGTTCGCGTCGCTCTTCGTGGGGCTCGCCCTGTGGTTTGGCGGCGTGGCCAGCTTGAAGGCGGCGACGGCCTTGTCGAAGCAAGGGCCTCCCCCGACCGTCACCCTGCGGGTACGCTCCTTCTCCTGCCCGCTGACCATCCTCGACCCGCGTTCGATCAAGGGTTTGATGCGCTCCGGGAAGGCCCAGCCCGCCTGGGAGATCGGCTGGGACGAGGTGCTCCTGTGGCGCGTCCTTCGCGGCGTGCACGAGATCCGGCTGCGCAGCGGGGAGAAGATCTACCTCCGGCGTCGCCTGCTCGCCGGTCAGGAGGCCAAGTGGCTCCCGATCGTCCGCGAGCGCATCGGCCCGCGGCTCCAGCTCTGAAGGCCGTCTGGGCCCGTTATCGGCGGGGTGAACCCGCCTGCGGGCGCGATCGCTTCGCTCCACGCGTTGCCTGGCCACCGCTCGCGCGGTACTCCCCGCGACATGAAGAAGCTCCTCCCCGGCCTGGCGATCTTGTCCGGCTGCTCTTCCCCAGCCGCCCATGACGCCCATGGCCCCCACGCCTCTCACGGTGATCATGCCTTTCACCACCGCTTCGAGAACCCGAGCGAGTGGGCCAAGACCTTCGACGCGGCGGATCGCGACGCCTGGCAGCGCCCCGCCGAGCTGACGCTGCTCCTCGAACTATCCCCGGGGATGGTCGTCGCCGACATCGGCGCGGGCACGGGCTATTTTCTTCCGTACTTATCGCCGGCCGTCGGCGACAGCGGAAAGGTGCTGGCGCTCGACGTCGAGGCCGAGATGGTCGACTACATGAAGGCCCGCGCGACCAAAGAAGGTCTGAAGAACATCGAGGCGCGCGCGGTGGATCCCTCGGATCCCGCGCTGGCGCCAGGCACCGTCGACCGCGTCGTCCTGATCGATACGTGGCACCACATCGAACAGCGCGTCGAATACACCCGCCGCCTGGCCGCGGGCCTCAAGCCTGGTGGCAGCGTGTACATCGTGGACTTCACGCTGGAGGCCTCGCATGGCCCGCCGGCTCAGCATCGGCTCAGCCCGGCGCAGGTCATGGAGGAGCTCACGGCGGGAGGCTTGGTGGCCGAGGTGATGACCGAGACCTTGCCCGACCAATACGTCGTGCGCGGTAAGAAGGTGAGCCCGTGAGCGCGCCGGTCGTCGGCTTCATCGGCCTCGGCACCATGGGCGCGCCGATGGCTAGCAACCTGGCCCGCGCCGGCTTCGAGCTGGTGCTCTCTTCCCGTACCAAAGCCAAGGCTGAGCGCCTGGCCGCGGAGCTCAGCGCCCAGGGTCACCGGGTCCAGGTCGTCGATCACGCGGCCGAGGTCGCCGCGCGGGCCACGCGCATCGTCTCCTGCGTCCCGGACTCCCCGGAGGTGCTCGAGGTTCACCTGGGCCCGCAGGGGACGGCGCAGGCCATCCAGCCGGGCGCGGTGGTGATCGACTGCTCGACCATCGCCTCGGAGACCGCGGTGCGGGTCGCGCGCGAGCTGGGTGAACGCGGGGCGCACTTCCTCGACGCGCCGGTCTCGGGCGGCCAAAAGGGCGCGGTCGAGGCCAAGCTGAGCTTCTTCGTCGGTGGTGAAGCGGCGGCGCTCGAGGCCGCCCGCCCGGTCTTTGAGGCCTTGGGGAAGCGGATCACGCACCTCGGACCTTCGGGTTCCGGACAGCTCGGCAAGGCCGCCAACCAAGTCATCGTGGCGCTGAATCTCATCGCCATGTCCGAGGGGTTGTTCTTCGCCAAGCGCGCGGGCTTGCCGCTGCCGGCCCTCCATAGCGCGCTGACCGGCGGCGCGGCGAACTCATGGGCGCTCGAGGTTTTAGGGCAAAAGGTCCTCGACGGGGACATGAAGCCGGCCTTCGCCGTGAAGCATCAGCAGAAGGACTTGGCGATCGTCCTCGAGACCGCCCGGCGCATCGGCGCCCCGCTGCCCGGGGTGGCGCTGGTGCATCAGCTCCTCGGCGCGCTCGAGGCCTCGGGGCGCGGCGAGGACGGGACTCAGGCGCTCTTTGGCCTCTATGAGAGGCTTTTGTGATAGAGGGTCGCTCCGATGCACGATCCCGAGCTCGCCCGCGAGGCCTTGGCCGCGCTCCCGCCCGACATCGCCGATAGTCCGCTGTTCAACGCTGATCTGGCGCCGGTGCCAGCGTCCCGTCGGACCTGGACGACGTATAACTTCGCCGCGCTGTGGATCTCGATGGCCCACTGCATCCCAACTTACATGTTGGCCGGCGGGCTCATCGCGGTCGGCATGAATTGGTGGCAGGCCCTTCTCACCATCGGGCTCGGCAATATCATCGTCTTGGCGCCCATCCTCCTGAACGCGCACCCCGGGACCCGCTACGGCATCCCCTTTCCGGTCCTGGCCCGCGCCTCCTTCGGGACCTCGGGGGCCAATATTCCGGCGGTTCTGCGGGCGATCGTGGCCTGCGGCTGGTTCGGTATCCAGACCTTCATCGGCGGTGAGGCGGTCAAGACCTTCATCGAGGCCATCGCGCCCTCCTTCGGTCAGCTCGGCGCCGGGGTGACGATCCTCGGGCTCTCCATCCCCAGCGCGATCACCTTCGCCATCTTCTGGGCCCTCAATATCTTCATCATCTACCGCGGCATGAACGCGGTGCGGGTCTTCGAGAACTGGGCGGCGCCGCTGGTCTTGGTGATGGCCGCAGTGCTGATGTTCTGGGCGATCGGGCGGGCGGGCGGCGTCGGGCCTATGCTCGACCACCCCTCGAAGTTCAACACCGTGGGTGAGTTCTGGGCCGTCTTTGTCCCTTCGCTCACCGGCATGATCGGCTTTTGGGCGACCCTCTCCCTGAATATCCCCGACTTCACCCGCTTTGGCCGGGGTCAGCGGGAGCAGATGCTGGGACAGGCCCTGGGACTGCCGACCACCATGGTGCTCTTCTCGGCGATGGGCGTGGTGATCACCAGCGCCACGCAGGCCATCCTCACCGGGGTCGACGTCTCGAAGCTGTGGGATCCGGTCTTCATCCTGGCCCAGCTCACCTCAGCAGTCCCGCCGGCCGGGCACACCGTGCCGCTGATCGCCTCGGATGGGACGCGTCTCTTGGTGGCCATCATCGCGCTGTTTGGTGTCGGGGTGGCGACCGTCTCGGTGAACATCGCGGCCAACGTGGTCAGCCCGGCCAATGACTTCGCCAACCTCGCGCCGCGGCTCATCTCCTTTCAGACGGGAGGCCTGATCACCGGGATCCTCGGCATCTTGATCATGCCGTGGAAGCTCCTCTCCAGCGCCCAGGCCTATATCTTCAACTGGCTCATCGGTTACTCCGCGCTGCTCGGCCCGATCGCCGGGATCATGATCGTGGACTATTGGCTCCTCAAGAAGACCGAGCTCGACGTGCCGGAGCTGTATCGCCCCGGCGGTAAGTACAAAGGGACCAACCCCGTCGCGGTGGTGGCTTTGATCGTTGGGGTGCTGCCCAACGTCCCCGGCTTCCTCAAGGCCGCGGGCTTCACCGACCGCGCGCCGAACTTCTTCGACGATCTCTACGTCTACGCCTGGTTCACCGGATTTTTGATCGCCGGGGGTCTGTACTATCTCGGGATGAAGAAGCGAGCGGCGTAGATGCGGGCCTGGGCAGCGATGACGGTGGCCCTCGCCGCCTGGGGGCCGGCCTGCCGCGTCGAGGTCGGGGCGCCGGGCGCGGAGTCTCGTGGGTCCGGGGCCCAGGGTTCCGTGCCCCGGGGTGAGGTGTGGATCTACACCTCGCTCTATCAGTACGTGGTGGATGACCTCGACCGCTTGGTGCGGGCCCGCTTACCGGGCGTGGAGCCGCGCTGGTTCACCGGCGGCAGCGAGAAAGTATCCCAGCGCATCGACGGCGAGCTGGCCGCGGGAGCCACCCGCGCGGACGTGCTCCTGATCAGCGATCCCTTCTTCTTCGTGCGGATGAAGCGGGAGGGCCGCCTCCTCCCCTACGTCCCGCCCCGGGCGCTCCGGGTCCCCCGCGCGCTGGTCGACCCCGACGGGGCTTGGCTGACCTCGCGGGTGGCGGTCATGGTCCTGGTCTATAACCCCCAGAAGCTCGACCCCGCCGACATCCC
>Ga0154020_10006110_pt1 | contig 14121 bp, 8 predicted proteins | sample Klosneuvirus_201_FD_109709 | JGI IMG/M metagenome (GOLD analysis project Ga0154020, IMG submission 109709) | Active sludge microbial communities from wastewater, Klosterneuburg, Austria - Klosneuvirus_20160825_MG | ecosystem: Engineered > WWTP > Aerobic digester > Activated sludge | place...
ATACCCGCCTCCCTGCCGGTGCTCTTGTTCAGCCCCTGGATCATCTGGATTTCCTCCTCCAGCGTGTGAATCTGAAACGTGGATTGCCACAACGCAAAACGGCTCTTAAAGACAGCCTCTTTCGTCCTGGGATTGAACCGCTCCGTGACCCTGAGCTGCCTGAGTTCGGCCAGGGTGAAATCAATCGCGTAGTAGCGGCCGTTCTCGCGCTTGCGATCCGGAAACCGCCCGGCCACATCAGTCACCGTGTCCACGTAAATGTCGTGCAACACCACAGGGACGCCGTCCTTGCTTAATACCAGATCCTGCTCCAGATAGTCCGCGCCCATCGCGTGAGCGGCGACCTTGGCCTCAAGGGTGTGTTCCGGGAGGTAACCGCTCGCGCCCCGGTGGGCGATGATGATGGGAAGCGATGACGCGGACGATCCCAAGTTGATGGCGCAGGAGACAATCAGGGCTGCAATGGCCGGGAAATAATTACGCATAGAAGTCCTGGAATCTTGTCTGTTCGATCAGGCATTTGCAACCACCGTCAAACTCACGTAGGGGCTGCATCTTGGACTGCGCCGGCAGAGCGCAGCGGCGACGGCGCTTTCGGGCGGCCGAAAGACTCTGGGCAACAGCCCACCATCATGCGGGCGAAAGCGGTGTCGCGCTCCGCTTGCCACCGCAGTCCAAGAAGCGAGAACTCCCAACCTTCCCGGAGTCCCCACACGGAGGACACTCCGATTTCAAAGTAAAACACGGCACCCTCGCGGATGCCGTGTTTGTGTTTTGAATCTGATTCCGGTTCAGCTTACGGGAACTGGAGGCGATTTATACCCCCACCCGAAGAGCCAACTGCCTGGACCCAAGGACTAGCCAGAGTATTGCCGAAGTCACCCGAGTTATTCAAAGCCGTGCGGAGAGCAGTGGTGCTGAAGCCCTGAACGCTGCCGTCAGACAAACCCACATTGCCCTGCTTGGAATGGTTGTTGTCCATCCAGCCGATTCCGGTGACAGGAGCATTGGTTCCAGCAGCCGTAAAGGAAGTCACGCGTGTGACCTGATTGACGCCAGTTCCCAGGTTATGATCGCCGGTGAGGAATTTCTGCGGGGCAGTCTCGTCCGCGTCAACGCCGACAAAATAGCTGCAGTTGTAGTCGTTCTGGAACCCTTCCACGGTCGCGGTCTTGAATCCAAACGAGGTGGCCTGGACGATGGGCTGACCGCTCGCTGACGGCGAACCTTCAGACGGACAGGCCAGAATTTTCGGCGTGCTCAACTCATTGGACATCACCCGGTACATCCAGGAAACGCCAGCGCCGACATTCGCGGCAGGGAGAACACCGGCAGTCCACGCGGCGGTAGCAACCTTGCCGATGGCTTCGGAAGCGCCACCGTTGGCCAGGGTCGTCTGCATGGGATAACGGTCGTTGTTGTCGCCGGACCAGAGGCGGAAGGAGAGGCCGACTTGTTTGAGGTTGTTGGTGCAGTTGATGCGTTGCGCGCGGGCTTTGGCCTTGGCCAGAGCCGGGAGAAGCATGGCCGCCAGGATCGCGATGATCGCGATGACGACGAGCAACTCGATGAGCGTGAACGCCCGATTTTGTTTACGAATATTTTTCATAGTGTCTGCTGGTATTGTGTTTTTGTTTTTTTGCTTAACAGCCCGCGCACTTTATTGGAGTCGCTCGCACTGTCAAACTTGTTTTCACATTTCTTTTAGCAGCGCCAGTGCCACGATGTTTTTACAGTGACTTACGCCGATTCAGAACGTCGCCGGGTGAAATCATGCGTGAGTCTCACGCATTTTGCGTGAGAATCACGCATCGGGAACAATCGGTTCGTCGATCCCCGTCTCCCTCCCTATTACTCTTAAATCTTAATCTTAATCGTAATCCGCAGCGTGAACGGGAGGGATTAAGATTAAGGAAGCGCTGATTTAATCGGAGTTGGTAATTTTGCCTGAACTTCGGATTTCCAGATGTTGCGTAGGATGTCGCAGGAGCGATTTTGATTGCAGGGGAAGGTGATTTCGACGGTCGAAACCGAGTCAAATTTTCTACGTGCCGATTAAATCAGCGCTTCCCTAAGGGGCTTTGAACGGATTCCGCTCCGGCGCTTCGTCGTGCGTCACGGCACCCAGCATCCCGCGAATGATCCAGTTCATCGCCGGGACGCGATGGCGCAGCCAGACGGACATCGGTTCGGGCTTCGCACCGAGCGCGGCCTTGGGTTCGAGCGCAGTGCGACCGAGTGACAAGGATTTGCAGCCCCACCAAATCGCATCCGCGATGGTCGCATGCAGGAGGCGCAGATAAATCGGCAAGCCTTCCTCCGCTGCCACTCTATCAAACCCAATGTAGTAAGCGATGGCGGTGTCGCCGTCGCGCAATGTGGTGACGAAGCCCAGTAACTCGTCCCCGCGACGCACCACCGTGCAGCGGAAGTTGTCACGCAATTCACCCGCCAGTGCAGGAATGAAATTCGGCGGCAACGTCACAAGCCGAACGGACGCGTTCAGATGAACCGCGAGATACAGTTCGTGCAACCGGTTTGTGTGCGGTTCGAGATCGGTCAGCGTTTCCATCGTGCAACCCGCTGCCGTCAGCTTCTTGACCTGATCCTTCGCGTTGCGCCGATACTTGGCATCGAGCGCGCCAAGATAATCCTCGTACGTGCGCCACGTGGGCTGGATGGCGAGCACCATGTTCGGCTCGGTTTCCATCGGGCGATAACTGAATCGCCGCAACGCTTCCAACCCGGACTCGCGTTCGGTGACGTCTTTGACGAGAACGAGGTTCGCCGTCCCCAGCAACCGTTCCGCGCGACGAATCCGATACAACGCCTCAGCCACGCCGGGCCAGAGCAAGGCATGATTTTCGTCTGGTGCGAACGCGATGCCATGAAAGCCCCACGACATCAGATTCCCGGCCACCAGCAATCGCTCATTAAGATTGGCTGTGACGAGCTTCTTGGCGGGCCCGAGAGCGCGTTTCAAGGGACTGAGCGCGGCACTCCGGTTCTTTTCTTCATTGTGAACATGCTTGCCAGTCACGGTGACGATCTGCACCGCCAAGATGGCCACCGGCTGGTCCGCGCGGAACACCAGCGCATACCGCGGCAAGACATTGTCCGGGCCGTGCTGCTCGATGACGCGCAAGACGTCACGCCGCAGAAAGAGACTGCCATTCGCCGCGACCGCGTCCCATGCGGCCTCGTTGAGGAAATCAATGCGGTCGGCAAACGCGAAATGGAAACCGCTCGGACGATGGCGTTCCGCGTGGCGCTCGCGCATCCCCCGTAACGTGGTCGCAACCTGCTTCAGCGGATTTCGGGAGTTGAGGTGGCTGGACATGAAATTTCGAGCAGTCAACACAGACCAGGGGTGCAAGTCAACGCACTGCTGTGCTGTGGAAGAAAACGGGCAAAGCGCTGTGAACCAGGACGCGGGCAACTATTCGAATGGACACCGTTTGAAACTGCGGGCCCGACATTCTGCAGGTCTCCTTCAGATGCCCCAGGCTGGTTCAATCGGTCAAATGTTCGCCAGCCGTCCGGTTGAATCTCCGAACCGTTCCAGCCTGGTCACCCCCATGCGATCAGCCATGCTGAGGAACAAATTGCTCGCAGGAGTCTCCCCGTGTTTGACGTATCGCCCCGTGGTGAGTGATCCACCGCCGCCGCCTGCTAGCAGAATTGGGAGGTTGACGTGCGTATGGCGGTTGCCGTCGGAATTGCCGCCCCCATAAACGATCATTGAATTGTGCAACAGTGAATTACCGTCCACATCCTTCGTATCCTGGAGACGTTCGAGGAATCGCGCGAATTGTTTCGCGTACCAGAGGTCGATGTCAGAAAGCTTCTGGATCTTTTCGGCGTCGTTAAGATGGTGCGAGAGTTCGTGATGCCCTTCAGGAACGCCGATGTCCGGGAAAGAACGATTGCTGCCGTCGTGCGCGAGCAAGAAGGTCGCCACGCGCGTTGAGTCGGTCTGAAACGCGAGCACCAAGGTGTCGTACATGATCTGGATGTGTTCGGCGTACGTCGGCGGAATGCCCGGGGGCGTTGGTTGGGCCGGGTCTTTGGGGTCGCCAAATTTTTCTGCGCGTTGAATCCGCGCCTCCAGCTCGCGCACTCCGGTGAGGTATTGATCCAGCTTGTCCTTATCCTGCGTGTTCAGTTGTTTCTGCAAATCGCGCGCGTCTTCGACGATGAAGTCCAGGATTGATCGCTGTTCCGCGCGCCGGCGCTTCAATTGCGCGGTGCGCTCACCTGCCGCGCCCGCGCCAAACAACCGTTCAAACACATGGCGTGGATTGGCCTCCGGTGCCATCGGGGTCGTGGGTGAACTCCAAGAAACGTTATACTGATAGGCACACGAATAACCGGAATCACACGAACCGGTGTTGCGGCCAACGTCACAAGTCAGCTCCAGCGATGGCAGCCGTGTCAGGTGACCAACCTCGCGCGCCATGATCTGATCAATCGAAATGCCAGCACGAAAGTCAGTGGCGCTCTTCTTCATGCGGACACCTGTAAGAAATGTGCCATTGGCGCGTGCGTGATCCCCTCCTCCGTCCTTCCCCGCCGTGGCATTGAGATGTTCAAGGCCGCCAAGAACCTGGAGTTTTTGCCGCACAGATTCGAGCGGCTTCAGCGTGCGGCTCAATTTGAAGGCCGCTCCCTCTGCTTCAGGCCACCAGGCAGGCTGGATCACACCGTTAGGAATATAAAGAAAGGCGGTGCGCAATGGAGCACCAGTGACCGTTGTCGCCAGCGAGGTCGCCGATGTGGGTGCAGCGGCGAATGTCTTCCGCATTGAAAATGATTCGAATGCCGGCAGGGCGATGCATGCGCCAAGGCCACGCAGGAAATGTCGGCGGGAGAGAGCCTCATACCGTTGAACAACACGCTCCCGAGATTTAATCAGTTTTGTTTTCATGGTGGGTTTGTTGCATCCGCCCGATGCTGAACCGGCCCGGCTGCCTTGTTTCGTTTCCCCGGATTCACCGCCCGCATTTTTTGAAACGGTGCTGAATCCACAACACCCGCAACCAATGCCGAGACACGTCCGTTTGCCGCTTCCATCCGCGCCACAATCTGATCGCACGTTTCCACGTCATAATATTCCAGCCCCCGGCCCAATGCGTAGATTAGCAGCTTTTCGGTCACTGTGCGGTAAAAATCCACCGAATGATTTTTTACGAGGATGCGTTTCATCTCCCGGATGTCGTTGAAACTCTCGCCCGTGATCAATCTGCCTGTCGGATCAATCGCCTGATCAAACTCCGCGTCACGCCACATTCCCATGGCGTTGAAGTTGTCGAGCGCCAGACCAAGCGGGTCCATCCGGTTGTGGCAGGAGCCGCACAGCGCGTTATCCCGGTGTGCCGCCAAAGTCTCGCGCAAAGTAGGCGTACGGTTGGTCACGGCCAGATGCTTGGCTGCATCCTCCAACGGGGGGAGGTCCGGCGGGGGCGGAGGCGGGGGCGTGCCGAGGATGTTATCAAGAATGAACACGCCACGTTTGACGGGCGATGTGCGGGTGGGATTCGAAGTCACGCCGAGCACCGTACCTTGCGTCAAAATCCCGCCGCGCGGGCTGCCGGCCGGCAGCTTCACCAGTCGCATCTCATCGCCTGTCACGTCCGGAATGCCGTAGAACATGGCCAGTTGCTCGTTCAGGAACGTGTAATCGCTCTCCATCAATTCGAGCAGGCTGCGGTCTTCGCGCAGGACATGGTCAAAAGTCTTCTCCGTCTCCAGTCGCATGGCGGTACGAATCCCGGGGCTCATTTCCGCCAGCAAGGGACGATGGAAGGTGGATTCAAAGGACGTTCGAATTTTATTCATCTCCTCGCGTTCCGCCGCCGTCCGCCGTGAGGCAGGCTCGTCATTCAGTTCCCGAAAACGCCTCCGGATGCGATCTCTTTCATGATCGGGTTTTTCCTCACGGGCAAGAACGTAGCCCGCTTCAATCGAAACATTCTCGATGTCACGCGCGTGCAGCCACTGTCCTACGAAATTCCTCACAAGCTCGCCCGATCTTTCGTCCTTTAACATGCGATCCACCTGGGCCGTGAGATTTTTCCGGAGTTCACCCGCCCCGGCGAGCCTCAGCAATTCGTCATCCGGCATCGACGACCACAGAAAATAGGAAAGCCTGGAGGCAAGCGAGTATTCATCAACCTGCGGATGCGCGCGCGCATTTGCTGGAGTCCGGTCCGCCGCCAACTCCGGGTGCTCCACGCGAAACAAAAACCGTGGCGAGGCCAGCACGGCGACCATTGCCTGCGCCACGCCGGCTTCAAAAGTTTTCCCGGGTTGTTCGTAAATGCTCTCCGCCAGATCCACGAGCCGGTCCAGTGTTTTATTGTCCACCGGCCGCCGAAACGCGCGGCGGGCAAACCTGTCCAGCAGCTCGCGCACATAAGCCACGCGATCCTTTTCGTTGTCCGGAACCTTGCCAGGAAAGAATTTCTCGTAATTCCTTGGCTTCACCCAATCTTGCTGTGCCATGGGGCCAATCACCTTCACCGAGGCGATCTGCATGGCAAGCGAGCGGGTCCGGGGTTCATCGGGCGTGAGCGGCTGCAGCTCGAACGACAACTCGTGGTTGCCCTTCGCCCAGTCCGTTTCGCAGTGGTGGTGATGCGGAGTGCCGGCCTCTCCGCTATATTCCTCACGAAACATCTCCTTCCCATCCACGCGAAAGATGAGAAGGCATTTGTTGTGATCAACAACATTCTCTACGAATCTTTCGTTGATCATCAATGCCACGGCGATCTGATATTTGCCCGCCGCGTCCGCCTTGAACGTGTTCGACACGGTTGAAGCCTTGTAATAGGACAACTGCAACCCGTCGCGCCGCCGCTGGTCTCCCACATCGTCGCCGCCGAGAAACTGACGGCCGGGAATGTGGCGCTCGCGCATGACTCCGGAAACCTGGGGCACGGCCTCATTGATGATTTTGTTCGCAGCAAGCATGTATTTCTCGAGCAGCATCGGCGGGAGTGTGAGGACGTCGCCGATGTTGTCGAAGCCGTGCCCGGTGTCGTCCGGCGGAAAGGCTCCCTTTGCGTCAAAGTCCACGCCGATCAAATCGCGAATGGTGTTGCGATACTCCACGCGGTTGAGCCGGCGAATCGTGGCCCGGCCCGGATCAGGATTCTTCGGGTCAATGTCGAACACCGCGTACTTGATCCAATGCTCGATGCGTTGCTTTTCCTCCGGTGTCGGTTGGGCCTTCTTTTGGGGGGGCATCAGACCAGCGCGAAGATTCTTGAGGGCGTGCAGCCAGAGTTCACGGTCCTCCATGGCCGCTTGATCGTTCTTGAATTCGTCAAACGCCACGTTCCCTTTTTTCGCGCCGTCAGCATGGCAGTCGAAGCAATAGCTCTCCAGGATGGGCCGGATGACCTTGCGAAACTCCGTCGCGCTCGGCGACTCCGCTCCGAATGAACGATTACACAAATGTAAGAATGAAATGAACAGGGCGGCAGGCAACAGCACGAAACGCCCGATGAAAAAAGCGGTCATACTTTTCGGACGAGATTTGTCTACTACGAGCGACATTGTTAGATTATTCGACTGATGAAATGACGGGTAATCACAGTCTTGTCATCAACAATAATCACATATCCATTAATTTCTAGATTTAGGTGATGGGTCTTGTACCGCGTATCGCAGACTTACCTCCCTGCTTAAGAACCGTAATCGTTGCTTTCTTGATGAGAGCCGGAAGGTCTGCTCCGATGCCGTCAGCAATGCGCAGCATCAGTTCCATCGTCGGATTCCGAAGCTCCCGCTCAACCAAACTGAGCATGGATTCTGACACCCCTGAGTTCTGTGCAACGACATAGTTCGAGAGATTCCGGCCTTCCCTCTCCTCTCGTAAAAGCCGGATAATCTCTTTTCGTATCGCTTCGTAATGTTTGATTCCGGGCACAAACCGAAGCGTTGCAGAAAAAGCGGCTTGACAATCACTTTGCCATAGTCAAGTATCCAAGAAAAAGAATCACCCCTCATGCGCCATGTCACACATTTATTGCGCAGAGGTCGTCGAAAGCGAACAGGAACAGTTTGAAAAGCTTGAGTCCGAATAAAATGCGCGGAACAAAACCAATCGAAAAATGGAATAACCATTGCCATGAAAGTCATCAAACAAATTGTCGTGAGGTTGGTGGTGGGTTGCGTAATCACCTGCACTTTGACCTCGATCGCCTACGGGCAAACCCAAGAGGAGATCGAAGCGCGTCGAGCCGCTGCCAGAGCCAAGGCGGAGGAATTTCGGCGTTACTTGCAAGAGATGACGGACAAGGTGATTGCTGAATCGGCGGAACGGGCAAAGCTTCACCCACCACTCTCGCCCGATCAACAAGCCGCGCACCAAGCCATCGGTGCAGCTAAGCAAGCAGCTGAGTGGCAGAAAACGCTGGAAGCGGCCCAACCCCTCAAGCGTTCACTCGGCCAGCCGGAAGACACCGAATCGCCAGACACTCGCGCAGCAGCTCAGACCGAATTGCAGGACTTGGCTCGCAAAGCGGAATCAGCGCAAGCGGACGCACCACGAATCGAAGCAGAACTCGAAGCCATCTCCATCATACTTGGTGCGGAGAGGGAACGTGTGCGCGAAGATGGATCGAGGGAAATCCTAGGCGGCCAGATTGACGGCGAGCCAGTTTATTATTCGAGTCAGAACTTGTTCGCAGTTGCCAGCATCAGTGCCGATGAGTTGTGGCCAACGAATATAACAGGCATAATTCCTTGGGCCTTCGCATCTGCTGGAAGAAACCTGACAGGAACGAATGTGACACTTGGACTTTGGGAAACGGACGGTGCGGTGATGACAAATCACTATGAATTTGGCCCCCGCGTCCGGCAGGTGGATCAATCGGCTACTAACGCGATTCCCGGTGATGATCATGCAACTGGTGTGGCAGGCACCATGGCAGCGAATGGGTACGCTATGTTCGTGGTCTTAGGCCATCAACCAGTACCTTTGATGCGCGGGGTGGCTTATGAAGCAACCGCTAACAGCTACGATTTTAATTTTTTCAGCACCGAACGCCTCCAAGCGGCAGGAGGAACAGTGACCGGACAACCTCTCCGTCTTTCAAATCATTCCTACGGAACGACCACTGCGTGGATTCAGCAAACGATTCAAACCAGTTCAACAAACACCATAACTAACGCTTGGATTTGGCGAGGCAGCCCCGCACTGGCTGAGGAATGGAAGTTCGGATTCTACACGTCCGATCCTGGAGACGGCAGCGGATGCACCAATATTGATCATTTTCTTGCTCAAGACGCAACCCGGCATTTGATGGTTTATGCAGCAGGCAACGATCGTTTTGGCGGGCCCGGCGGGCCGACGAACTATTTCTACAAGTCAGGAGGCGGCATTTACGACTGGACAAGCGTGACGAATCCTCCATCAAACTCACGTGATTGGATTAACGGTGACGGTGACACCTATGGTTACGACACTGTGCTTCCCCCTGGCACTTCAAAAAATGTCCTTACGGTCGGTGCCGTGCAGGATGTTTACCGCTTAGTCGGAGGTGTGGTTCAAATGGGCTATGCCACCAATGCTTCAATCGTGCTTGCCGCGTTCAGTGGGTGCGGACCAACCGATGACGGACGCATCAAACCGGAGGTGGTCGCGGATGGGCAGGCAAATCCGAATCTCCGAAATTATGGCATCTATACTCCCGCCGATACCGGGAGCGGCGGGAGTTTTGATTTTGCAGCGTATGGAACGAGCTATGCCGCGCCAGCAGTCACAGGAGGACTTGGCCTAGTGATGCAACGCAGATCACAACTCTTTACCAATCTTGATGAAAACTTGGATGCTTGGCGTGGCTCGACATGGCGTGCGCTGGCGATCCACACTGCCGACGATGTTGGCGCACTGGGCCCGGATTACTTGAGCGGCTATGGACTGTTCAACGCGGCGAAAGCTGTGGCACAAGTCGAGCGAGACCAGCAAGACGGGCGTGGCACCCACATCAAGGAGTTCCAGCTCGATGTGGGGCAGACCAATAGTTGGGAGGTTGACGCGGGTAGCACTCCTTTCAAAGTCACAGTGACTTGGAGTGACCCGGCTGGCCCCGCCGCGAACGCGATTATCGTTGATCCTAGCACGCCCATGCTGGTCAATAACATTGATATTCGCGTGGAACGTGTCGGTGCCACGAATGTCTATCGTCCGTGGATTCTGAATCCAGACCTGACGAACAAAACCGAGGCGGCCCGTTCCGCCGCCGCGACGAGCGGAGTGGATAGTCGTAACAACGTCGAACAGGTGTATCTCGCGAATCCCACACCGGGCCGGTACCGCATTGTAGTGGCCCACGCTGGTGGACTGCCGGGCGGACCATCGCCATCATCGCAATGGGTAACGGCGACGACCAGCGGCGATACGCCGCTGCCGGCGCTGTTCACTTCGATTGCGCCAAATCCCACAGCCACGCAGTTCCTGCTGACATTCACCGCTGACCCCGGTGCCTATTTCCAACTGTTGAGTTCGACGAACCTTACGAGTTGGCTGACGGACGGTGCGGTAAAGGCCGAAGGCATGACTAATTCCGTGTTGGTGACAAACACAAACACGTCACCGCAGAAATTCTGGCGGTTGCGACGGCAGCAGTAACATCGTAGAGGTATGGCATGAACCGACGCATCGCCCGAATAATTATCCTTGGGTCAGTCTGGCTGACTTCCAGCCACAGCGGATCGGCCCAAGGGACAATTGTCTATTCACAGCCAGAAAACCCAATCATCCTCTGGTATCAGAACGGCACGACAACCACTGGCTATCACTCTCTTGATGTTGATGGCGATGGCACCACGGATTTCACATTTGTTTACAGTTTCAGTTTTCTTGGCATCCACTCTGAAGGCTCCAATAGAATCCTCATTCGGCCTGATCCGCCACCAAATGTTGGGGGATCCATATCGCCATTGCCCACCGGGTTTCTAATTGGCACTAACAGTTCACTCGACCCGCTGAGTTGGTGGGCTGGGATTGAGGGTGTTTTTGATCCACTGGGTATTTACTTCAATACGGGTACCAGTGGAGATTTCGTCGGCCAACAAGCATACATGGGAATTGAGTTTCATCGTGGCGCGAACACTCATTATGGTTGGGCATTACTACGAGTCGCGGCTGAAGCCCCCATCGCAGACATTGTATCATGGGCATGGGAAACAAGGGCTGGCGTCCCTATTCAGGCAGGAGCGGTCCCGGAGCCGGCGGTTCTGCCTTTGTTTACATTTGCAGGAGTCGCGATGCTGGCACTCCGGCGGGGTTGACGTTTGTGGCTAGTCGGCGAGCGGCATCCCGATAGTCTTTCACCAATCCGAACATGGCATTATTTCCCAGCACACTCTTGAGACGTCCAAAATAATCCACACTCCCAGCGTCGCTTCAAGTCACATCAATTCTTTACAAGGTTCGAGGGTATCATTCTCCTGGCAGGGTGACAACTCACTCGCGCTTGTCTCCCGCGCGATTATCCGATATTCATCCCGCATGGTTGATTCCAAACCGGCAGGGATTTCCCTCTCACAAACGCCCGAACAGTTGATTTCCTACATCAATGTCAAACTCGCATTGCTCGGCTGTCAGCCCGTGCGCGTGGAAGGATCGGCGGAGTCGTCCGACCTGGTATCGGCCTTCGCCGCCCAATATCAGGAAAAGGACCGGCTGCTCGGCCAGTATCTATGTCCCGCCGACCAGCGCATCCAGACGTTTATCTACGATTATCTTCAGGACGTGCCGGTGCCAAGACTGCCGCTGCGAACGTTCACGCTGGATCGCGCCGGTCTTGCGCGCGTGCTGTCCCTGCCGGTGGATCGTGATGAATTCTCTTCCGACATCATCACGTCGTTCCGCGTAAAGAACGGAGTATTGCACAATCCCAAGAGTGATCGCCGGACCACGGCGGGAATTTTCCATGTCACCGAAGGTGGCCTGCCCATCCCCGATGACAAACTTGGTGTGCCGAAACCCGCCTTCGCCAGGATGCTCGGGTTTGCGCTGAATCCCCCGCCCGATCTGATGCGCCTCCCTTTCACCTCCACGCAAACCAGGCCGGCAGAGTGTTTTGTTTCGCTGTTGCTTCGACCCGTCGTTTGCCCGGAAGTGCCCGGTTACACGTCGCAGAAAACGATGGAAGTGCGATTCTTCGTGCCGGGCAACATGGTGAGCAATCTGGATTTCGTCGAAAGCATCTTCGGCAACGCAGGCGATCCTCTTCTGCCGGAGAACGACGCCGGACTCGACACGGAACACTGGACGGGCCACACCGGCTGCGTGATCCTTGCGCCGCATCTGGTTCGCGTCACGAAGAAATCCGCCGGCCTCCCGGAATGGAAGGATGCCACGGAACGGCAGCGCCGCGACGGCATGTGCTGGAAGGAGGAGGGCGAACTCTACAACAACGGCGGCGCGTTCAAGCTCACCTGCCGCGACGAACACGGCGTCATCGTCACGCTCATTGCCGACAACTATTTCGGTTACTGCAAGAAGGAGGTCAAGACGCAGATCAGTTACGCGGCGAATCTTTTCGGTCTTTGCGAGGAGGAGCACGCCGGCGGCGCGCTGGTTTTTCCAGCCTACGATCTCGGCGAGCAGTTCAGCGGGGATGCGCATGTCAAACGGAGGGGTCACAACATCGCGGACGTGTTCGCCCGCTACGGGGAGTTGATGGACGTAAAGGCCGAAGGCTATGCGGCGGACAAGACATTCCCGGACATCCTGTACGTGCCGGAGAACGCCCGGTTCGATCTCCACGCCCAGCGTGTCACCTGGAACAATGAAACCGGGGAACACGCGATCAAGCTTTTGCCCACGCAGACCTATGTCCGCCCGTCAGGCTATAAGGTCCGGATGGAAAAACCGCCCGGACCGAACCGCGCCTGGCGTCTGGTCGGCATCGCGGCCGAAGGACTGCTCTGCCACAAACCCTGCACCGTTTCAGGCGGTGGAAAGTCGGAAATCTCCAAACCCATCACCGACGCAATCCTCACCGGACCCGTGTTCGTCGCCGATTTGAAATCGGACATGAAAAAGGTCGCCCAGCTCATCAACCGGGATTACTCGGATCGGTTTCTCGACAAATCCCGCGTGGACAAGCGCGCCGTGCTGGATGCCGCCCGCTCGCTTGGTTCGGTCATCAAACTGCTCTCGCCGGATGAACGGGATTACACCCCGGATTACAACGAGTGGCTCGCCGGCGTTCCGCAATACATCAAGGAACTCGTTTTTGTGGTGAAACGCTATTACACACCGGAGTGGGGCACGAAATGGATCGAACATTTCACCGTGGACATCATCAACGGCACGCCCGGCAACGAACTCAAGTGTGACAACCGGAAACTTGTCACCACGCATCTGCGCGTGGGCTTCGACGTCGAAGGCGCCTGGCGCACGTTCGGATTGCGGAAGGATTTTTATCCCGCCGTGAAGATTCAAGCTGAGGACGACATCACCGCTTCCGTCGTGGTCCCGGCCAGTCAGATCGCCACCGGCATTCTGTCTGACGCATTGATTGAAGCCGCAGACGCCAACAACACGCGCCGCATGGAACGGGTCACGGCTGCCGGCACCAACTCACTCAAGTTTGTCACCAACTGCGAACGCCGCCTTTTCCAGCGTCCCGACGATGCTGTCCATCGTGGTTACGACAAGCTCACGGAGCGGGATTTCGCCCGCTCCGACAACTTCTTTTCCAACTACGAACCGCTCACAACTGAGGACGCTCGCTCGCTCGTCGAGGAAGCCATCGGGTTCAACCAGTTCACCGAGCCGATGCAGTCCCTCATCCGCAGCGTCGCCGGGAGCGGTTCGCACGGTTATTTCGTCAGTTCGGCAAATCCTCGCATCGTGGACGGCAAGCCGAGCAAGAATCCGCGCTACCTCCAGGTGCGTCCCGACCTGCTCTCCCCGCGTGAAGTGCATCTTGCCGAAATGGCCACCCGTTTGCGCCGCCGCATTCCGGTTGGCTCGCCCGTTCACAATCCCGTCGGCGCCGTGCTGCCCGGTCTCCGCAACAACCCACCTGAGAAAGGCATCCGCCCGCTTGCGGTGTTCAATCCCATCCACTACTTCGAACTGCCGGAACTGTTCAT
>Ga0154020_10006111_pt1 | contig 14121 bp, 13 predicted proteins | sample Klosneuvirus_201_FD_109709 | JGI IMG/M metagenome (GOLD analysis project Ga0154020, IMG submission 109709) | Active sludge microbial communities from wastewater, Klosterneuburg, Austria - Klosneuvirus_20160825_MG | ecosystem: Engineered > WWTP > Aerobic digester > Activated sludge | place...
AGCGCGGGCATGAACACGGGCACGAGGGCGCCGATCGGACGCGCCTTGCCCCCGGACGGGCCGAGCCGCCACACGCCGTACGGGTTGTGGCACGCGTGGTCTGGCGGATACTGCGTGTCGGGCCAACGCTCGACGAGGCGGCGCGGCGTGTTCGCATCCGGCGCGAACGTCTCTCCCGAGCGAATCACGGGATCCTCGTCGAGCTGATAGATGTCGAGTGCCGACGCGAGCTCCTGCGCGCCCGGATCGTTGGCGATGCGTACGTCCGGAAGCGAGAACGCGTGCATGCCGCACGATTGCATCCCGGTCTTGTTCGCGAGGAACGCGATCGCACCGCGGTGCCATGCCCTCGCATCGTGCGCTGCGAAGATCTCGAGCCAGGTCGCGATGTCCCAGCCGAGCTTCGATTGCTCGAGTCGCACCGCGAGCGCGCCGGCCGTCTCGAGCGTCCGGATCGTGCCGACGATATCCTCGCGTCCTTCGCGCAGGTCGGTCGACCAGTGGAGCACCAACGCACCGGGCGCTGCGTCGATCGTTCGCACGACCTCGTCGTCGACGGTGCCGAACGAGAACGCTTGGCCGAATGCACCGTCGTTCTTGACCCACTCGACGCGTGCGGTCGAGCCGCGCAGCAGGCCGCGTTCGATTCGCAGTTTGTCGTCGAGCGCGGCGTTCCACGCGCGGACGGACGAAGGGGTCCCCGGAACGAACAGCGTGACGCGGGTGAGCGTGGCCACGTGATGACTGTAGCGTCCGCGATTTCGTCATTGCGACGAGCAGGCCACCAATCATACGGTCGTCGGATGCGCAGTTTCGTCGTCGCGGTGGTGCTCGTCGGTTGCGGTCCCGAGACGCGCACGGGGACGGACATCGACGCGCAGGTCACGATCGATAGCCCGCCCGGCTCTGACGCGACGCAGTGTCCACCGCCGCCGACCGCGGCCGGCGCGGACGTGCAGCTCGCGCCGCCGTTCGACACGCTGTATCGCGTCTACGATCTCGGGCAGGTGCCCGGTGTTCCGAACCCGCTCGGCGGGACGGTGATCAGCTCGACGAACCCGAACTTGTTGCTCGTCGCAGGCGCGTCGGAGCGACCCGAGGGTGCGATCTACGGCATCACGGTGCAGCGCGACGCGTGCAATCACATCGTCGGCTTCACCGGCACCGCGAGCGTGGTCGCGTCGGCGCCATACGTCGACGCGAACCTCGTCTACACGTCGGCGGATCTCTTGGTCTACACGGAGTGGCCTCAGTACAACGTGAGTCAGTTGCGCACGGGCTCGACGGTGCCGGATCGCAGCACGAACTTCGGCAGTATCGGCATGACGACGAGCGGCGATCAGGGCCCGGGTGGGCTCGGCCTGGTTCCGCCGAACCTCGCCGCGGCGAACGAGATGCGCGTGGTCACGTGGCCCGGTGGTCGGTGGTTCCACGTCGCGCACGCGCCCGACGGAAATCTCCTATCGATCACCGCGGCGAGTCAGACGGTCACCGTCCCGAACGAGCCGGGCGGCTTCGCGTACGTGCCGGCCGGCTCTCCGGGCTTCACGAACCAGAGCCTGATCGTCGCCGAGTGGCGCGCGGGGAATCCCGACGCCGATCGCGTCGCGGTGTACGAGGTCGACGCGCAAGGCGATCCCACGGTGAGCACTCGCCGCGAGTTCTTCTCGAAGTTCCCGCGGCCGTGGGGCGCGTACTTCGAGCCGCTGACCGGTGACTACCTGTTCCTGTCGTGGGGCACGAACGCCGATCGCGTGTACATCGTGCAGGGCTTCGTTCCGCCGCCGCCGATCTTCTGATCTCAACGCGACGCGAGTTGGTGCGCGCGACAGTCGCGGACGTACTCGTTCAACAGATCGAGCTCGACGATCAGCACCGGATCGTCGCTACCCAGACGGTAGTCGCTCTCCTTCGCCATGCCCCACGGTAGCATCGGACGCGTGTGGTGGCTGCCTCTCCTCGCGGTTCCACTGACGCAAGGTGCGCCCGACGACGCGGATCCTGCGGTCGTCGCGATCGTTCGCGCGGACGGCGTAGCACAATGCACGGGGACGGTGATCGCAGAGCGCGTCGTGCTGACAGCGGCGCATTGCGGCGTGCAGGTCGATCCGTCGGCGTACCGCGTGTTCTTCGGCGCGCAGATCAGCGGCGCGGGGATCACGATCGACATCGTCGAGGCGGTGGCGCATCCAGCGTACGACGACACCGAAGCGCATGATCTCGCGCTCGTGCTCCTCGCCGAGGCATCGCCGAGTGCGCCGGTGATCGCAGCGTCATCGCCACCACCCGCGCAGCTCCGCATCGTCGGCTTCGGCGATACCGCGGGCGGCGCGCTGGATGGCGATCGCAAACGCGAAGGCACCACGATGGTGACGAGCTCGACGCCGCTCTCGCTCGTTCTCGGCGCGGATCCATCGCTACCGTGCAGCGGCGACTCGGGTGGACCCGCGTTCGCGACGGACGGCTCGATCGCGGCGGTGATCAGTCGCGGCGATCCGGACTGCGCGAGCTACGGCAAGGCCACGCGCGTCGATGCGCACCTCGCGGACTTCATCGTTCCGTATGTCGCGGCGACGGCGCCGGGGACGATCGACGTCGGCGAGCGCTGCAAGTACGACGCGCACTGCACGAGCGGCGCGTGCGTGACCGCGCTCGACGAGCCGCTACTTCGCTACTGCTCGACGGCGTGCCGGCGCGACGGCGATTGCCCCGAGGCGATGACCTGCGATCACGAGACGTGTCGCTATCCCGTGCCGACGCCCGGTGCGATCGGATCGACATGCGCGGCGACCGACGAGTGCGTTCGCGGCGAGTGCATCGACGCCGGCTACTGCAGCGTGCGTTGCGTCAGCGGTCGCGACGACTGCCCGGATGACTTCGCGTGCAGCCACCTGGGCGGGATCGACTTCTTCTGTACGCCGATTCCCGCCGACGGAGGTTGCTGCGATGCAGGCTCGTCCGGATCGTCGGGCGCCGTGCTGTGCGGTCTTCTGCTCGCGGGCTATCTCAGTAGGGGCCGTCGATGCAGCAGTCGTTGTTCGTGAGGCACGCCTGGTCGCAGTAGCAGGCGGCCTTGCTGTTGTAGCCGTGGATGTTCTGGTTGCGGCACATGTGAGCGTGCGTGTAGCCCTTCTTCGCGTTCGTCGTGGTCTGGGGATATCCGCTGTTGTCGAGCTCCCAGCCCCAGATGTTCACGCTGATGTCCGACTCGTCGTCTTTGCCATTGCACCAGTACGAGTTGCCCGGATCCTTCTGATGGCCGTTACCGAACATGTAGCTCGCCATCTGCAAGCGCGAGTCGTCGTGGCAGTTGTGACCGCCGTCGTCGGAGTAGAGGCCGTACCCGGTGTTGCACGCGTTCATGCGCCACGCCGGCTTGTAGCCGTCACCGGCTTGGACGAAGCCGACCTGCGGCATGCCGCCGCCTTCGTACGGGCAGCGACCGTGGTTGCAGAAGTCGTTCGCGAACGCCCAGTAGCCATCCCAGCGATAGAGACGCGTCGCGCTGTGATAGCCCCACGGCGATCCGTCGAGATCGTCGGCGTGCAGCGCGAGGTAGTAGTAGCCGGCCGGCAGTTCGGCATCGGGCGCTTCGGGGCCGTTCGACTTGCCGTACGGGATCTCGGTCACCGCGAGCCCGTGCTTGATGCGCTCGTCGACCATCATCGCGTACGTACCCGGCGCTTGCCGTCCGATCGAGACGATCGCGTCGAGCTCCGGCGCGAGGACGTTCGCACGCTCTCCGAGCAGCGTCGTGTCCTCCGCGAGGACGCCCGCGGCTTCGTCGGCCATATCGAACAAGATGCGGTTCGATTCGCGCGACGGAGGGAGATCGCCTTGCGCTTCGAGATCGTCGGCCCACGTCGGATCGACGAACGCATCGCCACCGCGTCGCGAGTAGAAGATGCGGCCGTTGTCCGCGATGAAGCGAACATCGATCTCGAACTGCGGCGCGTTCGGCACGCCTTGAAAGTTCGCCGCCGTCGGCCCACCGCGGACCGCCTGCATGTAGATGACGACGTCCTCCTTGCGGAACGCGGCCGAGAGCGCCGTGTCGCTCGTCTCGAGGATCGTCGCGCCTTGCGCGAGCTCGGTCGGCTCCGGTTGCGCCGACTGACATCCGAGGAAGAACAGACTCACACCGACGAAGAGGCTGCGCATTCACGGGGGTGGTGCAGGTAACGCACCATCCACCATTTGCGCGGGCTGCAAACGACTGTCTGCACTTGCCGATCGCGATCGACGGTCGTTGCTCAAGTGTTGGGCAATTCGCGCAGCGACGTTCGCGCAACTCACACGTCGACGCGTGTAGGTGCGGTCACTTCTTCTTCGGCGCGGCCGACCCCGACCCCGACCCCGACCCCGATCCGGCGCCGGGCTGACCCGGGAGCGGAGCCGGCGGCGGCGCCGAGTCGCCTTCGACTTCGCGGTACGCCTGACCCGCGGCGCGCGAGTCTTCGAACTGCTCGTTGAGCCTGTAGCGCTCTTTGTCGTCGTCACTCGCCGGAGGCGCGAGGCTCGGCGAACGCGGTGATTGCGCGGTCGGCGATTCGGCGAGCTGGTTCTGGCTCGGGCCTCCGCATGCGGCGAGCAACATAGCGACGAGGAGGACTCTCATCGCCGAAGCGTACCCCAGCCGATTCAGAAGACGATGGTCGCGCGCGTGCCTGCGACACCGACGGTACGCTCGCGCAGGAGCAACACTTGGAGATCGGGTTGGATCGTGAGCCATCCGATCTGCATCTCGTAGGTCGCCTCGACCAGCGTCTGCGGTCCATCGGGGGTGGTGGCGAACGCGATGCCGGCGCCGATCAGATCGCCCTGGCGCGGCCCCGGGGTGACGCGAACACCGGCATCGATGTAGTGCGCGACCGGACCGTCCGGGCTGTACCCGACGCGCGCGAACGCACCGACGTTGTCCTCGAGCTTTGCATCGGCGATCGCGTAGACACCATCGCCGCGCTCGGTGTGGTGCCACCCGCCGACCTTGATCGGACCGAGCGCGAGCTCGGCGAGCACGAGCGAATCGGGGCCGAGGTCGGTCGGGATCCCGTGCGTGTTGGTGGACGTGCCGTCGTAGATCGCGAGACGCGCCGTGACCGCATCCAGCTCGAGCCGCGCCGACAGCCCCGGCGTTCCGACCGGATAGACCGGGTTGCCGACGTTCGCGGAGAATTGCGCCGTCATGCCGAACGTGGCGGACAACAGCGTCGAGCTTTGCTCCGCGAGCACCAGCTCCTGATCCGCAGACAGGATGCCGGCGCGCAGAGTCAACGCGCGGATCGGTTGCTCGAGCCAGACTTCGAAGAGCCGGACGTCTTCGGGGGCCGCGTTGCCGCTGACGCCGTGGATGTCGGCGAGCTCGTCGGTGAGCCCCGAGCCGTGGATCGCCAGACCGGACACGTAGGCCGCTCCCCAGCCCGGACCGATCAGCTTGTCGAGCGCGAGATCGATCTCGAGCATGAGCAGGCCCGCGGCGACGACTCGGTCTTCGAGCTGCGGCGCGGCGAAGCTCTCGACGACGTAGGTCAGCATCGGATCGAAGCCATCGTCGACATCGAGGTGACGTCGCGCTTCGAAGTCGAGCAAGCGGCCCGTCGGTTCGTAGCCCGCGCGTACGGGGCTGTTCGATAGCTCGTCCGCGCCCGCGTACTCACTCAGCAGCGTCAGTGCAACGACGAGCCGCTTCATCCCCGGCGGCCAGCATACACGCGCGGTGGTTCACTTCGCGAGCGTCGACGCGAGCGCGCGGAGCGCCATCGCCGCGATACGACGCTCCGTGCATGCACGCGAGGGAAACGAGCTCCGATCCTCGACTCGATCCGCTTATGATGCGCGCGTGAACGAGGACCCGACCACGTTCGACAGCGTGCTCAGAGCTGTCGCTCGGGTTCCGTCGGCGGCGCCGACGTTCACCGCGGGCCAGGTCCTCGACGATACGTACGAGCTCGTCGAGCGCATCGGTGGTGGCGGCATGGGCGTCGTCTATCGCGCGCGCGACACGAAGCTCGGCCGCGATGTCGCGGTCAAGACGCTGACCGCGACGAGCGACCCGGATCTGCTGCGCTTGTTCGAACGAGAAGCGCGCGCGACCGCGCAGCTGCTGCACCCGAACATCGTCACGCTCTATCACGTCGGTGCACAGCATGGCGTGCCCTACCTCGTGCTCGAGCTGCTCGTCGGCGAGACGCTCGACAAGCGACTCGCTCGGCGGCAGAAGCTCTCGGTGGCCGAAGCTCTCACGATCATCGAGCCGGTGCTCGGTGCGATCTCGTTCGCGCACGAGCGCGGGGTGCTGCACCGCGATCTCAAGCCGAGCAACGTGTTCCTCACCGTCGACGAACGCGTGAAGGTGCTCGATTTCGGAGTCGCGCTCGCACTCGACAGCTCGCCGGGTGCGGTGACGATCGCCGCGGGGACGCCCGGCTACATGGCGCCCGAACAGCGCGATGGACAGACGCAGGATCCGCGCACGGATCTGTGGTCCGCCGCGTTGCTCATGCTCGAGTGCCTCGCGGGCCGTCGCTTGAGCGAGCCGGAGCTCCCGGCGGCGCTCCGCGAGATCGACGCGAGCGCTGCGGTGCGCGCGGTCCTCGGCAGTGCGCTGTCCGCATCCCCGGACAAGCGACCGAGCTCCGCGTCCGAGCTGCGCCGGCAACTGATCGCCGCGTACGGTGGGGTGAAGGACAGCGCGAAGTCGAAGCGCAAGCAGCGCACGATGCTCGCGCTGGTCGCGACCGCGTCGCTCGTGGTCGGTGTCGGCGCGACGTACGCCATCATGCCGCGCGGTAGCTCGGTGCTCGCACCGATCACCAGCGAGGAGCTGTCCGGTCGCGCGTGGCACGTGAACTACGGCGAGATGCGCGTCGATGTCGATGCGAACGGCAAGTTCTACGGCGTCTACGATCAAGGCAACGGAATCCTCGTCGGTACGTACGCGAACAATCGCTTCTCGGGATGGTGGTGCCAGGAGCCCACGCGCAACGGCCCCGACGATGCGGGGCAGGTCGAGCTGCACTTCGTTCGGGGCGACAATCGGATCTTGATCGAAGGCGTGTGGACCTACGGCGACGGTCGCGCGGCGGCGTGGCAAGACAACTTCTACGGCGTGTCACTCCTGACGGCGACACCGTACGAGCTCGAGAAGCGCATGCAACGCCGCGAGGCGTGCCCGGGACGCTGATGGATCCGCGCGACGAAGAATTGAAAGCGCTCGTGGTCGCGGGAGAGATCGATCGCGCGACCGAGGGTGCGATCCGCCTGTACGGCCCCGAGCTCGTCGGCTGGTTGTGCTCCGTGTTGCCGAGCGAAGCGGACGCCCAGGACGCGTTTTCTCGCGCGAGCCTCGAGTTGTGGAAGAGCCTGCGTCGCTTCGATGGTCGCTGCTCGATCCGCACGTGGTGCTACATGCTCGCGCGACACGCGGCGGTCAAAGTGCGATCGCGCCGCACCGAGCGCGAGGTGCTCGTGTCGAGCATGCCTTCGATCGCCGGCGTGGTGAGCCACGTGTGGAGCACCACCCGCCGTGGGCAGGCCCGAGCCGACGACGTGTACGCACAGATCCGCCAGGAGCTCGACGAGGAGGACCAGATCCTGCTCGTCCTCCGCGTCGACAAAGACCTCGCCTGGCGTGACATCGCGCAGGTCTTGCTCGGCGAAGATGCACCCGCCGACGATCTCCAGCGCAAGGCAGCGGCGCTACGCAAACAGTTCGAGCGCGTGAAAGAACGGCTCCGGCAACTCGCCGCCGAGCGTCTCGAGCAGCCCTGATCGCTATCGGCCCGCCGCACCTTGGTGCATGCCGCGCGCCTTCTGCTGTTCGAGGAGCTCGATCATCTGCCGCTTGTGATCGCTGTCGTACTCCGCGTCGGAGAAGTCGGTCGTCTTGTACGCGCGCGTCGTGTACGTACCCGCGAACATCGGCATCTGCTCGAGATCCGGATCCTGGTCGGGCGCGAAGCGAGCGCCGCGGAGCTGTCCGATGTGGAACGCCCCGCTCGCGTGTTGGTCGACGAGCACCTTGCCGAAGAACACGAGGTCGATCGTTCGTGCACCGGTGGCGAGCTGGACCTTCGAGCGCGTCCACGCGACGGGCTCGTCGGACGCGTCGAACAGATTACAGTCGACGAGGTAGCTGCCCGCGGTCGCCACCTGCACCGCGGCGTGGATCACGAGGGAGCCGTCGACCACTTCGTCGGTGAACGTACCCGTGAAGCGCGCGGGAACTCCGCTCGCCGGTGTGTACTGGAAATCGAACCGCGCGTTCTGCGTGCGGCCATCGAGATCGAACGCGACCGACACGCCGAATGCCGCTTGCCGATCGATCCCGGGAATCTTCGACGGAGAGAACGGCTCGCCGAGCGTGTACGTCGTGCGCGGATCACCTGCCGGCAAGCGCGCGACGATCGTGTCGTGCACCTTCACCGCGATCGGCACGCCCCTGCGCCGCACCTCGAGGATCGGCGTGATCGTCTCGTCGCCGACGACGAAGTAGCGATCCGCGGTGAACACGTACTCGGTCCCGTCGGCCGCGTCCGTCGAGCGCGGTGTTTCGTGCCGCTGATTCGGCCGCAACAGGTCCGCGTGCTCGCGCGTGAGCGGACGTGACGACGGCGGATACACGTTCTGCTTCTTGAACGCGGTCAGCGGATCATCGGTCGATAGTCCGTCGGTCCCGAGCTCGGGCGAGGGAACGATCGCCGGCCCGGGAAGCGTGGCCTGCGGACGCGCGCTCGGCGCGGCGGGACCCGGCTGGATCGCTGCGCTCGGCGCGGCGGGAGGCTCGGTGACCGACGACGTCGCGGCGGTCTTCTGCCACACGATCACCGCGGTCACGATCGCGCACGCGGCGGCGATCGCGACCCAGCGGGTGCGGGTCATCAGTTCTTACAGCCGGTCGCGCCGCCGTCGTTGCAGATGCCCTTCATCTTCAAGTCGGCGTGATTGAGGCTTCCGTACTCGCACGACCACCACGCTTGATGGGCCGTGTACTTGCCGCCGCCGCAGATGTTGCTGTAGCTACCCGTCGAGAGATAGCCACCCGACGAGTGCTCGGCGACCGCGCCGTCGTCGTGTCCCGGGAGCAGCGAGCTCTGCGCGTACGGTGCGAGCCATCCGTTACCGCCGATCATTCCGACGGTCACGCCGTTCGTGTCGTGGTGATTCCAGCCATTGCGGTGATCGCTCGGACCGATGTGGCCCGCGAGGTAGCAGCCGCCGAAGACTTCGCCCATCCAGCCCGTGCCACCGATCTCGCTGCCACCTTCGTTGCTGGCCGAAGCGACGCTGTAGCCGATGCTCCATCGACCGTCCTCGTACAGCGCCATCGTTCGCGAGAACACGGCGCCGCCGTTCGAGTACGTGTAGACGTAGCAAAGGTTGCCGCTACCAGCGCGGCAGTACGTATCGAGGATGTTCGCGAACTGCTGCGTGGCGGTCGCCATGCTGTCGCGTTGATCGACGTAAGCGCTGACGCTGGTCTCGCCGGCCCACGAGCCGAGATAGCCGCCGCCTTTTCCGCCTTCGAACTGGGTGCTGCACATGCCGCCCAGGTGGATGTTGTAGACACCCGCTTGCGCGATGGCCGGCACCGAAACTGCGAGCGCGACGACGAGCTGAAGGACTCTTCTCATGACTTCCCCCCGGAGCACGAGTTGACTGAGCTTCCACCGTCCTCTCTTCGTCGTCGTTCGACAACAAAGAAATGCCCGTCGTCCGAAGTTCGGACAGTCCAATTCTCCGACGAGCCCACGCGTGACTACACGCGTTGGTGAGATCGACTACGCGCTGTTCGTCGACGCGCGGCGGCGTTGCTCAAACATTGAACAGTTCGCGCAATCGCTGCTCGACACGAAGTTCGGGGAATTCTGCCTCAGCGCGGGATCGCAGCGCGGCAGTGATCGCAGCCCCACATGTTGTGCTCGGCGATCCAGCGACCGGCCGCGCCACACGTCGGACAGAACGGCGGGCGCTGTTGCTGCGCGGCCTGCGCTTGTTGCGGGAGCTGCGGGCTCGAGAGCTGACTGGACACCTGCTGCGGTCGCATGCCGAGCGCGACACCGATGCGCTCGAGCAAGCGCTGCTCGGAGGGATCGACATGACCGTCGGCGCTCGCGATCACGTGCGCGGCTTTGAGCACGTCGGCCTTGCCCTGATCGTTCAAGAAGCCCATCAGCTGCCGGCAATACGCTTCGACATCGGCGGGCTGCTTGCGTGCGGCTTCGACCTCGGCGAGCACTTCATCGCGCGTGACGTCGCGCCGCTCGGAGTAGCGCAGGAACTCGACGATGGCGGAGATCTCCGATTCCTCGACGCGACCATCGGCGAGCAGCATCAGCGCGAGGATGCGGCGCACACCGCGTTGTCCCTCGGAGAGCGGCAGCGCTTGGCTCGCTTGTTTCGTGCCATCGGCGATGCCCTTCATCATCGCGAGCACCTCGAGCTTGTACGTACCCTTGCACTGGCCGCACTCGACGTACTCGCCCGCGAGGGTCAGCGGGATCAGCGGGATGAAGAAGATGTGGAAGAAGCGGCGAACGCGACGGTGCCGATACGACTGCGTGACCGCGCAGTGCGGGCAGTGAAACTGACCGGGCTGCCCCTTGGAGTAGGTGATGCCGTAGGTGCCGTAGACGATGATGAAGAAGATCATCGCGGAGAGAATCTCACACTAGAACCTCGGCGTCCTCGATCAGGATCGACGATGGACCGAGGTAGGCGCCGCGGCGGAGCGGCGTCGCGCTGCGGCGGGCACGTGCGAGCGCGGCCACGAGATCGATGCGCACGATGCCGCCGGTGATCGCGCGCTCTCCGCCGCCATCGCGATCGATCGCGAGCGCGATCTCGAGCGATGCGTCTCCCGTGTACGGATCGATCGATAGCGATCGCAGCCTCCGCACGTCGAGCGAGCGCCCCGGCGGAATCACCTCGGTCCACGTGCCCGGTGCGACGACGAGGTTGCGCACGCCGCCGTTGGGCTCGGTGCGGCGCCGCGACGCTTCACGCATCGACATTCCGAGGCCCGCCGCCACACCGCGCTCGACGAGCGGAAACCGGCGTACGGCATCGCCATCGTCGCCGAGCGGCGAGGATCGCGTCGCGAAGTCGAGCGCACCGTCCGAGGTCACCGTGAGCGGCTCGTCGATCTGATCCGCGCCGGTCACGACCGGTGCGCCGAGGCGATAGCGCACGAGGCCTTGTCGCTCGAGCTCGGCGGTCGCGTGCGTCGCGAACACCGACCACACGCCGAGGCCACCCCCGTGCAACAGCGCATCGGAGCGAAGCAGCAGCGAGCACGAGCCGGGCTTCGGAGCAGCCGCGGTTCCGAGTAGCGCGAGATCCACCGCGGCCAGCGGAATCGCCTGCGCGAGATCGAGGTCCGTCACGCGCCGTGCTTCGCGCACGAGCTCGAGGCTGCTCGCGCTGACCGCGACGAGCGCCGACGCGCGCACCTGCGTGGCCGTCCAGCCGGTGCGCAGACCTTGGCGCGTCTGCACCGTCACGCGCTCGCGCATCAGCTCGATCTCGCCGCTGACCGTGGAGTCCGCGGGGTGGGGGAGGGCGGCGAGGAGCTGGGCGGCGGTCTCGTCGAGCGCGGCCTTCGTCAACGCGGGATCCGCGATGTCGACCTTCGCAGGCGCGGCCGGTAACGTCGAGCGCCACGGCGGACCGACGGTGGACAGCGCGAGAGCTTGCGCTTGATCGACGAGGTCGCGCGCGTTGCCGTCGAGCGCACCGATCTCGAGCCGCGCCGATCCTCGACCGCGCGGAACATCTTGGTGCACGATGACGACCCATCGCGTGCGATCGTCGGTGCGCCGTCGGGTGTCGGTCACCGTGGCGAGCTCTTGATCGCGTTCGATGACGGTCCAGTCCGTCACGCGGCGATCCTCGAGCGCGGATACGAGGGCGCGACGCGAGATCACGAGATGCCTCGTCCCGCGCGAACGAAGCCACGCGTGCGCAACCACGGCGCGGAGATCGTTCGCCAGCGCGGTTCACCGCCGATGTCCTCGCGCACGATCGTCGTGCCGGTGTCGGCGGCGACTCCATCGACGCGCGCGAGAAGTGTGGCGAGCTCGCCGGCGAGCTCGACGTTCGCGAACACGCGGCCGGTGTCGCTGCCGTTCTTGAGCTCGCGAGCGCGCGCGACGGTGAGCACTACGCGATCGCTCGCAGGATCGTACGCGACCGAGACGCGTCCCTCGAGGAGCCAGCCATCGCCCATGAGCTGCGAGCGCGGGACGGTGCCCGGCTGCAGCACGAGGTTCGACGGCGCGACATCGAGGACACCGACGTGACCGGCGCGAGTACCGCGCGACAATCGACCGACGACCTTGCCCGCATCGAGGAGCGGCACGTGCGTCGCGAGCTCGCCTTCGTCGTCGAACAGGATGCCGCCGTACGAACCGGGGACGAGCGGATCGTCGGCGAGCGACAGCAGCGGTGACAGCGTCGCGCCGGAGCCGAGCCGCTTCGCCACCTCGGGCCGCCGTGTCGCCGTCGACGTGAGCAGTCCGCGCACGGCGACATCGATGACGCTCGCGACCACGCCGGGCTCGAGCACGACGTTCGCTTCGCCCTCCGCCGGCCGTCCCGGCGTGAGCTGCTGCAGCGCCTTCATCGTCGCGCTGATGACATCGTCGTCGGTGAGCGCCGCGGGGTCGCCGAGGTTGCCGGACCAACCGCTCTCGACTTCGTCGATCTGCGGCCGCGTCCCCGCCCAGGCTGCACGCGTCGCGCGGTTGCGGATCCGCCGCGCGCGTTGCTGGCGATCGTGCGTCGGTGACACGGACCACACGTCGACATCGTCGATGTCGATCAAGGCCGCCGCGTAGACGATGCGGCTCGACGGGGCCGACAGGTCACCACGCTGCGTCGCGCCGAGCCGGTTCTTCAGCTCCAGCTCGTCGATCTCGCGCAACTCGAGCGGGGGTGGCGGCACCGCGAGATCGAGCTTCTTCGCCGTCCGTGCGCCACCGAGAATGCGCACCGCTGCCTCGATCCCACTCCGGCTCAGATCCGCCGTGACGTGCTCGCGCCACGTCCCCTTCGCATCCTGCACCGAGAGCACGACGCCATCCCGACGCGCGCGTGCGACCCCGATGCCGAGAACGTCGATCGCCGCGGTGGTGCGCGAGCGCGTGACCGCGAGGGCGTGCACCGTCGGAAACACGGCGGCGAGCTTGCCCACGGCGTCGCGCAGCCATCCCCGCACATCGGCGACACGCTGGGCGGGTGCGCGCGGTGGGGCGATCGGCGCACCGCAACCGAACGCGAACATCAGCGACGACGCTGATCCCACGCCGAGTGCTGCGAGAAACTCTCGCCGGTCCCAACTCACGCGGCCAGCATGCCACCGGGGCACGCGCGTTGCAGCACCTCGGGCATGGGCACCACCACGGAACACGACGATCGCACCCGCGCCGAGCACCTGTCGAAGATGCTCGAGATCCTCCAGGCCGCGGACACCGTGGTGCTGAACACGTTCGCCGAGAACGGCGGCATCACCGGTCGCCCGATGGCGCTCGTCGATCGCGACGATGACGGAACGATCTACCTGACCACCGCGATCGGATCGACGAAGGCGATCGAGATCGCGTCCGATTCGCACGTCTCGGTCAGCGTTCAGACGAGCAAAGGGATCGTCGTCCTCGACGGACTCGCGAAGCTCTCGCAGGACCGCACGATGATCGAGCAGCTATGGAAAGAGAGCTGGCGCATCTGGTACCCCGAGGGGAAGTCGTCACCGTCGATCGCGATCATCGTCGTCGAGCCCGAGCACGCCACGTACTGGGATACGTCGTTCAGCCACGGCCTCTCGTTTCTGTGGCGCGCCGTCAAAGCGCGGCTGCGCGGCGAGCCGATCGACACGAACGCGAGTGACGTCGGAACGATCGATCTGCACTAAGGCGTCGCGACGCGGCCGCGGACTTCGACATCGAGCTTCGGCGGCGAGCGCTTCGGTCGCTTCGTCGCGATCTTCGCGCCCGGCGCGCCGCGATCGATCCACGACGCGACGCGATTGAAGTCACCGAACCGCGTCAGCTTGCCCTCGGCGCCGAGGAACGCCATCACGACCTCGCGGCCTTCGAACTTCGCGCCGGTGATGAAGCAGTAACC
>Ga0154020_10006112_pt1 | contig 14121 bp, 12 predicted proteins | sample Klosneuvirus_201_FD_109709 | JGI IMG/M metagenome (GOLD analysis project Ga0154020, IMG submission 109709) | Active sludge microbial communities from wastewater, Klosterneuburg, Austria - Klosneuvirus_20160825_MG | ecosystem: Engineered > WWTP > Aerobic digester > Activated sludge | place...
GTCCATCGCGCTTTATCACGAACATGTTCTTTACTTCTCTTTACCCGGAACCGTTGCCGGTCCGTATTGTGATGGGCTCCCGCCCGTTCTTTTTCTAGTCGAAGGGACCTCCCTCCTTTTACAGGCCTCAGCAAGTCCTTCAACCGCTCACCAAGGTCCGCACCTTTCTGTCCTCCCCCCCCTGCACTTTCCGGTGGATCTTCAACCGGCTTTTGTTAATTGGTTCTTGGTCCACTGATAGTGCGCCGGTTGCAGGTTTTGGGTGCGCGCGGAACAATTATCGGGTACCGTGGTCATGCCCATGCATGCGATTCCCGGTAGTGTCGAGGCATGCCCCGACGCTACTAGAAATCCGCGTCCATGGTGAATTTCGCGTCGCCCTTGTTGTCTTGGTTCAGCACACCGGCCTTCTGGTATTCGCCCACGCGCTTCTCGAAGAAATTGGTCTTGCCTTGCAGGCTGATCATCTCCATGAAATCGAACGGGTTGGTGGCGTTGTACACTTTCTCGTTGCCCAACTCCATCAGCAGACGGTCGGCCACGAACTCGATGTATTGCTGCATCAACTTGGCGTTCATGCCGATCAGGTTCACAGGCAACGCATCGGTCACGAATTCCTTCTCGATCTCAACGGCATCCATGATGATCTTCTCCACCGTCTTCTTGCTCAACTTGTTGATCATGTGCTTGTTGTAGAGCAAGCACGCGAAGTCGCAATGCAAGCCTTCGTCGCGGCTGATCAGTTCGTTGCTGAAGGTGAGGCCCGGCATCAAACCGCGCTTCTTCAACCAGAAGATGCTGCAGAAGCTTCCGCTGAAGAAGATCCCTTCCACCGCAGCGAAAGCCACCAAGCGTTCCGCGAAATTTCCCTTGCTGATCCAGCGCAGTGCCCATTCCGCTTTCAACTTCACGCAGTCCACCGTTTCAATGGCATGCAAGAGGTGGTCCTTTTCGATCGGGTCCTTGATCAGGGTGTCGATCAACAAGCTGTACGTCTCGCTGTGGATGTTCTCCATCGCGATCTGGAAGCCATAGAAGAATCGTGCTTCGGGGTACTGCACTTCATGCACGAAATTCTCCGCAAGGTTCTCGTTCACGATGCCATCGCTCGCGGCGAAGAAGGCGAGCACGTGCTTAATGAAGTAGCGTTCGTCATCGTTGAGCTTATCCGCCCAGTCCACGAGATCGGCGTGCATGTCGATCTCTTCCGCTGTCCAGAATGCGGCTTCATGTTGCTTGTAGAACTGCCAGATGTCGTTGTGCTGTATCGGGAAGATCACGAAGCGGTCCTTGTTCTCCTTCAACAAGGGTTCGTTGGCTGCTTCAACATCGGCAGGGAGCAATGCATCCATGCTCATTTGGGCTTCCTTGTTCTTCGTGCTCATGCTCATACGCTTTTCACTTCTTATTGGGGATGACGATCCCGGTAGGGGAAGGCCCCTGATTTTCAAAAATGCGATCTGTTCTTGCTTCCGGCGGCGGCAGAAAAGTGCGTCCCCGTCGGGTTACAAAAGTGGGTCTATCGAAAAGGTTTGGCAAGCGATAGACCTCTCTAACTTCCCGTAGTTTTCAACATGTACCGGTTCCTCCCGTGGATCGTGACGGAGATCGCAAAAGCAACTTTGCAAGCATTTCTTTTCACGATCCATTAACAATGCGTACACCCCACGGCAGTAGGGCGATAAGCATTCCGCTCACTCCTGTAGCAGCCGTCGTTGCTGTCATTCCGGAGCTACTTCCGGCGCAATGCGACAGCACGGGCGCAATGTGTTCGAACGACTCCGTAAAGAGCAGAATTCATCGCCATCCAAAGTGAAGCGTCTGAAAGCGGTGCGCAGGGTCCACGAACCCGTTCACTTGCTGATCCGAGTCGCGCGATCAGAATCCCAAGCCGCTTTGATCTCTTCCAACTCCGCGTACCAGTCTAAACCGTACTTGCGTACCAAGGCATCCTTCAGGAATTTGTAAACGGGCACGTCCAACTTGGCACCACAGCTGCATGCCGGTTTGCAGATCGGCCATTTGTGATAATTGAGGCCATCGTGGTCGGCGAGTTTCAAAATGCGGATGGGATATAGGTGGCAACTGATCGGCTTGCGGAAGGGGATCGCGCCATCCTTCCAGGCCTTCTCCACACCACAAAGTGCAATGCCCTTTTCATCGAAAATGGTAAATGCGCACTCACCACGACCTTCCACCAAGGTGGTCACAAGGTCGCCATCACTATCCACTTCACTAACACCATGCGCGTCTATCGCCTTCTGCCCTTTCTCCGGGATGTAGGGTTTGATCTTCGGCCAAAGTTCTTTCAGCAGATCCGCCTCTTCCTGTTCCAAAGGCGCACCGCTTTCACCCGCCACACAGCACGCACCCTTGCACGCGTTGAGGTCGCACACGAAGCGCTTCTCGAAAAGGTCTTCGCTGATGAGGGTGTTGCGGTGTTCGATCATTGGCGCGAAGCTACGGGGCTTGCTTGTAGAGCCAGATCACAATTGAGATGACCATCACAGACACAATAACGAAAATTGCTTGGACCCTATTGAACCGCGCCCTTTTGCGTGTAGCGTTCGCACGGATCTCTTCGATCAATTCAGGCGGACACGGCTCAAGCAATTCAGGCCGGAGGTATCGTGGGCCTATTTGAATGTCCTTATCGAACGGGTCACGACGGCGCTTCATATTGGCCTTCATGCGAGCTATCATATCCATAACATGCCCAGCGCTGCTCATATCGCCAAGTTAATTCTAATTCACCGAATAATGCGTGTTGGTGCCAATAGGTAGAACTTTCACTTCAGCCACAATTCGGTCATGAAGCACTGCTCGATAATGTCATTGCTGATGAAAGTGATCGGACGACTTTTCTCATCAAAGTTCGAAGTCCGCCGTAAGCCTAAAGATTTTGCAAAACCAGCTAGCCCATGCGCGCTATTATCGGGTCCGGTTCGGGCCAAGGTGGCAGCCCATGGATCTCATTAGCTCTTATGAAATAGTTCCTCTTCACCAAATATGGATCCTTTTCCGTTTCATTCCTGATACTCGCGAAGTCTTTCAATGGTCTTTCGAAGATCACACTTCACAAGTGAAGAGAAAAGCTAGGCATGTCCGGAGCGTCGAGTAGTACTTCCAAAACCATTTCATCACCATAATACCGCCTTGCCTGTTGAACATCGGGTATGTCACCCCACGAAAACACACGCTCAACAATGAACGTGGAATCCCCTTCGTAATCCAACTTATCAAAATCCACATCCCAAAAAAGGCAGCGTGCAAATACAGGGAAGCGTTTGGTCATGGTGTAAAATTAGCCTACTGTTTCACTACCAGCGTCTATCTTAATTGATCATCCTTATCAGCGTCATCTGCGTTCCATTACTCATCTTTGCGTCGCGACGAAAAAGGTTTCCAATTCGTTCGCACCACATCATGAGCAATCAAGAAGACCGTCTTAAGACCCTTATCGGCCATGCGAAAGAGTATGGCTTCGTGTTCCAAAGCAGCGAGATCTACGATGGTCTTAGCGCCACCTACGATTACGGTCCGTACGGTGTGGAACTGAAGAACAACATCCGCAGGTATTGGTGGGAAGCGATGACGAAGCTGAACGAGAACATCGTGGGCATCGACACCGCGATCTTCATGCATCCTACTGTTTGGAAAGCCAGCGGACACGTGGATGCCTTCAACGACCCGTTGATCGACAACAAGGACAGCAAGAAGCGCTATCGTGCCGATGTGTTGTTGGAAGAACACATGGCGAAGTATGCCGACAAGATCGCCAAGGAGGTGGAGAAGGCGAAGAAGAAATTCGGCGATGCCTTCGATGAAGCACAGTTCCTCGCCACCAACCCGAACGTGAAGCGCAGTCAGGAACGGATCGATGCCGTGGAAGGCCGAATGAAAGCGGTACTCGAGGCGAATGACCTGGAAGGTGTTCGCCAATTGATCATTGACGAGGAGATAAAGTGCCCGATCAGCGGCACTGCGAATTGGACCGAAGTGCGCCAGTTCAATTTGATGTTCGCTACGGAACTCGGTAGTGTGAGCGGCGAGAGTGCCACCATCTATCTACGTCCGGAAACGGCGCAAGGGATCTTCGTGAATTTCTTGAACGTGCAGAAGAGCGCACGCATGAAATTACCCTTCGGCATCGCACAAACGGGCAAGGCATTCCGCAACGAGATCGTGGCACGCCAATTCATCTTCCGCATGCGGGAGTTCGAGCAGATGGAGATGCAGTTCTTCATCAAACCGGGCACTGAGTTGGAATGGTACAACACGTGGAAAGCGAAGCGCATGGCCTGGCACAATGCGTTAGGCATGCCTGCCGAGAACTACCGTTTCCACGACCACATCAAACTGGCGCACTACGCCAACGCCGCGTGCGATATCGAGTTCAAGTTCCCCATGGGTTTCAAAGAGCTCGAAGGGATCCACAGCCGCACCGATTTCGACCTCAAGGCACACGAAGAACACAGCGGCAAGAAGCTGCGCTACTTCGATACCGAGACCAACGAGAGCTACGTACCCTATGTGCTGGAAACTTCGATCGGTCTGGACCGCATGTTCTTGGCGGTGCTGAGCGGGGCCTATGAGGAAGAGAAGTTGGAGAATGGAGAAGAGCGCGTGGTACTGCGCATCCCCGCCGCACTGGCTCCTGTTAAAGTGACCGTGATGCCGTTGATCAAGAAGGACGGGTTGCCTGAAAAAGCACGAGCGATCATCGACTCGCTGAAGCTCTCGCACAACTGCCAGTACGACGATAAGGACAGCATCGGAAAGCGTTACCGGCGCCAGGATGCCATTGGCACGCCCTACTGCATAACGGTGGACCACGACACGATCAACGATGATGCCGTGACGATCCGTGATCGCGATACCATGTTGCAGGAACGTGTGGCCATTTCTGACCTCGGCCGCATTATTGGCGAGAAGGTGGATATGCGGGTGTTGTTGGGGAAGTTGTGAGTTGGTGCGCGATCCGTTCGTGTGTGTGACCAACCGTTGGATCAATCTCGTCGACCGTTCACTGTTCCGCGTATTCGTTTGGTACAGGGTCGTGCTACGTTTGATCAGCGTAGAGTTGATCAACCAAACACACACCTACCATGGATCGTAAATACGTCCTTCTTCTTGTGATCGCTGCACTCTGCGGCCACGACCTTAAAGCCCAAGGCTTTGCCGAGCTGAACATCAACGACGTTAAGGCCACGGTCTTTTCCAATGGACTGATCGGCCCTTCATCCCCCAATGGAAGCGGGTTGGAAGTACCTGCGGGAACGGGCCTCTCACCCATGTACACGAGTGGCATCTGGGCTGGAGGCAATTCATCGGATGACCAGCTGAAATTTGCCGCACACGTATATGGCAACTCCGGGGAGCGCGACTTCTTCCCCGGACCCTTGACCGTTGATGGTAGTGCCGCTATTTCCGCACAAGTGTCCACTGCCTACGATCAAGTTTGGTCGGTGGATCAAGCGGAGGTGCAGCAACATCGCGCCTATTTCGAGTGTTTGAACGATCCGGGATGCGACCCGAACATTGAATTCCCGGATGGCTACGAGGTGCCCACATCCTTTCTGAACTGGCCGGCCATGGGCGATGTGGATGCCGGACAAGCGACGTACCTCGCTCCTTTCTTCGACTACAACAACGACAACAACTACGACCCCTATGACGGCGACTATCCATGCGTTCCGGGTGATCAGGCCTTGTACGCTATTTTCAACGACCGCTTGGATGTACACACACAAAGTGGAGGCGGCTCCATCGGTCTGGAAGTACATATGATGCCGTTCGCCTATGCATCGGATCCGGCGCTGGCCCAAACGGTTTTCGTTCATTACCAACTCATCAATCGCAGCTCACAAACCCTTACCGACTTCCGCATCGGGCATTTTGCAGATCTCGATCTGGGTTGCGGGGACGATGACGTGGTGGGGACCGACGTGGGCCGGAACATGGTGTACGTGGCCAACAGCAGCGACAACGATGTAAGCTGCACCGGCCGACTTGGGTATGGGGAACAGCCCCCTGCGTTCGGCATGGTGATCTTGAAAGGCCCATTGCTTGATATGGATGGCATGGACAATACCACGGACCCGGCGATCCCGGCCTTCAACGGATATGGCTACAACGATGGCATCATCGACAACGAATGCCATGGTCTCAGCAACTCCATGTACTTCCTCCGCCAAGGTCCAGTGGAGACCACCGACCCGTCCATGCCCGCTCATTACTACGGTAATTTGCGAAGCATGTGGAAGACCGGTCTGCCCCTCACCCAAGGTGGCAATGGCTATTCCACAAACCCCAGCGCAATTCAGGCGCGGTTCGCATTCCCTGGTGGAACAGACCCCCTAGGGCTGGGTACGGGTGGTGTGCCGCAAAGTGCTTGGGAGCCCCAAGTGGACATCTCCTCCGGCTTTGTGGATCCACGTGCCGTAGCTTCCATGGGTCCGGTTGTTCTGGAAACCGGCGAACAAATTTCCCTTTTGGTGGCCTACGTATACGCTAGGGCTGGAAGCGGTGGCGCACAAGGAAGCGTGGCCGCCTTGCAGCAACGTGTTGACAGCATCCGTGCATTCGCCCGGTCCATCCCGGGCATGTTCACACTGGGTGATGAGGAGCAATTACCCTGCGCTGAGCTGAACACATCCATCCGTGAAGGCCGTAGCGTACGCAACATACTGTCCATCTTCCCCAATCCAGTTTCCGACCAACTATCATTGGGTACGGAGACATTGCCATCTGGCACTCAGCTTCAAGTACTTGATGCGCGCGGTCGCTCGGTGGCGGAACTGGTCAGCAAAGGCACCATCACTCGTTTCTCAGTGGCCGATCTCCCTGTTGGGCTTTACACAGTGCGCGTGATCGGTAGCTCGAGCAACTTCGCCGGTCGATTCATGAAGGAGTAGGCGAGCAAAAGCGTCAATAGCTCTCTTGATCTGTTTGGTAGATCTCTAATGTGCGCCCCGTAACAAGGTTTGAACGATCGCTGCTACTCCGCCATCAAACGAAGCGCTTGTCGCACGCCATTCTCATGCTGCACTTGCAGGATGTATGCTCCCGCTGGCAAAGTGCCGCGTGAGATGATCAGGCTTGTACCGGCGAAGCGCGTGGCCGGAACGACCGACCTTCCGCAGGCATCCGAAAGCGTATAGGTTCCGCCATTGGCACCTACGGGAATGTGGACAATAACGTCGTTAAGGAATGGATTTGGTTGCGCTGAAAGGGGCATTACACCACCCTGCTCCGCGATCGAACGGAAGCCACAATCCACCAGTGATCTGACCGGCACCGGTGAGTTGGTGTTCGTCCCGATGGAGAGCTGTCCCCATTCGTTGTTTCCCCAACCCCATGCTCCACCATCACTGGTGCGGGCAAGGCTATGTCCGGCCCCACCGCAGAGCTCCACCACGTTGCTGATCACTGTGACCTGCACAGGGCTCCAACGATCGGTCTGAGTGCCATCGCCTAAACGGCCATAATGATTGTATCCCCAAGCCCAAGCCGTACCATCTTCCTTCAAGGCCAAGGAATGGAAAACGCCCGCCTTCACCCCGGTGAAACCGCTAGTGGCCAAAGAAGGCACGGGGCCTGTCTTGCCCACGTTGGTGCCATCGCCGATCTGACCTTGATCGTTGTACCCCCAGCCCCAAATACTACCATCTGCACGCAGCATCAATGAATGATTATTGCCACCCGCCACGGCGGTGGCCGTAGGTCCAACAACATTCACCGGACTTGCACGGTTCTCGGTGGTCACGTCGCCCAATTGGCCGTCGGCGTTCATGCCCCACGAGCGGATGCTTCCGTCCGCGCGCAGCGCAAGGGTATGGTAACCACCTGTGGCAATGGAGACCACCCCCGAAAGGCCAGGTACTTGGATCGGCAACAAGGACAACGTACCCGGTCCCATCTGCCCGTTCCCCAACTGTCCGAAAAGACCACTCCCCCAAACCCAAACCGTGCCATCAGCCCGCAGGGCCGCCGCGTGCGCGAAACCCATGGCCACCTGTATGACCCCGCTAAGTCCCGGTACGTGGTAGGGAATGCTGTCATACACGTCGCTCGTACCGACCCGCTGGCCCCATGTCCAGACCGTGCTATCCGCACCCAAGACCATGGCTTGCTGCTGTTGCACGCTCACCATGGTCACCTCATCCGTCATGGTAACCGGGACTGCGATGTTCTCGTCGCCTGAAGCGCTATTGCCGAGCTGGCCGTAATAGTCCGAACCGCATGCACTCAGTCCCTGCGGAGCGCACAGGAAAACACTGAATTGATTTCCGGCACCAAGGGTCTGGGCTCGCAGAGCATAAGGCGCACAGAGCAGTACCAGCGACAGGGGAAGATGGGCAAAACGTAGAGAGAGCATGATATCTGGATGTTAGCGCCGGCCCTTTTGAAGACCAACATGGTGGGGAACTACATGGTGGACGGCTGTTGTACCATGACCGTTGCCCAATGACAGAGCTTGGCAGCGTTCGGCCCACTCGACCTCCTGCTATGGGTTCGACAGCATTTCCGCAGCCACTCACCGATGACCCGAACTGATAGAACTGCGACCACTTCCCTGGTTTGGGGTTCACCGGAGAAGCCCGCAACCGTATGCCCATAGCTTTATGATCGCCAATTCCATCGTTATGGACAGCTGGACAAGTGTTCCGCCATTATCTTTGCCGCCCCAACACCTACCCATGTGGCGGAATGGTAGACCTGCCGAAGGCATGCAGGCGCTCCCTTCCTCCATCGAAAGTAGCGTTCTTTGAAGCATTATTCACCTACCCAGGTGGCGGAATGGTAGACGCGCTGGTCTCAAACACCAGTGATGCAAGTCGTGCGGGTTCGAGTCCCGCCCTGGGTACAATTTTCTGGATGGCCTGTTGGACATATGCGATCAGTAGTCAAGAAAGGCCATACATCTATGTGGGCTTGACCGATGATGTGACGGCACGGGTGGCAAGACACAATGATGGCCGGGAAAAGACAACTAAACCGTTTCGACCATTCGTCCTTCTCCTTTCAGAAGTTCATATTGACCGACCTACAGCAAGGCTTCGTGAGAAATATTTGAAGTCCGGGCAGGGAAAGGAATTGTTGAAAAGACTGCGTGATAATTGTTGAACAACGAACGAACAAACCAACAGTACTCATACGGGCCTGCCTACCGCAGGTAGGTTCGAGTCCCGCCCTGGGTACTTTTCCAATTGCGGCCGCCTTGTGCGGCCGCAATGGCATTTGAGCCATGTCAACCACACCGGATTCACAGGTACATACCAATCCCGCCAAGCAGGAACGTTACGACCGTGCCTACATGAAAATGGCGCTGGAGTGGGCCAAGCTGAGCCATTGCACCCGTAAAAAGGTTGGTGCCTTGCTGGTAAAGGAGGGCATGATCATCAGCGATGGTTACAACGGCACGCCCACTGGCTTTCCCAACGATTGTGAAGACACGAACGGAGATACTCTTTGGTACGTTCTCCATGCTGAAGCAAACGCGATCATGAAAGTGGCCCGTAGTACCAACAATGCCAACGGTGCAACCCTGTACCTCACGCATTCCCCCTGCAAGGATTGCAGCAAGCTGATCTTACAAGCAGGCATCGGACGGTTGGTATTTTTGGATGCATACAAGGATCCGGCCGGTCTGGACCTATTGAAGGAAGGCAGCTTGCTGGTTACCCAATTGCAAGCCCTCTGAAATGTCAGATCACCGGCGAGGACCTTCTGTTTTCTACCCGATCCTCTTGGCACTCGCCTTGGTCGTTGGCCTCTATATCGGTCGTGACTTAGGCTCTAGTAGTGCTGGTCCTCTTTCGATCTTCCAGATGCACAGACCCAGCGCATCGGACAAGATCGGCCAAGTGTTGGATCTGATCGATGCGGAGTATGTGGATACCGTTCAGAAAAGCAAACTGGTGGATGAAGTGCTCCAGGATATCCTGCAACGCCTTGACCCGCACAGCTACTACATAAGCGCAGCGGAATTGCGCGCCACGCAAGAACCGCTGGAAGGAAGCTTCGACGGGATCGGAGTGGAATTCGCCATTCAGCACGATACGGTGGTAGTGATCTCGCCCATTGAAGGCGGCCCCAGTGCGGCGGTGGGTATCCGAACCGGTGATCGCATCATTTCTGCAAATGGTGAACTTCTCGCAGGGATCAACATCACGAACGATCAGGTGATGAAGCAATTGCGCGGGCCTAAAGGCAGCACCGTTGTCGTAAGTATCATTCGCCACGGCAAGGCCAAACCCTTTGATGTGAGCATTGAACGCGGCAAGAGCCCGATCAACAGTGTTGCCGCTTCGTTCTTGGGACCCGATGGTACCGGCTACATCAAATTGGTGCGCTTCGCGAAGAACACACACGAGGAATTCCTTGCAGCGGCGAATGCCCTGCGCGAACAAGGCATGTCGCGCTTGGTGCTTGACCTGCGCGGGAACGGTGGCGGTTACCTCAACGCTGCCATCTCCTTGGCCGATGAATTCCTTCCTACCGGCGAAATGATAGTGTACACCGAAGGGGTCCACTCTGCGAGGCAAGATGCTGTAGCTACCACGGATGGAGCCTATGAAAAGATCCCATTCGCCGTGCTGATCGATGAAGGATCGGCCAGTGCAAGTGAGATCATCGCGGGTGCCATGCAGGACAATGACCGGGCGATACTGGTGGGACGCCGCACCTTCGGAAAGGGTTTGGTGCAGGAGCATGTTCCACTGCCCGATAGCAGCGCGGTACGGCTAACAACTGCACGTTACTATACCCCTAGCGGCCGCTCGATACAACGCCCCTACGGAAAGGATATCGATTACATGGAAGACTTGGAGGATCGTGTAGGTCACGGAGAGATGTTCAATGTGGACAGCATTCCCTTGGATACTTCAAAGGCCTATAAAACCTTGAAAGGAAGGACCGTGTACGGCGGCGGCGGCGTGGTGCCGGACATCTTCGTACCAACGGATACGGTGGAATCCTCCGGCTACCTCAGCGACCTGTTCTTCTCTGGTACCTTGAACCAATTCTCGTTCGATGTGGCCGATCGGGAAAGAGCAAAACTGATGGCCACCTATGCTACTTCCGAGGAGTTCGCCAAGCGTTACATGGTGTCCGCCTCTCTACTTGCCGAATTGGACCGCTTCGCCATGAAGGAGAAAATAACGGTTAGGCCAGAGGAATCCGTAAGGTCCCGCGAACGGATCGCCTTGCGTTTGAAGGCCGGCATCGCACGAAATGTTTGGGGCGATGTTGGTTATTACCGCATCCTGCTCGAGAAGGATGCCGCATTCAATAAAGCCCAGGAGGTGCTGTTGCGGACCGGCGGCCAAATTGGGATGGTAAGCGGGCTCTAGGTCCTGTTGGTCAAGCGTGTTCGAATACGTTCATCGGAGAGGGACGCATCGACAATGGACCTTGACCAGCAAACGCGTTCTCCATCAGATAAACTCTTCGCACAAAAGAAAGGGGCCTCGCGGCCCCTTTCCAGTTCGTTGTCCGCGAAGATTAGTGCTTCACTTCTTCCTTAGCAGCTTCAACTTTCTTGCCAGCTTCGTCGATCGCTTTTCCAGCGGCATCAACTGCGGTACCAGCAGCGTTGCTAGCGTCTTGGCCAGCGGCGTCGATGGCGTTGCCAGCGGCGTCAACTGCGTTACCGGCTGCATCAACTGCCTCAGCAGCAGCATCAGTTGCGGTTGCGGCAGCAGCTTCTGCATCAGCAGCAGCTTTGTCCATCATTTCTTGGGCGGAATTGGCAGCTTCATCAGCGCTGTTTTCCATTGTCTCCGGGGTGCTGCTAGAGCAAGCCACGAAAAATGCTGCCATGGTGGCAAGCATTGCGAACTTCTTGATCATTTTCCTTACGGTTTGGGGGTGAAAGTTGCCGCAAATGTAATCATAGCAATCATATCCGCAAGCGGTGAACGCATCGTTCTGTACCTTCGCCATGCTCTTTCGACAGAAACCTAAAAGAATACGACCAAAATGGCATTCACCTTACCTGATCTACCCTACGCTTTTGATGCCCTGGAACCCCACATTGACAAAAAGACCATGGAGATCCACCATGGTAAACACCATAATGCGTATGTGACCAACTTGAACAAAGCCTTGGAGGGCTCGCCCGATGCGGACAAGCCGATCGAGGAGGTCCTGAAGAATTTGGACATGTCCAAGGCTGCTGTGCGGAACAATGGTGGCGGGCATTACAACCACAGTTTGTTCTGGACCATTATGGCCCCAAAAGCCGGTGGTAACCCCGAAGGCGAACTCGCACAAGCCATCGAAAAGGACTTCGGCTCCATGGATGCGTTCAAGGAGAAATTCGCGGCCGCAGGCGCCACTCGTTTCGGCAGCGGCTGGGCGTGGTTATGCGTACACAAGGGTGGCAAACTGGAGGTGTGCAGCACGCCGAACCAGGACAATCCCCTTATGCCTGATACCGGCTGCGGAGGCACGCCGATCCTGGGCATGGACGTTTGGGAGCACGCCTATTACCTGCACTATCAGAACCGTCGCCCGGACTATATCACCGCGTTTTGGAACGTGGTGAACTGGCCTGAGGTAGCCCGTCGATTCGCAGCTGCGAAATAGGAACTGGCCAACTGGATATCGGACGGGCATTGTGGGTTCTCCGCAATGCCCGTTCTACTTTTAGCACCCGCAGGGTATCGGTTCCCGAACCAATAAGGAATGGTCTGACCCCGCGTGCGCCATGGTCCCAAAATCCCTGTTCTTGTGTGTTTGCCTTTTGTTCTGCCAAGCTGCCTTCGCAGGTGGTCCACTTGGAACCAGGAACGGTATCCCCGAAGGGGAGTGGCGCGAGTTGATCGCTGGTCTTGACACCCTGCCACGGCACGAAAATGAACGCGTGATCAGCACAGGGCTCGCAGTGTTGTTGGGCGCTTTCGGGGCACACCGGATCTATTTTGGTACCAAGCCACATGTAGCCGTGATCTATGGGGTCACCTTTGGTGGATTTGGAGTGCTTGTCCTGCTGGATGTGGTGCATATCCTGCTGAATAAGGACCTTGCTCCCTATCGGAACAACGACAGGATCATCATGTGGGGCAAGCCCAAGGAGTCGCTTACTCCACAGTAACGCTCTTGGCCAAGTTCCTTGGCTGGTCCACGTTGCACCCGCGCATAACCGCGATGTGGTAGCTGAGCAACTGCAGCGGCACCACGCTCAACAATGGCACGAGGGCATCAGAGGTTTCGGGGATCTCGATCACGTGGTCGGCGAGGTCCTTCACGACCGTATCGCCTTCGGTAACTATAGCGATCACCTTTCCTTTTCGCGCCTTCACTTCCTGGATATTGCTTACCACCTTCTCATAGCTCGCGCCCTTCGTTGCGATCACGATCACAGGCATGGCCTCATCGATCAACGCAATTGGACCATGCTTCATCTCCGCTGCAGGATACCCCTCGGCATGGATGTAACTGATCTCCTTCAGCTTCAGTGCTCCTTCCAATGCTACCGGGAAGGTATAGCCGCGACCTAGGTATAGCGCATTGGTGGCATTCTTATAAATGTCCGCGATGTACTTGATCTGCGCTTCGGTCCCAAGCACTTTCTGGACCTTTTCAGGGATCGCATCGAGTTCATTCAGCAACCGGTGGAAATGACCACCGCTGAGCACACCCTTCTTTTGACCCACCATCAAGGCCATCAACGTGAGCACGGTGACCTGCGCGGTGAAGGCCTTCGTACTCGCTACCCCGATCTCAGGTCCGGCGTGCGTGTACGATCCTGCGTGTGTTATCCGCGCGATGCTACTGCCCACCACATTGCAAATACCGATGATCGTAGCTCCTCGGTTCTTTGCCAATTCGATCGCCGCCATGGTGTCGGCTGTTTCTCCACTTTGGCTGATCGCGATCACTAGGTCATCTTCACCAACGATCGGGTTGCGATATCGGAATTCACTGGCGTACTCTACTTCCACGGGGATCCGCGCAAATTCCTCGAACAGGTATTCGCCCACCATGCCAGCATGCCAACTGGTGCCGCAAGCCACAATGAGGATACGCTTCGCATTCACGAACTTCTGCTCATGATCGGTGATCCCTCCCAAAACGACCTCGCCCTTGGCCAAGTTCAAGCGGCCACGCATA
>Ga0154020_10006113_pt1 | contig 14119 bp, 16 predicted proteins | sample Klosneuvirus_201_FD_109709 | JGI IMG/M metagenome (GOLD analysis project Ga0154020, IMG submission 109709) | Active sludge microbial communities from wastewater, Klosterneuburg, Austria - Klosneuvirus_20160825_MG | ecosystem: Engineered > WWTP > Aerobic digester > Activated sludge | place...
ATTTGGATTCTTCTTTGGATTTCCATCAATCTTAATTACATAAAATAATACAACATCTTCATCAAATCTTCCAACATAACTTAGAAATAAATTCTGAGATTTTGTTCTTGAAGTACACCAGTCAGTTCCTTTTCCTAACAAACAACTTGCTTTAGTTGTGTGTGGCATTGTTAAAATCCATCCATCTTTTTCAAAGAATATGTCTAATTCCTTCTCTGAAACAGCTTCACTTTCTTCACCAAGAGACTCAATATCAGAATTTAGCTCAGATACATTTGAATATGAGCTAATTGGTTTTAGCAAATCCTGATTGTTGAAGTGAAACTTAATCAATGGTAAATAATCATCCTTCACCATATCTTTTGTCAATTGATTCTCATATATTTGTTTTGTTAACCACAAGATATATTTACTAGAAAATCCTAATCTTTTGCACTCAATTACTGTGTTAAGGGTAAGATTTAGCAATTCGTCTGTATATTGTGTATGATCCTTAAATGAAATTGAGTCTTTGTGCTTGTTAAATTCTCTAATCAATTCAGGCGAATGTTTGTAAGATGGATTTCTAACCAGTCTCATTCTAAGAGATTATCATTATTATTGCGAAAAGCAAATGTGCTATATTCACATATGACAAGGCTTGATCTCTTCTCACAAATAGGTAAGCAGTATTTTATCTACTCACAAGATATAAACGAAATATCTACACTTGCAAAAAGTACAAACACAATATATACATTTAGTATTGAAGAGTCTGTTTTCTTTGGCTTCTTCAAGGAACTTGATCTAGAGACGCTTATTAAAGTCGGAGAAAACACAAACCTAGTCCTTAGTTCTGGCAAAGACGCGCACAACAAAGTTGTAGCTATCACAAAAAACAATATTTCTACAACAGTTTATCTTGAGAATCTCTTTATGCCAACACTGTCAATCAATAAGTCAAATGAAAAGCCAACTGATAAGCTTGAGATTCAAGTTAGTTTCTCAAAAGCAGACAATGTTTCTCATCAGTGTGTTATTGTCCCAACAGAATCACTTGTAGAAGCAGCACTAAATCTAAAGCACTATCAATTTCAGTCTATCATTCACTGTCCAGTAACAATCAACAATACAGAATTCTCTTTTATGAGATACTACAACTTTCTCTTCAATATGAAGAATGTAATCAATCTGGCAAAACATCATGATTACTATATTGATGTGAATTACATCACTAATCAAAAGATATTCTTTTCCAAGCGAGAAGCTACTTATATTATTCTCCCCTCTGAAAATCAAATCATAAGATTCAACGAATCACCAAGATTTTTGCAGGAAATGGTAAAGTTCAAAAAGCAAAAGACAATAAAATTTCTTGGACTTGAAGGATCGCTGTTTAGTGACATAATCAGTTTTAAAGAAGAACAATCCGTATGTGTAAAAGAAACACTTAATACGAAAGAATCTGTATTCAAACCAGAACCAATTGAAAAGTCTGCAACAATAACGCCAGTAAAAAATAAGACAAAGAAGAAGAAAGAAGTTGTTGCCGATCTTATTGAAGTTGTCAAGCAAGAAAAAAAAGAAGAAGATGTGATTTCGATGTTTTCTATTGGTGGCTTGACAAATAAGCTCAAGATTGAAGCACTTATTGAATATGCGATTGCAAGCAAAAATCACTCTCTGTTTACATGGGCATGTGTTAGGTATATAACCTTTCATCCAAAGTATGCAAAACAAAAAGAAGAATATCTTATTGAACAGTATAAGCTTGTCTTTGAGCGAACAATGTTTAATATGTCTTTCAATCAACGAATGCCTGAATACAATCCAAACATCTTTACAAGATTCATTAATAAATCTAGAAAGGCACTAGTAAACAAAGATATTCTAAAATTCACAAAAGACAAAGAAGGTCTTATGTCTTCTGTTCCTGACAACAAACTCAAAGAAGATGACTATCCAAAAGAAATAATTGCATCACTCTATTCGGGAGGAAACAATTCAAGCTCAAATGACGAAAATATAGATAATGTCACAGAAGTAATAAAATCAAAAGTCAAGAAGCTCTCAAATATACATAGTATGATTGATCATTTTGCAGATTATGCAAGATACTTGAATGGTACAGAAATAGTCAATAAAAACATTGATATAAAAAGCACGGTATTTTTTGATGAATCCAAGACCAATACAGAAACAGCTTACGCACACGCCATTATGATACTTCTCAACTGTGCAAGACAGAGTGGTTATGGGTTTTCTTATACACAAAACTTTGAACTAACAATCAAGCTTGAAGAATTTACTAAAAAGCTACTTTCAGATAAGTCTAGGAACACACTTGCAAATATAGTTAGAGAATATATATCTAGCGATTTTTCTTCGTGGTTCAAAACAAACAAAAAACTCTCTATTGAGAGTATCGTAAACGACCAAAGCTTTATCAATATGCTAAATTCGACAAATCAATTTTCAATCCATGAAATGATTCCAAATATCATCAAGAAAATTGAAGATCAATCCTTTGTGTTTAAGAAAAGCTCTATTATCGAAGTAACAGTCAATAAGCTTCTTAGCAGCAACTCCCAAATAGCAGCTAATAGTTTTGCCCTGTATCTTTCAAAAGACACAGAGGGAAATTCAAATACAATAAATCTTCTTAGATTTATCAGGAAAGCGTCTCTATTTATTCTATCTGATGTTTTTGATCTTAATTTTCTTGACAATGCAGAGATTTGTAATGACTTTGTTTCGCTTTTGATGGAGTCTCTCAAGACAAATAGTGATACAATCAAATACTATTATTCCTTTATGAATAAGTTTTCAAGATACATGAAAGATCAAAGCAAAACCAAATTGTACAAAGAGTTTACAAATAGCTTCGTTGCTTATTTGCTAGTCGCAAATAATAATCAAGATAAGACAAACCTAATCAACTGTATCGCGGAGTGTATAAGTGGGACCATAAGCTGCAATAAGTCAGAAGACTCTATCGCAGTTCTTGGAGAAGTTCTAAAAAATCTAAATAATGAACAAAAAGCAATTCTTCTCAACAAAATTGCAAAGAAGGCATATATCGCAAACAGTGATTTTAAAGAATACTTTATAAGTGAGTGTTTGTCACTAATAGCTGAATTTGAGAAAAACAGGGATACTAAAGAAAAAGTTATCGCATATTACTCGACACTTGAGAGTATATTTGGGATGTACGTCAAAGATACGAGCGAAGAGGAATCTCGTAGAGATATCTTCTTTGCAAGAGAAGAAGACGCTTATTGTAAGCGTATTAATGAAATTGAATACTTTGTAAATTCAAATGCTTTTAACGAAACAGTCTTTGATGACACAACAATTCAGGAAGTTCTGTAAACTACAAAACACAAAAAACAAAAACCAAATTCTATTTATCACTTTGCATTTATGATTGTTTATGTTAGTATTGCGTAAATGCAAAAGAGTACCCTAATACAATTACAGAAAAGAATGAAGGAAGCACTTTATTCTAGGGAGGGACTTAGAATAAGATCAACTATAAAGTTTCCTCTTTGGCAGAAGCATATTATTGATTGGGGTGAAGGTGGCTGTTCAATATTGGGACAAGCTTTTCAGGGTTGGATGAACAATGAATGTTTTGCATGGTGTCTTAGAGAACCTATGGACCAATACTTGGAAAGAGAAGGTCTTACAGGGTCGGTTAAAGAAGAATATGCACAGAATGAGTGGCACCTGATTCATGTCCTTTGTAAAATTGATGATTACTTTGTTGATGAGAATAGAGTGCAAGAAGAAGAGCCTTTTCTTCATAGTTATCCACCATTCAGAAGAGGATTTAAAGCAGAAGTTGTACCCTACAAAAAATCAGAATACCTCTATGAAGACATTCCAACAGATAATGAATATGTTCAAGAAGTTCTCGCGCTATTCGACAATGAATTAGGAGACTGGAATGAATGGAAAGAATTGGACAAGCCAAGAGTAATGAAAACAAAGACTACACAGAGAAATAGAATCAAAAGAAAGAAGTAGTAAATAATATTCATATGCTATCAATTGATCAATGAAAAAACTACCAACGCTAACATCTGTGCTTAATTCAAGAAAAACAGAAGATCAATTATTGCCTATCAGTAAAGACTATCCAGCAATAGTACACGATAATAAAAACATAAATAAAATGAAAGAGGCTGTTAAATTTGCTGAATTTATGAAAGAACAAGGTTTTGCGCCTTCGTCTAATTTAGGCAGTTTCCTCAAGCAAGAAGATACTAAAGTATTTGTAATCATTAGTGACTATAGAGCATCAATTGAAACTGTTGTTAATAGAGTTCCAGTGTCTATAAGATTCGATACATCATATGATACTAAAAACTTTCTAAGCACCTTTGATTCAAAGGTTGACATATACTTTCAGATGAAACAAAAGTTTGAAGAAGTAAGACACGAGCTTGAAACAGTTGAGAAAAAACTAAGAAGGTTTAAGATACAAAACAAATGCTTGTCAAAAACACTATTCTCAACAAATACAACTTTTGCATTCAAAGTATCACCGTCATTATCTTTTTCAAGTCAGTTAATAGTGTTCAAATACTCAAATAAAATACACAATATTGTTCTTATTTTTATAGAGAACAAGCTTTATATGTATCCAGCAAGCATAGACAATAAATACTCACTTGTATTTGACAGTGAAATATTCACAGCATATGAAGATGTAAAAGTCATGATGGATAATGCAAGTAAAAAAATCATTCCTCAATCAATAACTAAATTGCCACTTTCAATTACAAATTCAACAGAGGTTATCAATAATATTTTGTTTTCTTCAGATACAAGAGATAATATATCAACAGAAGAAATAAAAGAAGAAGAGGATGATTGCGATGACTTCTAAATTTGAAATCAAAGAAGTAAGTCTTGGTAGTCCAAGCTACCCACCCCTTTTGGGACTCTCTTCTACAAATCCACCAAAGAAACTTTACTATATTGGCAAACTACCAGACAGTATTACTGTTGCATGTATAGGTATAAGAAAACCAACTGAATTTGGAATTTATGCTTGTAACAAGATAACAGAAATGTTTGTAAATAATGGATTTACAATTATATCTGGTATGGCTTTGGGAATAGATACAGTAGCTCATAAAGCAGCAATAAAATCTGGTGGACATACCGTTGCTGTTCTTGCAAGTGGATTAGACACAATCTACCCAAAGGAAAACGAAGAACTACTCAATGAAATATTAGAAAACAATGGTTGCATAATTTCAGAACATCCACAAAAAATACCAATAACAAAACAAAATCTTGTGTCACGCAATAGAATTATCACAGGTCTTTCATTGGGCACGATCTGTATGCAAGCCAAACTAAATGGAGGGTCAATTAGGGCATCTAAGTATGCTCTTGCACAGTCTCGCCCATTGTTTTTCCCAATGCCACCAGAGGCCCTCAAACATGAATCAGAATCAGAAGCAAATATCTTATTTGAAACAAATAATCCACTTGTTACTAGGGTAAAATCTAAATATGATTATTCGATGATGCTGAAGATTCTTAATAACACATACATGGAGTTGATTGGTGATTGAGTTATTTACAAATTTAGAAATTCAAACTCTTGAAGAGATGGGATTTGTTTATAACGAAAGGCTTAGTTTGTTCGTTAAGAAAAAACCTAAATTTGATTCTAGAAAATCATACATAAAAGTCAATAAAGTTAGTTGTATTGCAGATTCCTCGTTTTATTATAGCGAAAAAACATGCGTTTTAGATGTTGTTTTGTATGAACATGACAAAAGGATTAAATCTATCATCAAAAACACTGATGATATATTTGATTTTTGTGCGAAGAAATGCGTTTGTGATAAATTTTACGACGAGTTTTTCTTGCATTTTGAGAATGCTAGTAACAAAATTATTTTAGAGTTTATGGGTAGCCGTTTGGAATTAGAGAAATAGTCAAAATATAAAGCTATACCTGAATTAGATTATTTGCAGAAAGTATTGGCTCTTCACCATTGAAGATGAATGCATCTCTATTTATTATGTCTTTTATGTATGGGATACCGATAACGGGCGCAAATATTCTTTTGTTTTCTTTTGTCTTTTTCTGAATATAGAATCCTCTACGAAAGTGTTCTGGTTGATCTTTCCATTCAACTCCAAGTGTTCTAAGCATCATAAGTTTTTCGGTTGAGTTTTTGTTCATTAGTTCTTTATGGGAAAAGAATGCAAGGCTTAGGTTTGTAATTGAATTTTTCACACAATTGAGTTCTCTTGCGATAATATTGAGTCCTACTTTTTCTTTGGGCATAGTCCAAGCTCTAGCATCAAACATAGGTTGAAGTTTTCTTCTTTCTTCTGGTAGAAGATTGTTAAATTTCAATGTAGCAAAAGCAGACAAACTGCTTGCTATTTTTTGGAATCTTCCACCAAAATATATCTGTTGAGCTTCATGACTTTTGTTTATTACTAATGTAATTTCATCTGATTGTGTGTAACCAAGTACAGCATTTGTCTCTTGCATAAGAAGAGTTGTTGTACTGATCATACAATTTGCAAAATCTTCATCATATGGTTTGATGAAATTTCTAGTAAAGTTAGAAAATCCTCTACCATCAAGTCTAACCATTACAAGATCAGAACAAGCTCTACTTGTCTCAACTTTCTCGTATTCCATAACTTCATCAAGAATAGTTTTCTTATCTGTTTTAGACATGAAAGCACAATAGCACAATTGAATTTACTCTACATTGATAAGATTCATTGGGTCGTCTTGGCTATTATGTATGATAAATTCATCCCCGAATGGATCAATCGTTATTTTTAACTTGCTAGACAAAACTGCTACGTTTTCATCACTCACCCTAGTGTTGAAACTAACAAATACAACAAAATCAATTTTCCCTTCAACAATACTAAGATTGAATGTAAAAGATGGTGAATCTATTTCTTTTTCTTGATTTTTATTCACATCTCTAAGTGGTTTACGTTTTATTTTTTTGAATACTGTTTTGTCTTGTTTAGCTTTTTTAACAAATCCACATATGTAAAGCTCTATTTTAGAAATAGTCTCATCTTTTCTAATTCTTTCTAATATTTTACTTGAATAAGAGATGTATTCATCAAATGAAACTGAGTTTATATTCTTTTCCTTTATTGTAATAAGGTAAACCAAATAATCACCAACATTTAGAAAGTCTGTCCTTATTAGTTTTTCAGATTTTATGATATTATCTTGTATCTTGTAGTTTATATTCCCATATTTAAAACAATCCATCTTCCCAAGATCAATTTCTAGTTTGCTATCTCTAATTGATTTTAGTATTTTCAACCTTTCTTCTGAAGTGGTTATCTCTTCTTCTATTATTTTTATGTATTCGTCTTTCATGCATATTTATAGCACAACGAATATATAAATATACTTAATGTGCTATATTCCAAGATGGACTCTGTAAACAAAAAAGAAATGCTCACTGCTTTTGTATTGCCTATTGTATATTGTAGATTTCCAGAGTTTACTAAAAGCAACCGCGCATTTAGAATGTTTATTATGATGCTTAGATATGACAATTCAATTGGCCTAATTGGTGGTAGAATCAATAAAAACGAAACCATTCTTGATGGTCTTAAAAGAGAAGCGTTAGAAGAGTCTTTTATTGATCTTGCTCTTGTAGAAGACAAACTTGTAAAAGCAAGAGAATTTGAGGAAGAGAATAACAACTATAAGATAAAATCACACTTCTATTGTATAGATATGGGTGTTGTTGAAGCAGAAGAGATAAAAAAGCTTGTCTCTAAAGCTAATCTTTCACACTCTTCTGTATCTGAAGGTAGTGTAATTTCAGTTCATGCTTATGGGAAAAATTACAAAAAACTAAGAAACAAATGCAATCTTGCTGTTGGTGTTGACAAGGAACTTGATTATATCAACAAAAGATATAAAGATTATATTGATGTTTGATAGATATTAAATATACTCAGTCCAGTAATTATTTATATCAAAACCTTCAACTTCATGAATAGAGTCAAGTTCAAATACATTGTTTTTACTATCAAAAACCATCGTGGCAATTTCCGTTATGTTTTCGCTTTTTAACACTAAGTCAATTGGCTTTTCTGATTTTACTTTTCCATTTGTTTCGTCTATTAGGAAAAATACTTTTTGGTCTTCAGTTGGATTACTTATTTTATTTCTAATTAGAATTGTTCGATCTATTTTTTTCTTTTCTGAGAGCTTCCCGATCTTTCTAAAAAGATCAATGTAGCAATATGAAAAAACGTCAAAAGCTTCATCAAGTGATGGGAATGATTTTATTTCTGTATGTATTGATGGATAGATTCTCCTATCTGGCATATAAAACAACATGCAAGATTCTTTTTCTAGAAAGTTATAATTAAAATAGAAGATTTCTTTATTGTTAATGCGAATACTAAATTCTCTGCTCTCTCCGTAAATATATAAGTTTACTGTATGTTTTGACTCCAGAGCATACTCGTAAAGTCTTGTTTTAATTTGCATTTCGTTTATTTTATTTCTTATTTTTATTTCTGCTTCTGTGTTTTCAAGTGCTCCATAGATAATTTTCTTTTCCATTATAAAGCATAGCATTTTAGAATCTCAAGAGAATTTCTCTAGAAGATTTGTCTCTTGAAACAAGAGCACCAATTGAAGAGATGAAGAACTCGTTTTTTTCTTTATCAAATTTAAGTGTGAAAGCTGCTTCTTTTTCTTTATTAACAAATTTACACTTTTTTTCATATGTTTTGATTTCACCGTTTACTTCATCAATTTCAAATACAGGATCAGAGTTTCTTTCAAACTCCTCCTTTACAATAAATGGTTTTGTTATTGAGTCTTCAAACAATTCTTGAACTTCGCTATATACGGTTTTTCTCAGTTGAGATAAGTAGTCAAAATATGTGTCAAGCGTTGAATCTAAGAGTTCTGTTGAGCTTATGCTTGTTTTTATCACATACTGAAACTCAAAACTATTAACAATAGTTGTGATCTTTCCAAGATGGACATAAAAATCCTCACAAATAGTTTTGTCTTTTTCTATAGTAAGACTATCTTGATCTCTTATTGAGATGAGATATCTTGATGTAAGTGCGTATTTAATCAATCTACAAAAAGCTTCTGATTTGTCTATGCTTTTTAGCATTTCTATTTCTGCTTCTGAATTGTACAGTGTTCTGTAACCAATTCTGAACTCTCTATATATTTCTTCAAATACACCTTGTTTATTTACATAGCTACGTCTTGAATTATTTGGTGTCATGAACAAGAATAGCATATCCCCCAAAAGCAGAAGGCCCACGCGATTCGCTGTGGACCTTCTGACTAACCTATAGCACTAAGCTATGTTATGTGAAGTGAAGATTAGAAACGGATTAGATGACGTGCTGGCATTCCACGGCGACGTGGATTTGAAACAGAAGCGAGAGACTGTGCTCCATTATCAGCAGCTACCTTCTTAGTCTCTGTTGCCATTGCACCTGCCTCTGCCTTGGCTACCTTGGCGCTCTTAACCTTATTCTTTGAACCGCTTCTGCGGCCTAGAACTGGTAGCTCAAGAGCAGTTCTAAAGGTCTTCTCTAGCTGTCTAAATGCTGCCTGACGACCTTCCTTGCTTGGAATCTTGTTGATTTCAACAAGAAGAAGTCTTCCAAGCTTCTCTACTTCACTCTCTGGCATTCCGGCATCAACAAGCTTGTCTGCAAGAATTTCAACCTGCTTAACTTCAGCGGCGGGAAGCTGTGCAACAGCTCTCTCAACTGCTGAATCACTAACCTCTGGTGCTCCCTTAACCTGTGAAGCTGGCTTCTTTGCAGCCTTTGCAGCCTTAGCAACAACTGCTCTTGCGCGTGACTCATAAAGAGAGATAAAGCCAGCGGCATCGCGGCTAGAAAGCTTACGACGACGATCAGTTAGTGTCTTGCCAGTTAGACCTTCAAATCTAGCTGCATTTAGCTTGAGAAGATCGGCACGACGAAGAGGAGCGCCCTTTGATCCCTTGCGAGAAGCGCGAAGCTGCTTTTCACTCATTCTGAAAGCAAGCTTGCGCGACTTGCCCTTCTGACCACGAGGAAGATCAGACTTTGCAGTCATGAACTGTGTAAAGTTAGCTGGACCCATGCCAGTACCTTTACGACCGAAACCAGCATAACGCTTAACAGATGGAGTCTTTCCACGCCATGCAGTCTTGCGACCCTCACCCTTCTTGACAAATTCAAGCTTTAGGTTTTTACGTCCGCCAATTTGGCGAGTAAAGGAACGAACTGAGCGACCGTCGCTTCTGTGAGCCTTTCCAGCAAGCATTGAAAGGGGAATATCTCTTTCCTCACCCTCAACCGCACCCCAAATGTGCTTTGGCACATCTGAACAAGCTAGACCACGAACATTCTTGCCCCTGATGGTTGCTTCCTTACCAATGTATTTGGAAGGCTTGCGCTTACAGGGAACCTTTGGATTTGATACCTTCTCAAGCTGAGCTAGGTAACGTCTTACTGCTGGACTTACTGCCATGATGTTTCTCTATCCTCCTCCACAAAGATTACATCAGTTCACACAAACACAACAAACAAACACACTACTTATGATTACCCCTCACAACACAAACAAAGAAACATCTAAAAATAAACAACCAAAAAAACACACTTGTCTCATCACTTCTCACATACAATCAAGTGCTATATCTAAAATATGCAAGAAGACAATCAAGAAATTACAATGAAAATTGTAGACGGCTTTCTAACATCTCTTGGATATGTAGAAGACTACAATGAAAGAGTTGAGGGTGTTGAAGAAAATGATGACGGAGAAGAGATTGTTGTCTCAGAGGAAAGAGTGTACAAGAGAGACAGAGTTTATGTAAATATCGAAAGAAACGAAAGTGATTTTTCTTTTAATGTTTCGCCAGATTTAGACGTGTTTGACTTTTCTAGGGAAGAAGATGGAAGGAGGAAAAACTATAAGATAAACTCTTTAAAATCATTCAAAGAGGTAATTCTTATTTTGTCAAATACGGATTGTTTTAGCAAAAAGTTTAATAGGTTAGAAGACAGAATTTTATCAATTGATGGCATAAATAAAGTGAGTGAATATTATTCATATTCATATAAGATTGGAAACAAGTTTGAATTCACCATATGGCCAAGAATGTTAAATGATCAGTGTTTTGTTAAATTTGACATTTGGGATTTGACAATGAGGGAGCCTCGTTTTTCCGGTTTTTCTTTTTTGTTCCATATTGACGACAACAATAAAATCAATGAAATAATAAGTTGCTTGAAGAATGTGTCAGAGACGATGGATATGTCTCATATCAAATCACTATAACAAATGCTATCAATAACATGCAATGGAAAGCATTCGTAAATTTTTAATTGATCTTGATCTTGAAGAAAACAACAAATACTCAGATGAATACACAAATCAATCAACTTTTGAAAATAAAAACTTTAGGTTGTTTATCAAATATTACATGAAGGGCAAGGTGTTTGATGTTTGTTTTTACGATTCAACAGAAGTATGTAAGGCAATATTTTTCTCAGAAAGACTTCTTAAGGAATTTGTTCTAATAAAGAAACATGAGTATGAAGAATGTTGTTTTCTCAATTTTATTCATGAGATTGAAAAAGTTACAAGTGTAAGAAAGAATTACAATCAATATTGCATTGCAAATGAATTTATTATTAATGATAATGAAGGTGTTTGTTTTATTAAAATTCGGAAAAAGCATGATTTCTTACTTGAAGTTAGCCTGGTTGCTTTTAAAATAGACAATATATATCCACCACCAACAAACCTAATATCATCAAAAGATAACAATAACTTGTCTAAATTAAAAGATATGATTGTTGATTATTTGGTAAATTCAAATGAAAATGCATTTAAGGGATTCTTATATGAAGAGGAAGTTGAAGCTAAAATATATCCTTAATTTTTATCACAGCTTCTTTCATTGCATCTTCGCCACGTTTATCATACTTCTTTGTAGTATTTACGTCTTCATGTCCAACCAAATTAGCTGCTGTTGCAATATCGACACCAGAGTCTAACAAATTAGTAACATAAGTTCTTCTAAGATCGTGGGGTTTGGCATCTAGCTTTTCTTCAATTATCTTTGCTATACTTTTTCCAGTAATTCTTTCATTTGAGTAAGTTCCGCCTTTGTAGGCTCTAACAAATATTGGTCCTGTGTTTCTACCTAATTTTGATATTAGACTGTCTAATGCTTTTTTGGCACCATTTGTGAGTGGTATTTTTCTTTCTTTATTGAATTTGCCTATTACTTTAACTGATGATCCATCATAGTCTTCTATGTTGAGTGAAACAAGCTCTGCACGTCTAAGACCGGCGCCGTGAAGTAAACATATAATAGCCACATCTCTTTCAGAAGTTTTAGACAATTCCGCTTTGCTTACTCCATCTTTCAAATTACTATCACTCAAAGCCTTTCCCTTCTTCAATCTTGTACCATTCACAGGTTTTACTGCATTAATCTTAGTCAATTCCTCACTCTTCATATAACCTAACATAAATGCCTCATGACAAGTCCTTCTCACAGCTACTAATATCCTATTCGCTGTTGCTGGTGCATACTTTTCTTGTAATTTACCCCTCAGTGCAACTATATGTTGATACTCAAGTAAGTGCCAAGGAAAAACATCAGGTTGAATTCCAGCTATTATCATAGAAGCTGCCCTCAAAGCAGACTCTTGTGGCAACTTTCCAGTATTAGCCAATGACGAAATATATGTTCTCGCTGGGTTTTTGTCCAATGGATAATTAAAACCAACAACTCTTGAATCTATTACTGAGATATCTTTGACTTCTACAGTATCTAATTCAATAATCTCATTTTCTGTTTCATCTAATTCGGCTTCTACATCTAATATTGTTAATTCTTCTTGATTATTTGCTGTAATGGTGTTATCGTTTTCCATCTCTATGTCAGAAAACATACCACTAATATTGAAAAAGTCCAAGAAAATTGGTATGTTGAAGTTACTTTGTAAAGTAAAGCCAAAGCCGGGCGAGTCTAATTCGAGATGGAAGGTTCAATGTGACTGTGGAAATATCAAGTATGTTAGGGATTTCCATTTAAAGAGTGGAAAGACTACATCATGTGGATGTAGTAAATATACTAATTTAGTGGGTGAGAAGATAGGAATGCTTGAGATATGTAGGGATGATGGAAAGTATTTGTTGTGCAAGTGTGAGTGTGGGAGTATTTGTCCTAAGAAGAGAAGTGTTTTGTATACTAAGAATCCTGCTTGTGACAAGTGCATGAAGGAGATATTGAGTAGGAGTAAGACGATTGATCTTACGGATATGGAGTTTGGTAATTTGAAGGTAATTGGGAGAGTTGAAGCTGAGAAAGAGAAGCAGGCGATATGGATGTGTGAATGTAAATGTGGAAAGGTTGTAACGGTGTATGGTTATTTGCTCAGAAAGGGTAGAGTAAATTGCAGTAAAAAATGTGGTTTAATGAAAAAAGTAGAAAAAAATCAAGAATAAATTTGCATTTATTTTTGGAGTGTGTATAGTTGGGTTATGAGATCACCATACGGACGCATTTTTGCAGAACCCCGCCCCCCAACAGCACTACAAGCTCGCCACGGCGACATTTGGGTGAGCCCACTCGGTCTACAGGTTTTTACTGTTTCGCCAGAAACAGGAACCGGAATCTGGACTGCAATTCAGACTGCGCCAGCAGTTCCATCACTAACTAGAAACTGGGCTGCAACAGGAAACTCTTTTGCAGCAGGATCAACTGGTCTTTCTGGGCAAATAACACTCACAGCAACAGGTGTTCTTGTAAACACCAACACGTTCAGTATAACCGGCCTATCAGTTGGTCTTGATACAGGCGTAACCCCAATTCCACTTATAAGAGTAATGATTGTATCTACAGACAGCCTTGTAACCGCTGTTGCAGCAGCTTGTACAGCAGTACCAGGAACCGTTGAGTTCACAATCACTGGCTCAATGGCTGTAGGAACCACCCTAACCGTATCTTTCTACGCATACTAATCCACCCCTCTAGCCCACACAAGACCACCATTTCCTTCTTAGGATTTGGTGGTTTTGTCATTTCTGACAACCAAATTTAATTCAATCAACTATTTC
>Ga0154020_10006114_pt1 | contig 14119 bp, 9 predicted proteins | sample Klosneuvirus_201_FD_109709 | JGI IMG/M metagenome (GOLD analysis project Ga0154020, IMG submission 109709) | Active sludge microbial communities from wastewater, Klosterneuburg, Austria - Klosneuvirus_20160825_MG | ecosystem: Engineered > WWTP > Aerobic digester > Activated sludge | place...
CTTGCCCAGCAATTTGTTCGGCGCAAAATCCCACGCGCCAATGCCCTCCACAAACTCTGCCCCAAAACCTTGCTTCCAGCGATACACCCCCCACATCGAATCGGTCTCATCCAGCTTGTCTGGCGCGCCCCACCAATCGTAAATGGCGTAGCCGTTATCTCGCGCCCAGCGCATAGCGTGATATTGCAGCGCAAACGTGGGCATGTGCTCGCGCCCCTCGGTTTTAGACATGCCATAAAAATACCAGGCGCGGTTGGCAAAACACAACAAAACCACCCCGGCCAGCGGCTGTCCCTCGCGCTCGGCCAGCAAAGGGATGGCGCTCATGGTTCGCCACACGTCAAAATAATATGCCGCCTCGCGGATGACAAAGCCATCGCGCTGGCCGGTCTCGGCATACATGGCGTAAAGCGTCTCATAATCGGCCTCGGTCGCACAGCGAACCACCACGCCGCGCCGCTCGGCCAGGCGCACGTTGTAGCGCGTTTTCTCCTTCATCTGTTTAAGCAGGTCATCATCACTGCAATTTAGAGAAGTGAACATGGTGTTGCGAAACTGCACCTGCTGGGCCGAGTACGCCCAGCCGCGCTCGCGCAGCCGCGCCCGCACATCATCCATGCGCGGGGGGGAATCATCGTAAAACGGGTCTCCATCCACCTTGGCCCACACCACCAGCGGATGTTTGGCCTTGCGCTCCACAAACGCCAGCGCGTCCTCATACGCCGCGAGGTCGCGGGCGCACGGCCCCTTGGGCGCATACAACACGCTCAGCGGGCCAACTTTGCGGCGCAAGAGTTGAAGCATGGCGCGAGGGTTGCCCTGGTCGTCATCAAGCCGCCATCGTTCCGGGCGCCATCCCCAGCGCGACTTTAGTTCCCCCCAGGCCCAGCTTTGCAGCACATGCGGGTTGGGCAACTGGCAAAGGGCGTTATCCCATGCCGCGCGGTCATTGATTATTTGCCAGCTCATTCGCGCCATTGTGCCAGCATTGGGATGGCGGGCCGATTTGCCAAAAATTTGTTTCCCAATTTCGTTTACAAACTGAGCACATCGCGCAGCATGGCGGCGGCGGTTCCGCCGGGGCCTTCCTCGGCGCAAATGACCTGCATTCGCCCATAAATGTCGCTGTAAAAAATCACGCCCATTTCATCCAGCCGCTCACTGCCCACCTTGGAAAGCGGATGCCACACCGGCACGATCATCGGCTCCACGCTCAGGTCGTATTTTTTGCCGTTCCAGTTTGCCACCGCCAGCAAGGACACGCGCCCACCCTGCGACCGCGCCCGCTGGAGCATGTCTGCGCCCACCCCGCGAATGCCCGCCACACTCACATTCTCCAGCACGGTGGGCTGGTTTAGCACCGCGTTGGCGATGATGACCAGCTTGTTCGCCAAATCCCAGCCGTCCACATCCAGCGAGGGATCCGGCTCGGCGATGCCAATGCGTTGCGCCTCTGCCAGCGCGGCCTCAAACGACGCGCCGCTCATCATCATGCCGAGGATGAGCTGAGTGGTGCCGTTGAGCGCCGCCTCCACCCGCGTGATGAGACCGCCCGCCAAATCGCGCCGCCCCACGTTGATGCTGGGCACCGCGCCGCCCACCGCGCCGCTAAACCGCAACGCCGGGCCACTGCCTTTTAAATCGCTCAACTTCGCCAATTCCTGAAACGCCAGCGCCAGCGGCCCTTTGTTGGCCGCAATGACCGGGATGCCCTTTTTGAGCGCGGCGCGGGTCAAATCCAGCCCCGGCTGGCCGTGCTCCAAATTCGTGGGCGATGCATCCAGCACCAAATTCACGCCCGGAACATCCAGCAACGTTTGCGGCTTGTCCGCTTTGCCGCCCGGCATCAAAACCACGCCGCGCCGCGTTTTCTTTGCGCTGGCGATGGCGCTCACGTCGAGGCCATTCGCGTCGCTCAAACAACCGGTTGAATCGGCCACGCCAACGCACACCAGTTCAACGCCGTATTCATCGCGCAGCTTTTGCTCGCGCGCGTGAACCATCTCCAGAAAATTGCGGCCCACATTGCCCAGACCAATCAGAACATAGCGATAAGTTTTCATTAACGTGCGATTTTACTCTTTCGTTCGCCTCGGCTGTACGATTGAAATCGCGACTGGCGGGCATTCTGCCGAGTGTCGGCCTGCGCCGACACGGATTGCGTCCGCGCAGGCGGGCGCTCAGCCGCAGGCTCACAAGGCGCGATTTCAACCGCACAGCTCACTCTTTAGAAAATCGCGCCAAAACAAATTTGCGGTTTTGCGCGCAAGTACACTTGCCCGCATGACACTCTCACACGGCTTTGAACTGATCGAAGAACGGAATATCCCGGAGATCAACACACGGGCAAGGTGGTACCGCCACGCCAAAACCGGCGCAGAACTCCTCAGCCTGATGAACGACGACGAAAACAAAATGTTTGGCATTTCGTTTGCCACGCCCCCGCAAGACAGCACCGGCGTGGCGCATATTCTGGAGCACAGCGTGTTGTGCGGCAGCCGCAAATACCCGTTGAAAGAGCCGTTTGTGGAGCTGATCAAAGGCTCGCTCAAGACGTTTGTGAACGCCTTTACCTTCCCCGATAAAACGTGCTATCCGGTGGCCTCGCAAAACGTCAAAGATTTTTACAATTTGATGGATGTGTATCTGGACGCGGTGTTTTACCCAAACATCACGCCGTGGACATTGATGCAGGAAGGCTGGCACTACGAGCTTGAGGACAAAGACGCGCCCATGATTTACAAGGGCGTGGTGTTCAACGAGATGAAGGGCGCGTATTCCTCGCCAGAGGGTGTGCTGGGACGCACCATTCAGCAAACGCTGCTGCCAGACACAACGTATGGCGTGGATAGCGGCGGCGACCCGGAAGTGATCCCCAGCCTGACCTACGAAAACTTCAAGCGCTTTCACGAGACGTTCTACCACCCATCCAACGCAAAAATTGTGATGTATGGCGATGACGACCCCGAACAGCGGCTGCGCTATTTGGATGGCTGGCTGAGCGGGTTTGACAAAATTGAGGTGAAGCCAAACATGGCCTTGCAGCCGCGCTGGGCCGCCCCGCGCCGCGTGGAAGAAAAATACGACGCAGGCGATGACCCCGATGCCAAATCGTTTGTCTCGGTCAACTGGCTGCTGACCGATGAGAGCGACCCCGAAACCCTGCTTGGGCTGGATATTTTGGCGCACATGCTGGCTGGCACGCCCGCCTCGCCTTTGCGCAAAGCCCTGATTGATAGCGGGTTGGGCGAAGACGTGATTGGCGGCGGGATGGAAAACGACCTGCGCGAGAACTCGTACTCCATCGGCATGAAAGGCGTGACCGCCGAAAACGCGGATAAAGTGGAAGCGCTGATTTTGGACACGCTCCATCACCTGGCGCACACCGGTTTTGAGCCAGACCAGGTGGCGGCCAGCCTGAACACAATTGAGTTTCGCTTGCGCGAGGCCAACTTTGGCGGCTACCCGCGCGGCATTGTGTATATGATCGCGGCGTTGCAAACGTGGCTGTATGGCGGCGACCCGTTCACCCCGCTCGCGTTTGAGAAGCCGCTGGCGGCAGTTAAAGCGCGATTGAACAATCATGAAAATGTGTTTGCGGGTTTGCTGCAAAAATACTTTGTGAACAACACCCATCGCAGCACGGTGGTGATGCGCCCGGATGCGCAAGTTCGCGCGGAGGCAGACGCCCGCGAGCGCGCCCGCCTGGACGCCGCCCGCGCCGCTATGAGCGAGGCCGACATTGCGCGGGTGATTGAGCAAACCCACACGCTGCAAAAAATGCAAAACACGCCAGATTCGCCCGAAGCGCTGGCGACCATCCCCAGCCTCACGCTGGGCGATTTGGACAAGACGGCCAAAAACATTCCGGTGGATGTGGCCCAGGCAGGTGAGGCAACCATTCTGCATCACGATTTGTTCACCAACGGCATTGCGTATTTGGATGTGGCGTTTGACCTGCGCGCGCTGCCCGCCGCGCTGCTGCCCTACGCCGGGTTGTTTGGCAACGCCCTGCTGGAAATGGGCACAGACAAGGAAGATTTCGCCGCGCTCTCGCGCCGCATCGGGCGAGAAACCGGCGGCATTTACGCCACTGCCATCAACACCGCAACCCGCGCCCACCGAGACACCATCAGCCGGTTTGTGCTGCGCGGCAAAAGCACCGCCGCCCAGTTCCCCGCATTGCTGGGCATTTTGGGCGATGTGCTCTCTGGCGCAAAACTGGACAACCGTGAGCGATTTCGCCAAATTGTGCTGGAAGAAAAAGCCGGAGCCGAGAGCGGGCTGATCCCATCCGGCCACAGCTACGTGGCCTCGCGGCTGGGCGCTTTTCTGGGTCAGCCCGGCTGGGCCAGCGAGCAAACCGGCGGCGTGGATTACCTGTTCTTTTTGCGCGCTTTGGCTGATAGGGTTGAGAAAGATTGGGATGGCGTGCTGGCCGACCTGCGCGCCGTGCAAAGCCACCTCATCTCGCCGCGCGGTCTGGTCGCCAACATCACGGTGGATGGCGCCTCGTATGGCGCGATGAAGCCGCAGATTGAGGGGTTTTTGAAAGCGCTCCGGGCGCGTCCGAATAAATTCGGCAGAGCGCCCGGAGCGCTGGCCGGAGACTGGCCCGCGCACAGCCCGCGCGTGAACGAAGGGCTGACCATCCCGGCGCAGGTGAATTACGTGGGCAAAGCGGCGGATGTGTATGCGGCGGGGTTCAAACTGCATGGCTCGTGGTTGGCTGTGCAAAACTGGCTGCGCACCACCTACCTTTGGGAACGGGTGCGGGTGCAAGGCGGGGCGTATGGCGCGTTTTGCTCATTTGACCAGCGCACCGGCGGGTTAAGCTTTCTCTCGTATCGCGACCCAAACTTGGGCGGCACGCTGGCCAATTACGATGGCGTGGGTGCGTTCATTCGCTCACACGCGCCATCTGCCAGCGAAATTGAGCGCGTCATCATTGGGGTGATTGGGCAACTGGACGCCTACCAACTGCCCGATGCCAAAGGCTACACCAGCATGGTGCGCCACCTGGCTGGCGACACCGATGCCCAGCGCCAACACCTGCGCGAGGAAGCGCTTTCCACCACCCGCGAGGACTTTGCGCGCTTTGCAGACGTGGCGGATGTTGTGATGCGCGAGGGCGTGGTCAGCGTGATTGGCTCGGCGCAGGCCATTGAAAAAGCGGGCGGCTTGAGCGTGACGAAAGTTTTATAAAGACAAGGCTGACAAGTGTGAAGGGTGAAGGGTGAAATTATTTTCTCGCTTCACCCTTCACCCTTCACACTTCTGGCTTTTTTGCGGTATTGCCACCACTTGCCGCCGTGATACATCCACATAAACAGCGAGATGGCGGTGGACCAGGCCGCGCCAAACAAAAAGCTGGTCTGATCAATTTTTTGCGGCACACCCAGCAACCATTCCAGCACTTTGGAGATGAATTGCGCGCCCACGAACATGCTGGCTCCCAGCCCAATCACGGTAAAGAAGGCCAGGTAGCCCTGCGAGGTGGTCGCGTCCCAGTTCCAATCGCGCTGCGTCCAGCGCCAGTGCAAAATCCAAATGGGCACGGCAATGAGCAGCGCGGCCAGGCTGCGGGCCAGCGTGACCACGTGCTCCTCGCTGGTCTTTAGCCAGGGAATCCCCCCGGCGATGCTCCATCCTACAAACAGCGAAGCGATGTAGGCCGCGCACAGCGAAAAGAATGCCACGACGGTTGTATAACGGATAAACATGAGTGAACGGGAATGATAAACCGAAATGCCGGGGGCCGCATCCTCGCAACTAAAATAACCACATGGATATTTTTGAACTTCACAAAGGCGATTGGACGCTGAGCACAGACCCGGCCCGGCTGGATATGAACGCGGTGGTTGGGTTTCTTGCGCGGGCATACTGGGCCAGCAACCGTCCCCGCGCGACGATTGAGAAATCCATCAAAAATTCGCTGAATGTTGGCGTGTATAAAAATGGCGCGCAAATTGCGTATTGCCGCGTGGTGACCGATTACGCCACTTTTGCCTGGCTGTGCGATGTGTTCGTGGATGAGACGCATCGCGGCGATGGCGTGAGCAAGTGGATGTTGGCGGGCGTGATGGCGCACCCGGAACTGCAAGATTTGCGCCGCTGGCTGCTGGCCACCCGCGATGCGGAAACGCTGTATGCCAGATACGGCTTTGCGCCTTTGGCAACGCCAGAACGCTGGATGGAAATTCTGAATCAGAGCGTCTAATGCTTGCCCGCGTATTTTCTAAAAATCTGCAAAGATCAAACCAGCGAGCGTATGAATCCAGTTAGAGATAGAATATCAAAAAGGAGATTTCATGTTGTCAGTTGGCAATTTCAATTGACAATCTGGGGTATATGACCATGAATGTCATCATTCCATTAGCTGGATTCGGCACTCGATTGCGCCCTCACACCTTTACCAAGCCCAAGCCATTGATCAACGTGGCGGGCAAACCCGTCCTGGGTCACATCCTGGACAAATTAACCCTGGCTGGGGTAACAGATGTGGCCTTTGTGGTGGGCTATCTGGGCGAACAAATCGAGTCGTATGTGGCCAAACAATATCCATCGCTCAAAGCGCATTACGCCACGCAAAAAGAACTGAACGGCCAGGCCCCCGCTGTGCTTTTGACAAAGCCATACGTGAGCGGCCCCACCATGATTGTTTTTGTGGATACGCTGGCCGATGCCGACCTGAGCGCCCTCCAAAACGAGACCGCCGATGGCGTGATTTACGTGAAGGAAGTGGAAGACCCGCGCCGCTTTGGCGTGGTGAGTCTGGATGATCAGGGTTTCATCACAAAGTTTATTGAGAAGCCAGACAACAAAGACAACAAACTGGTGGTGATTGGCATGTACTGGGTGAAGGACGCCGCGCGGCTGATGCAGGCGTGCGAGGACCTGGTTCACAAAAATATTCAGACAAAAGGCGAGTATTACCTGGCGGATGCCTTTAACCAGATGATTGCCGCGGGCGCAAAGCTGCGCATTCAGCGGGTGGATATGTGGCTGGATTGCGGTAAACCAGAGACCGTGCTGGAGACCAATCGCGTGCTGCTGGGCAAGGGTCAGGATAATAGCGCGTTTTGGGCTGGCCGCCCGGATGTGGTGATTGTGCCGCCGGTGAACATTCACCCCACCGCAAAAGTGAGCCAAAGCGTGATTGGCCCCAACGCAACCATTGGCGAGGAGTGCGAGATTACGCTGAGCGTCATCCGAGACAGCGTGGTGGATTCCGGGGCGCAAGTGAGAGAGCAAGTGCTGGCGGGTTCACTCATTGGCCGCGATGCCATTGTGGCTGGCCGCCCGCGCCGCCTGAATGTGGGCGATTCCAGCGTGATTGGTTTTGAGGAAGAAGGCGAAGGAAGCTAAGAAGGGTGAAGGGTGAAGAGTGAAATTAAGAAACAAGAAAGATTTGGGTCCCAATAAATTTCTTATTTCTCAGTGTCATTGTTAAAAACAATTTCTTATCATGCGAAACTTTATTTCTCAGCGCGTAAACGCCGTGCCGCCCAGCGGCATCCGCAAATTTTTTGATATTGCCGCCTCCATGAAAGACGTGATCTCGCTGGGCATTGGCGAGCCGGACTTTGTGACGCCTCAGCCGTTTATTGAGGCGGGCATCGCCTCGCTGCGGCGCGGCGAGACCGGTTACACCAGCAACAACGGCACGATCCAGCTTCGGCGGGCGCTGGCCACGCATTTGGAAAAAACGTATGGCGTGAGCTACAACCCCGACACCGAAATTCTCATCACGGTGGGCGTGAGCGAGGCGCTTTACCTCACCTACTCGGCCATTTGCGATTTTGGCGACGAGATCATTGTGCCGCAACCCGCGTTTGTGAGCTACGCCCCGGAAGTGATTTTTGCGGGCGGCGTGGCCGTGCCGATTGATTGCCGGGTGGAGGACGATTTTCAAGTGACCGCGGCCCAGATCGAAGCGAAGATTACGCCAAAGACAAAGGCCATCATGCTGGGTTACCCCAACAACCCAACCGGCGCAGTCCTATCAGCCCAAAACCTGATTGAGATTGGCAAAGTGGCCCAAAAGCACGACCTGCTGGTCATTAGCGATGAAATTTACGACCGCCTTGTATATGGCGGGTGGAAGCACGTGTGCGTGCCTGCCCTGCCCGGCCTCAAAGATCGCACCGTGTTGATGGGCGGCTTTAGCAAAGATTACGCCATGACCGGCTGGCGCGTGGGCTACATGTGCGCCGATGCCGAGATCATCGCCGCGGCCCGCAAGGTGCATCAATACACCATCATGTCCGCCCCAACCATGTCTCAGGCGGCCAGCGTGGCCGCGCTGGAAACTGGCGAGGAACACGTGCTGAAAATGGTTCACGAGTACGACCGCCGCCGCAAACTGGTGGTGAGCGGCCTCAACTCGTTGGGGTTGGATTGCTTTGAGCCAAAGGGCGCGTTCTATGCTTTCCCATCGGTCAAAAAATCTGGCATGGGCGACGAAGAATTTTGCGACACGCTGCTAAAAGAAGAGCAGGTTGCGGTAATCCCCGGCAGCGCGTTTGGCGACGCGGGCAAGGGGTTTGTGCGTTTGGCCTACGCCCAAAGCTACGAGAAAATTGAAAAAGCGCTGGAGCGGATGCAGCGCTTTATGCAGCGACACGGATAAACAATCGCAGGTCTGACCGTTTTTTAAGCGGTCAGACCTGCAAAGTTATGAGTTGCCCTCCGGCCTTTTGCGGCGTCTCTCCATCACACCCCGCATAAATGTTAAAATAACCGCGATATATGGCAAATTTTAACAATCGGAGAGAGAGCGGCGGGCGCAGAGCCAAAGAAGACGTTATTGAAGTGGAGGGCGAAGTAATTGAGGCTTTGCCCGGCACGATGTTCAAAGTAAAGCTGAACACCGGAAATCACGAAGTGTTGGCCACCCTGAGCGGCAAGATGCGCAAGAACTACATCCGCATTCTGCTGGGCGACCGCGTAAAAGTTGAGCTTTCCCCCTACGACCTCACCCGCGGAAGAATCAGCTACCGTCTCTGAGTTCTGAATGCAAAATGCAGAAACACGAACAAACGCGATTTCTGCATTCTGGTTTTACTCAAACAACCCATCCACAAATTCCTTCGGGTCAAATTCCTGAAGGTCGTCTACCTTTTCACCTGTTCCAATAAACTTGATGGGGATGCCAAGCTGGCTGACGATGGCAAACGCCACGCCGCCCTTTGGCGTTCCGTCCAGTTTGGTCAGCACCACGCCCGTCACGCCCACCGCGTCCGTAAATCCTTTGGCTTGGCTGATGGCGTTTTGGCCGTTTGTGGCGTCAATCACCAACAAAGTTTGATGCGGGGCTTCGTGCACATTCTTTTCCAAAACGCCGCGCACTTTTTTAAGCTCCTGCATCAAATTGTGCTTGGTGTGCAGGCGGCCCGCCGTGTCCACCAGCAGCAAATCACGCTTATCTTTGTAGGCTTGCTTGATGGCCTCGTACACCACCGCGCCCGGGTCGGCGTTGGGTTCGGTGGCGATCACCGGCACGCCGTTGCGCTCGCCCCAAATTTGCAATTGGTCAATCGCCGCCGCGCGAAAAGTGTCCGCCGCCGCCAGCATCACGCGGCGGCCATGTTTGGCGTATAGCTTGGTCAACTTGGCAATGCTGGTGGTTTTGCCGCTGCCATTCACCCCAATCACCATGATGATCTCCAGCAGCCGGTTTGAATCATACCGGCGCGAGGCATCTTTCCCAACCAGCAGTTTTGCCAGCTCTTCCTTCAGCACATCGCGCAGCTTGTCTGCCCGCACAATTCCCTCGGTTTTTGCGCGTTCTTTGAGGGCATCCAGAACTTTGTCGGTCGTCTCCGCGCCCACATCGGCCTGAAGCAAAACCGCCTCAAGGTCATCCCACGTTTCGGGCGTAATGTCGGCCTGGCCGAGCACAGTTTGTATTCGCCCAAACATGCTGTTCCGCGTGCGGGCAAGGGTATCTCGTAATGAAGCCATTATTAGTTGCTAGTCGCTAGTCATGAGTCGCTAGCCACCAGCCACCAATTATCCCAGCAACCCCGCCGCTTTGTCGGCCACGTTTCCCTCGCGCCAATCTTGCGCGCCAGCGGCCCACGCCGCGGCAAAGTCTCCTTCGCCCAGCCGCGCGGCGCAGTCGCAGCGGCAATCGTCAAACAACCCGCGCTCGTAATCGGTCAAGTGGCCGCCCACCGCCACGATGCCCGCCTGCGCCGCGCCCAGCAACTGCGCCCCCGCCGCCCACCGGCGCATGGCCGCGCACAGCAACGCGCCCTCAATCAACGCCTCGCACACACCCCAGCGGTCACCCATGCGCTCCAGTTGGGCCAGCGCGTTGGCATAAAATTTTTCGGCCTTGCGCCATTGGCCGCGCACCCGCGCCACGTTCCCCATTTGCTGCGCCGTCCAAGATGAAGCCCGCGCATGTTTCAGCTTGCGGCAAATCACCTCGTTTTCGCGCAGAAAAGTTTCCGCGCTGTCTGGGTCGCCGCGCCGCCAGGCAATTTCTGCCAGCCCGCGCAAAGTGTGCGCCAGCCCTTCTTCGTCCTCAATTTTGCGATTCAGCGCCATCGCCTTGCGGTAATATGCCTCGGCCTCATCAAACCGGCCCAGCCGCACCAGCACATCGGCCTTGCTTTGCCACGGAAATTTCATCCCCCGCTCGGTCTGAAACTCAACCGATTTATCCAGAAAGACCAGCGCCTCATCAAACCGGCCCTGGTCTTTGCGCAAAACGCCAAACATGCAGTAGATGGCCGCCACGCGCCCCTCGTCTTCTGCGCGGTAAGCCAGTTGCAAACCGGCCTCAAAATGCCGCTCCGCTGGCTCAAACCGGTTGAGCGTTTGCGCCATCACGCCCGCGGCGTAATGCGCCTTGGCCAAAATGTCATCCGGCGTTTTGCTGGCCGATGCCAGCGCCAGCCCCTGCCCCAGCCAGCTCAGCCCCTCGCGCCACAACCCGCGCCGAAACCAAAACCGAAAGATGCCCTGCCCAATGCGCAACGCCACCTCGGCCTCATCCGCGCCAATGGCCCACCCCAGCGCCGCCTGAAAGTTGGCGTGTTCGGCCTCCAGCCGGGCCATCCACTTTGCCGCGTCCGCGCCCAACAACGCATCTCGCGCGGCCTCGGCCATGCCCGCAAAATACGCGCCGTGCCGCGCCTGCGCCATTTGCGCGTGGCCGCATCCGGTCAGCATTTCCTCGGCAAATTGGCGTATTGGCTCCAGCATTCGCCAGCGCCCGGCATTCCCTGTTTTTTCGATGAGGCTGGCCAGCGCCAACGCCCGCAAATCATCCTCGTCATGCGCATGCGCCGCTTGCGCCGCCGCCTCATCAAACCCGCCCGCAAACACCGCCAAATGCGCAAACAACGCGCGTTGAGGCGCGCTCAGCAACCCCGCGCTCCAGCGAATGGCGTTGCGCATGGTGCGATGCCGCTCCGGCAAATCACGCGGGCCGTCCTCCAGCGCATCCAACCCGCGCGTTAATTCCGCAAAAAGTTGCGCGGGCGTGTAGGCATCGGCGCGTGCGGCCAGCAATTCCAGCGCCAGCGGAAGGCCATCCAGCCGGGCGCAGGCCGCGCCAATATGCGGCGCGTCTCGCTCGGTGGGCGCAAAATCGGCGTTGGCCTGGGCCGCCCGCGCCAAAAACAATTGCGAGGCCGGCGCGGCGCGCACCGCCTGCAACGAATCATCGGCGGGCAAGGCCAGCGGCGGCACGCTCAGGGCGTGTTCGGCCCGCAGGCGCAACCGCTCGCGGCTGGTGATGAGGCAGCTCACGCCCGCGCACTGCGCCAAAAGCATGGCCACAAACGGCGCGGCTTCCATCACCTGTTCAAAATTATCCAGCGCAAGCAAAACGGTTTTGTGGCGCAGCGCGTCAATCACCGCCTGGGCCGTGTCTCGCGCGTCGCTGTCCTCAATTCGCAACGCCTCGGCCAGCGCGGCGGGCACCAGCGCGGCGTGACGCACCGGCGCAAGCTCCACCCACATCACATCGCGGGTGAGCTGCTCGTGCGCCGCGCGGGCGACCTCTAGCGCCAGCCTGGTTTTGCCCGCGCCGGGCGGCCCCACCAGCGTGAGCAGCCGCGCCTCGCGAAAAATCCCCATCGCCCGCGCCAGCAACGTCTCGCGCCCAATCAGCCCGTATGGCGGGATGGGCGCGTTGCTGGATGCGGTTGTGGCGGGCGGCATCGCGCCGTTTAGGGCCGCGCCTGCCCGCATCTCGCCTCGCGCAAAACGCAAAAACGCGGCCTGCTGGTGGATGGGGACGCGCAGGCATTCGGCCAGCCGCTGGGCCATCAGCTCAGACGGGCGGCGCTCCTCGGCCTCAAGTTTTCGCAGCGTGATTGGGGCGCACGCGATTTGCTTCGCCAGCATCGTCTGGGTCAAACCCATCCCGGCGCGGCGGCGGCGCATCCACACGCCAAAACTCAATGTTTCATCGTTTGCCCATGTTTCTGCCATGTTCTGCGAGTATCGCATCTCCGCGTGTTTGTATCGTTTTTGGATACCCAGATGAGAGCGAAAAGGCGAACAATGCGCAATGTTATTCGCAAATCCAGACAGATTCTTTCCTAAAGGGGCGCACAATGAAAAGACTTCTACTCTCCATGCTGATTTTGGTTTCGGTCTTGGGCACAAGGCCCGGCGCGGCGTTTGCCCGCGATATCGGCATCACCCAGCCAGAAGAGCCATCCGCCCCGCAAGACACACCCGCCGTGCTGGTGAACGAGGCCTTTGACGAATACGCGCTGCACGCCGGCGAGGTGTATTGGGACGTGTATTGTTACATCATCCCGCTGTCTGGCAATGAGGTGGATATGATTCAGCGCAAGCCGGTGGGCGGCGGCGCAACCAGCGCGGTGGTCTCTGGCGAGGGCTGCAACCGCTTTCAAAACATCGCGGTGGATGACAGCGGCGTGTATTTTGTGGACAACGTGCTGCACAAAATTCAGCGCGTGCCCGCCGGGGTTCCCAACGCCGCGCCGGTAGATGTGGCCCCGGCCTTCAATGTCAATTTCATCAAGCTGGATGGCGATTTTGTCTACTTCAACACCTATGACAACCGCATTATGCGCGCGCCAAAAACCGGCGGCGCGGCGGTTGTGTTTGTGCAAACCGATTTTTATCTGAGCGATTTTATTTTCAACGACTTCTCGGTCTACTGGTTTGATAACAGCGGCTTGTTTTGGGCGCCAAAAACCTGCACGGTTTTGCCATGCGCCAAACAGCTTTTGGCTGGCGGGGTGCATGGCAAAAATATGAGGTTCGGCAACATCGGTGGCAACGCGACCACCCCTTCATCCATTGCCTACGTGAACTTCACAACCGGCTCCAGCACCACCCAGTCCATCCGCGAGCTGACCTGCAACACCAGCGCGGTGTGTCAGACCGTCACGTATTACACCGCCGCGCTCAATTGGCAGATTGGCAAATTTCAGTTTATCTATTTGCCTCGCAACAACCTGCCCATTTTGGACAATTATTTACTTTGGACAGAGACCAGCTCAACGGGCAACGTTGGGCGCTTGCTGCGCCGCATCGCCACCGCCACTTCCACCCCCTCCGAGCTTTACACCGGCGACGCCGCCCTAAGCCCGCTGATTTACACCGAAGGCGCGGGGGCGATGTGGGGTGTGTATTTTGCGCGGTCGCCGCAAGTCATGTTCCTGCCCTTCACCGCCAGCGCCATCACCCGCGATCTGATGGCGTTCAACATTGAAGTGACGCAGGGCATCCAAAACTCCGACAATCTGGCTCCGCTGGTGGCAGGTAAAAGAACTTTTGTCCGCGCGTATGGCCGCCAGGCCAGCGGCCCGCCTGCTGGCGGGGTGGAAGCCACCCTGACCGGCACACGCAATGGCGCGGCGCTGCCCGGCTCGCCTTTGTCGCCAATCAACGGCACATTGCCGCTGGCGGTGGGCAAAACCTATGACCGCCAGTTTGCAAACGATGGCTGGCTGTTTGAGCTGCCCGCGAGCTGGTATACCGCTGGCTCCATCAGCCTGCGGCTAAATGTTGACCCGCGCGTGTTGTATGCCGATACAAACCTTGCCAACAACACGCTTTTGCAAAATGTGACCTTTGGCGGCCAGCCCAATGCGTGTCTGTTCTTCTCGCCTGTGCGCAC
>Ga0154020_10006115_pt1 | contig 14117 bp, 11 predicted proteins | sample Klosneuvirus_201_FD_109709 | JGI IMG/M metagenome (GOLD analysis project Ga0154020, IMG submission 109709) | Active sludge microbial communities from wastewater, Klosterneuburg, Austria - Klosneuvirus_20160825_MG | ecosystem: Engineered > WWTP > Aerobic digester > Activated sludge | place...
TAGAAATGGTTTTCAATTCTAAAGGAATGTACAGGGGTTTTTGTAAAAATGACGGAGAATTAGTTGTCAAAATTTATAATGACTGATTATTTAATTTAAAAATCACTTTTATATTTATCAATTTTAAATAAATGATAATTTTATTTTTTAAATATTAAATTATCATTCACAAAAAAATTAATAATTTCTAAAAAAACTTCTTTACTCCTTCTTCTAATTCAAAAAAGCAATTACTTTAATATTTATTTTCTCAAGTTTCCTCATTCATATTTGGAATATCACTTTGCTCAATCTTAATCTGATTCAGCTTATCCCTAAATTCATTTACTATCATTATTGCTCTTGGGATATTATCCGGAAGTAAAACTAACAGATCATTTTTCTTTGCTTTCTTTAATGCAAAATTTAATGCTTCTACTTCATTAGTAATTACCTTTACCGGTAAATCAGGTTTTTCACTTTTAATTCCATCCAATACAATTTTGTTTACCTCCCCTTCATTTCTTCCTCTTAAACTTTCATCTTCTCTGATTATAATACTGTTAAACATTTTCGCTGCTGTTTTACCCATATTAAAAATATCTTCATCCCTTCTGTCACCTGTTCCACCAATTACACCAGTTTTATTTTTATTCGAAAGTTTTTCTACAAATTTAGATAAGGCTTCCATACCTGCAGGATTGTGAGCAAAATCTATGAGTACAGTGAAGTTTCCAACTTCAATCAGATTCAGTCTTCCCGGAGTCTGAGTTACTGAAGGCACAAATGAACTTAATCCGAATTTAATATCCTCTATACTTACACCATGTAGTATATAACTTGCAAGAGTTGCTGCAAGTACATTCTGAATCATGAAGGCTGCCTTTCCCTCAAATGTTAATGGGATATTTAAAACTTTCTCAACTCTTAATTTCCAGTGACCTTTCAAAAGAGTAATAAAATTATTTTCATAAACACATGCAATCCCGCCTTTATTTGTATGAGCTTTTACTGCTTCATTATTTTCATCCATACTGAATAAAGCAACGTGACATTCAAGTCTGTCTCTCATATTTAGAACAAGCTTATCATCTGCATTCAATACTGCATAGCCTGTTGGGAATACATTTTCCGCTACAATAGCTTTTACTCTCGACATGTCTTCCAAGGAATCAATATCCTTTAATCCAAGATGATCTGCGGTAACATTCAATACAATTCCAATTTCACATCCATCATATCCTAAACCAGCCCTAAGCAATCCTCCTCTTGCAGTTTCTAAAACAGCTATATCAACTGTCGGATCTCTTAAAACCATTTGAGCAGATACAGGACCTGTATTATCTCCTGCCTGTATTAATCTGTTTCCAATATAAACACCTTCAGTTGTAGTAAATCCTACTGTCTTTCCCACATTCTTTAAAATATGCGAGATAAGTCTTGTAGTAGTTGTCTTTCCGTTTGTACCTGTTACAGCAATTATCGGTATTCTGAATTTTTCACCTGCCGGAAAAAGCATATTCACTACCGGCTCAGCTACGTTTCTTGCAAGTCCTTCAGATGGAGCAAGATGCATCCGGAATCCGGGGGCTGCATTTACTTCTACAATTCCTCCTCCGTTTTCAATTATAGGAGTTGTAATGTCCGGCGCAACTACATCAATACCTGCTATGTCAAGTCCTATAATCTTTGCAATTCTTTCAAACAAAAAAATATTATCCGGATGTACTTCGTCGGTTCTGTCAATTGCTGTTCCGCCTGTAGATATGTTTGCAGTCGATTTCAAAAAACAGATCTCACCTTTTTTCAAAATCGTATCCGGATTCATCCCTTTTAATTCAAGCATCCTTAGAGTCATGTTATCTATCTTGATCTGAGTCAATATCTTTTCGTGACCATATCCTCTTCTTGGATCTTTGTTTACAATTTCAATTAATTCTCTTATACTTTGTTTTCCGTCACCAGTTACTGAAGCTGGTGTTCTTTCAGCAACTGCAATTAATTTATTATTAATGACTAAAGCCCTGAAATCATTTCCTGAAAGTGATTTTTCAATTATAACTGATCTGGAATATTTCTGAGCAGAGTGAAAAGCTTTGACAGCATCGTACATGGAATTAATATTTGCTGATATACCCTTTCCGTGATTTGAATCCAGTGGCTTAACTGCAACAGGAAAGCCTATCGACTCTACAGCGTCATGTACATCAGCTTCGTCATAAATCTTAAAACCTTTTGGAACGGGAATTCCCATACTCTCTAAAAGTTTTTTTGATAAGCTCTTATCACTTGCAATGTCAGTAGCTATAAATCCTGTCTTACATGAAACTGTTGCCTGAATAATTTTTTGATAAACTCCATAACCAAGTTGAACCAGCGACTGGTCATTAAGTCTGATATGCGGTATTCCTCTTTGCTCAGCTTCCTCAATTATAGATCCGGTACTTGGTCCAAACCTTACGTCTTCACGGATTTCACGAAGCAACTGAATATTATTAGCAAGCATTTTTTTAAGATCATCCATTGGTACATCTCCTGCAATGGCAAGAAATAAATCTACCGATTTAGTCGCAGTATATAATCCGGCTTTCTCTTCAAGATAACTGAATACAACACTATAAACTCCGGGTGTCTTTGTTTCTCTCGTCCTTCCGAAACCTGTATCCATCCCGGCCAGCGTCTGCATCTCAAGTGCTATATGTTCTATAATATGTCCGGCCCATGTACCTTCATCTACTCTCTGAAGAAATCCTCCGTCATATCCATAACTACAGGTATGTGACTGAAGACTTGGTATTAATTCTTTTAATCTTGTTGGGAAATTTTTAATTTTATCTGAAGGCTTTTCTTCATAATCTTCAATATCTAATTTCATTACTATTAGTTTTTTCCATCTGTTACTCCAGTAATTTGCCCCGCGTAATGCTTTGATCTCAAGTATTTTCATATATTATTAAATTAAAGAAAAAAAGAAAAGAATTTGCTTATTTAAAACTAACAGAAATTTGAATCAGGAAGAAAATGATTTTTCAGATCTGAAGGTAATCGCCTACCATCTCTATCGGCTTCCTGTTATTCAGGTCATACCGAACTCCCCTGCTTAGAATGTGAATATTTAGTCCTACTACAGAAAATGGTTCCGATTCTTCTACATCTGCAATTGTATTATAACTTATATTTGATCCGTCTATGATCGTTACTGTTCCTGACCCAAGAATTTCAAGTATCCCATCCTTCCTAATATGTACTGCAGTATTTTCATCTATACCAATTCCCAGATTAGTTGGATTATAAGATACTGCTGTGATTAGCCTGTTTATTCTGCCTCTTTGAGTAAAATGCTGATCGATAATTATATTTTGAAGAATGCCTAATCCGGGGCAAAGTCTTATGGAATCCTTTAGCGGCTGAACTGTCGGTTCACCTCTTACTATCATCGTTGAACTAAATCCGGCTGCCCCGGCGCTCGAACCTCCAATTACAGTTCCGTTCTTAATCCGGATCTTTAACTCTGATAAAAATTTTGTGCCTCCGAGTATAGAACTCAATCTAAGCTGATCACCACCGGTTAAAAAAACACCTGTAATTGAGTCAAGAACTTCTTCGACATTCAGATTTAAAAATTCTTTACTTGAATTGGCTTCAAGCACACTTACTTTTTTTACACCAATCTTTTCAAATATACTTTTGTAAAGTGTTGCTGTAGCAATTGGAAAATCAGAAGGTACAGGTATTACCAGGATTGATGCTGATTTTCCACCGGACATTTCTACAAATTTTCTTAATATATATCTTTCATTAAGTTTATCTTCAGCCCCACCAATAATTAAAACTTCACTACCGATTTCCTCTTTATAATATAAATTATCCAAATATAAGAATTGATTATTATTAAAATTAAAAAAACTATTTCGAATCTACGATCAAACTTTTTTACAACTCTGCCATTTCTTCAAGATTAAAAAAATCTCCGTATTTAGTGACTGACAGATCTTTAAGTGCAATTCCTGCCTGCTCAGTCGTTGGAGGAATTCCGTGCCACTTATAATTATCTTCCATAAAGGAAACACCTTTGCCCATAAGAGTCTCAGCTATAATTACAGTCGGTTTTCCTTTCATGCTTTTTGCTTTGTCAATAGTCTCAAGGATCTCAGACATATTATGTCCGTCAAGATGAAGAACATTCCAACCGAATGCAATGAATTTGTCCGCGAGCGGCTCAAGCTTCAATACTTTCTCAGTTCTTTCATCGATCTGACAATGATTTCTGTCCACTATCATAGTCAGATTATCTACATTATGGTGTGCAGCTGTCATAACGGCTTCCCATATCTGACCTTCCTGAAGCTCACCATCTCCATTGATACAATAAACATGATTTGGTTTTCCATCCAGTCTCAACCCGAGTGCCATTCCAACTGCAACTGAAAGTCCCTGTCCGAGTGAACCTGAAGCTATCTCTACACCCGGAGCTCCATGTCCTTTCGGAGCTGCAGGATGTCCCTGAAGTCTTCCGTTGATCCTTCTCAATGTTTTCATTTCTTCCAAAGGAAAGAATCCCCTTCTTGCTAAAGTAGCGTACCAAACTGGTGCGATATGTCCGATTGATACAAAGAAATAATCTCTTTCTTCCATCGATATATCACTGTTATTTATATTAAGTTTATTAAAATATAATGCTGTAAAAATGTCTGCCATTCCGAGCGGTCCGCCAGAATGACCCGTCTGCGAAATTACCAGCATGTTAATAATATCTCTTCTGATCTGTCTCGCCATTTCATCAAGTTCTTCAGTAGTATTTAGTGCAGGGTTAGTACTCATTTTAATATATTTTTTTAATTAATAGATTTATTTTATGAACCACCATTCTCTCAATGGTTTTATATGTTTTAAAATTATTACTGTGCATACAGAAATTATCAGTATCAAACAAAAAGTCTGTTCATAATATCCAGTTAATAAAGGATTTATAAAATTTAAAATAAATCCAGGGAAGATAATAAATGCAAGTGGTAATATAAGTAAAGCAATTACTGTACTTACATTAACATTTTTTACAAAAACTTCTGCCAAGAAATATGCAGCCAGCCATATCAAAACGATCAAGAAATCTACAGCAATAAAAACTCCTGCTGCAGTTGATAATCCCCTGCCTCCTTTGAATTTCAGCCAGATGGAAAAATTATGTCCGGCTACCAGCAGTGTCAACGGGATAATCATTTCCTCTCTGTTCAATTCACTGTACATTATAAGAAACAAAGATGGAAGCAATCCTTTTAAAAGATCCACAAGCAGGACTATTACCCCGTCAGATTTTGACTGAGTAACATCAAGTGTGTTTCTTGCGCCAATGTTTCCAGAACCCTCTTCTGTTAAATTTTTTTTATACTTTAGTTTGACTAAAATATAAGCGGTTGGTATAGAACCAATCAGATAAAAAACCAGGCAGTATATATAAAACAACTTCTTCTATTTACTTATTTCCAAAACTCTTGCAACTACAATACCAGTCTGCTTTGAATTACCTGTTATATAATCCTGTATATCTGTCGCTGAGATCTCAACTTTTTTATTTTTAAGAGAGGCATGCATCAGATATGTATTACCTCCTTCTTTATAAACAAAACCAGTGTGAGCAATATCAAGCCCATCCAATGAAGAAGTGATTCCGATAATGTCACCGGTCTCAAGCTTATCATAAACAGATGAAATATTTTCTTCAGGTATATAATAAAATTCTCTCATGTTAATATTACTTTCTACATCATACATTTCACCCATGAGTTCATCACTGTTTACAAGCTGCGGATAAGATCCCTGATGTGAAGTCATAAAGTCGATATTTTTTCCCGAATTTATACCGCCGATATCTGCAGTAATGTTTTTCACAATTCCTTTTTGCTCATTATCATATATCCAGTCTGTAAAATAATGAAGGCGTGATGCATATCCGGTATTCTTTCCGTTTCTGTATCTGATAAGTTCGAGCTCTGCTTTGTAGCTTTCAAAGTCAGTTTTACCTGACTGGATCAGTCTTGAAAAGATAAGAGCATTTTCAACAAATGTGACGCAGTCAAGACCTGTAATATAAATTGTAAGCTGTTCGGAATTAGGATTCTCGTCAAGAGTCCCTGCCACATAAGGAGTCCCCATAAATGATTTACCGACTTCAGCTATTACCATATTTAATGGCAGCTCTTGTAAAGATGCATCAAATGATTTCAGCTTCTTCTGGCATTTCATTTTTTCATAATCATCTGCCGGATGTGATGTTATTTTATTAAATGATAATAGAGAAACAAATATCAGTAAAATAATTATGAGTATATTTTTTTTTAACAAGTTCATTTTTTTGAAATTTTTATTAATTTAAACATTATTAAACTTATATTAAATAAAGAAATCTGAATTGAAAAACAATTTGACTCAGCCTGCAAAACTCACATCGCAAAAAGTTAAGTTAAGAAAAGCTGTAAGATCAGATAAAAAAAGTATACTCAAATTAGTTAAAGAGCTTGCGGAATTTGAAAAGCTGACATTCTTAGATGATAAAGCCGGATCAAGGCTTATGAAGGATGCGTTTTCAAAAGATCCGCCTTTCAGGACATTAGTAGCTGAAGCAGATAAAAAAGTGATCGGGTATGCATTCTATTTTTTTACTTACTCATCTTTCTTTGCAAAAAAAACTTTATATCTAGAAGATATATACATTTCAGAAAAATATCGAAACCTTGGCATCGGAAAAAAATATTTCATTGAACTATTAAAGATAGCAAGAAAAAATAAATGCGGCCGTATGGAATGGGTAGTTCTTGACTGGAATGAGAATGCAATTAAATTTTATGAAAAGCTCGGGGCAAATGAACTTAAAGAATGGAAAACCTTTAGAAAGATCATCAACTATGATTAAACCATATCTATTTTGGAATTGTCTTTATAACTGGTGATTAGAAATTGAAAATGATCAGAAGAGCATCAGGTGTTAAAATAATTTTAAATTCTTCATAATAAATAAAATTAATTTTAGAGAAATTATATATTGAGTAATATAAATCTGGATATTAACAGCGATGATGATCTGCTCATTGATTCGTTTAAAAACGGTAATCGAAGTGCTTTCAATTTAATTGTCAGAAAGTATCAAAAAAAAATTTACATGACAATAAAAAAAATGGTTCTTGATCACGATGATGCAGATGATATTACTCAGGAAGTGTTTATAAAACTTTACAGATCAATAAAAGATTTTCGAGGGGAATCTAAATTTTTTACTTATTTATACAGGATAGCTATTAACTATTCTCTCAACCATCTGAACCGAAATAAAAAATTACGAATGCGGAATACAGAATTTAATGAAACTAACGACTCACATTCCCGCCTTAACGGACATAATATTCATGAGATCATTGACGAAAAGGAAAGATCAAAAATTCTGAAGAAAGCTATAGAAACTCTTCCAGATCAACAGCGAGCGGTTTTTGTAATGAGGTATTATGACAATATGAGTTATGATGAAATTTCCAAGATCCTGAACAAATCTGTAGGCGGTATGAAAGCAAATTATTTTCATGCTTTAAAAAAGATCGGTACCTGTATCAAAAAAAATAAAATTTTTGAATCTGCACATTTATAAAATATATTATGGATAATAAAACTATTTATACAAAAGAAGAATTACTGGAATCACTTCCTGACTTTGCATCAGGAAATATTTCCGACAATGCACTCTCTGAATCTTTAACTAATATGATCGAAAGTGACAGTGAGTTCAAAGAAGAATTCGAGTCTGTAAAAATGTCTTTACTCTTTCTGGATCAATCAGAAACTGAAAATCCGGATCCTGCTTACTTTAATAATCTCTCTGTCAGGATCAATCAAAGAATTGATAAAGAGCTTTCTGAAAATAAATCTTCAGAGTTTATTGAAAATTTCAGCAGATTATGGAAGTTCATTATTCCGGCTCTGACTGTAATACTTGTCATACTTTATTTTACTTTAAGACAAAGTGACTCAGAAATTATGGTAACAGAATCAGCTAAAGATAAAATAACAAATGACAAAGAACAGAAGAACATTAATCCTGAAAATAAAAATGAACCAGTTACTTCACAGGATAACCTTTTGAATACGCAGGAAGAAAAGAACTCTGTTGAGCAAATTAACAAATCGAAAAATACTTCATTTCATAAATATGATATTAAATCTGTAAAACCTGATTCTGAAAAAAATTACGACCAACTTGTCACTGATACACAAAAAAGTAATGATGGAATTTTCTATGAAGATAATGTTGAAGAAGAATTGAACAATGAATTTTTCATTTCAGGGCTGGTGGATTTTATAGATTCAGATATAGAATCAGAATCAGAATCAAACGAATCTATTGATATTTTTGAAAATTCAGATCTTGAGATAATAAATTCCGAATCGAGTGAAGATCAGAATCTGCAGAATGAATTCCGTGAACTTACTCCTTCTGAACAGCAGGAGATATTAAATATTTTAAAAAAAACTCAAATATAATCTAATATGAATAACTTTATAAAATTTTTGCTAATGTTGTTTCTGTTTGTAAGTGTAAATTCTTTTGCTCAAAGAGATTCGGCTAATTTCCGGCAAATGCAGGAACTTGAGTTTGTATTTAAAGAGAAGGTGAAATCTAATCTTGGGATTGATGATGCACAAACTGATAAATTAATTGAACTTCAAAAGGAGAATAAGAAACAATTAAGAGAACTAAGAAAAGAAGAAAAAGAGATATATAAAGAAATAGAAGCTAATCCTGAAGCTGCAGATATAGATTCCAAATTCAGTAAGATCTTTGAGCTTGAAAAAAAGTCTCTTGAAGTTAAAGAAAATTATTTTAATGCTTTAAAAACTTTCCTCTCACCTCAGCAGATTGCAAAGTCGTATATTATAAAAAGAAAATTATATAAAGAATTAAGAAAAGAAATTAACAAAAGAGATAATAAAAACAGGAAGCGAAATAAATAACCAAATTTTATTTCTCTTAAAAAGAGAATGGATTCTTAGATTTTTCAAATAAAGTTATATTTCTTTTTACTGAAGTGTATTAAATAAAATATTTTCATTTCACTTTCAATCTTCATTTCAATCTTCCCAAATGAAAACTATTACTTTTTACTAAGTGATTTACCTACTTAAAACATTCTTCCAGTAAGCCGTCTTATTTCATTGAAATTGGCTCTCTATTTTTTTAGCTTACTGACTTATTTAATTAAATTTGATGTACGAAAATCTTCCCGAAAATATAATTTTACCTGAGCTTGAGTTAGAAATACTTGAATTCTGGAAAGAAAATGACGTTTTCAAGGAAAGCATAAAATCCAGACCTTCGGACAGAACTTTTACATTTTATGAAGGTCCGCCGACTGCAAACGGAACTCCGGGCATTCATCACGTAATTTCCCGCACGGTAAAGGACATGATTTGTCGATATAAAACAATGCGTAACTTCAGAGTTTTCAGAAAAGCAGGTTGGGATACGCAAGGATTACCTGTTGAAGTGGAAGTTGAAAAGAAGCTGGGTATTAAATCAAAAGCTGATATTGAAAAATTCGGAGCTGTAGAATTTAATAATGCATGCAAAGAATCAATATTTACTTATCTAAAAGAGTGGGAAGAAATGACCGAAAGGATCGGATACTGGATCGATCTTAACGATGCTTATGTGACATATCATAATGAATATATTGAATCCGTTTGGTGGGCTTTAAAAAAGTTTTTTGAAAATGGACTTATCTATAAAGGATTCAAGATACTCCCGTTTTGCCCAATTTGTGAATCACCACTATCTTCTCATGAAGTAGCACAGGGATATCAGGATCTTAAAGATCCTTCAGTCTTTGTTAAATTTAAAATCACAGATGGCGAATATAAGGATTCAGATTTTCTTGTCTGGACTACAACTCCATGGACTCTTCCTTCAAATGCTGCATTAGCTGTAAATCCTGATGTTGATTATATTCATATTAAAACTGAAAATGATGAGAAATTTATACTTGCAAAGGAAAGAGCTGAAGTTATTAACGGTGAATATACAATTTTAAAAGAGTTTTACGGCAAAGAACTTGAACATACATCTTACGCCAGACTATTCAATTTTTTTGATAATGAGAAAAAAGCATTTTATGTTACGCTGGGAGATTTTGTTACGACAGAAGATGGAACCGGTATAGTTCATATTGCTCCTTCATATGGAGAAGATGATTATCAGATTGGATTGAAATACGATCTGCCTGTTTTTAAAGCAGTCGAAAAAAACGGATTGTTTATAGATAAAGCCGGTGCATTTAAGAATAAGAATTTCAAAGATGCAGATCTTGATATAATATCAGAGCTGAAATCTAACGGTAGACTTTATAAAAAGGAAATGTTCGTTCATTCTTATCCTCACTGCTGGAGACATAATGTACCATTAATGTACTTTGCCACAGACTCATGGTTTATCAGAACTACTGAGTACAAAGATAAGATGATAAAGTTTAACAACACAATAAACTGGCATCCAAAAACAATTGGTTCAGGCAGATTTGGAAAATGGCTTGAAGAAAATAAAGACTGGGCATTATCCCGAAACAGATTTTGGGGAACGCCGCTTCCGATCTGGTATTATAAAGATGCTGATGGAAATGAACATTACGAATGCATAGGAAGCATCAAAGAGCTCAAAGATAAAGCAATAAATTTTGATGATGTGTATTTGGTGGAAAGTGAAATGGATCTTCACAAACCTTATATAGATGAGATAAAAATTAAAAATAAAGATGGTAATGAAATGAAGAGAGTTTCACAGGTAATAGACTGCTGGTTTGACAGCGGGTCAATGCCTTTTGCACAGTTTCATTATCCATTTGAGAATGATAATCTTTTTGAGAAAAATTATCCTGCGGATTTTATTGCGGAGGGTCTTGACCAGACACGTGGTTGGTTTTATTCATTACATGCAATAGGTACTTTTCTTTTTGACGAGGTTGCGTATAAGAATCTGATAGTTAACGGAATGATTCTTGACAAGAACGGCAAAAAAATGAGTAAGTCTGTCGGGAATGTTGTGAACCCATTTGAAATGATACAGATCTATGGTGCAGATGTATTGAGATGGTATCTGATATATTCTTCGCCGGTCGGAAACTCAAAATTATTTAATGAAGAGGATCTTAAAGAACTTCAGAATAAATTTTTTGATACTCTTATAAATACTGTCAGATTTTTTATATTGTATTCGAATCTTTCAGATTTTGATCACAAAAAAGATAAAGCTACAAATATTTCTGACAGACCTATAATAGATAAGTGGATAATTTCAAGAATCAATTCTTTAAAAAAGGAATATCTTGAATTGATGGAAGATTATGATGTTACAAGAGCTTCACGGATTTTATTTGATTTTACAAATGATGAATTATCAAACTGGTATATAAGAAGGAACAGAAAAAGGTTAAGAAATCCAGAAAGTGAATCTGACAGATTGTCCGGATATCATACATTATACTATGTGATTATTGAGCTGCTCAAAATGATTTCTCCTGTTTCTCCATTCTTAACAGATAAATTATTTTTGACATTAACTGAATCTGATGATTCTATACATTTATCATATATAGATGATCCTTCTGAAGAATATATAGACAGTCAGCTTGAAGAAGAAATGAATATCGCTCAGAATATTGTATATCTTGTAAGATCTATAAGAGTAAAAAATAATTTACGCATTCGTCAGCCGCTTCAGCAAATATTAGTTCCGGTCCTGAATAAAGACGACAAGAATAAAATATTAAATGTAAAAGATATTATACTTGAGGAAGTAAATGTCAAAGAGCTGAATTTACTTGAAGGAAATTCTGACATTATTGTAAAAAAAGCTAAACCAAATTTTAAATCAATCGGTCCTAAATTTGGAAAAAATGTTAAGATGGTTCAAAAAATAATCAACGAACTTAATAATGATCAGATCTCTGAAATTGAAAAAAATCAATTCATAGAAACCGAAGGTATAAGAATTCAGATTGAGGATATTGAAGTTTTCACTGAAGAAATAGAAGGATGGATCCTGGATACAAAAGATAATATAACTGTAGCTTTAGACATTAAGCTGAATGATGAACTGATAGAAGAAGGAATAGTAAGAGAATTTATTAACAGAGTTCAGAATTTCAGAAGAAATAATGATTTTGATATTAGTGAAAAAGTAGAAGTGTATTTTAATACTTCAGAGTTCATTTCAAATGTCTTGAAAAAGAATCTGACTTATATCAAATCTGAAACACTAAGCAAAAAGATCGAGCTTTCTAACGGTCATGAATATGATTTTACAAAAACGGATATAAACGGAATTTCGTGTGACATCTATATAAAAAAACTTAATTAACAAAATTTAACTATTTATCTTATAATCTAAGGAGTATTAAATTGGCAAAGAAGTTAGCAAAAACCGGAAAGAAAGCATCTCCAGTTAAAAAAAATAAAGATACAATTGGAAAAAAGAATTCCAATAAAACAAGTTCAGTTAAAACTGCATTGAAAAAACCTGTTATAAAGAAGGCAATTGTAAAGAAGGCAGTAGTTAAAAAAGCTGTAATAAAAAAGATTGCTGAGAAGAATAGCGGGAATAAAAAACCGGTTACAAAAAAATCAGTTGAATCAAAAAAGAAAGATATTGTAAAGACCGTAAAAAAAGTTATTGCAAAATCCAAAGCCGGACTTAAATCTTTAGGTAAGTCTGTAAGAGTTGAATTGATAAAAAAACCGGTTTTTAAAAACACGAATGAGAAAGTTGTTTTACCTGTAAAACTCAAGAAATACAAACCTAATAAGAAAGTAAAATTTAACTCGACTGAATTAAAACAATTCAGAAAAATTATATTACTTGAAAGAAAAGCTATTCTCGAAAGTGCTAAAGCTAATATGGATTCTTTGGTAGATAAAGATTCCGGTGAATATAAGGGTGATAATCTTACTTACTCTTCTCATATGGCAGAGCAAGGTACTGATGAGATGGAAAGAGAAAAAAATTATCTTTTTGTTCAAAGAGATGAAAAATATCTTGGTTATTTACAGGATGCATTGATGAGAATAGATCAAGGGACATATGGAGTATGTGCAGACTGTAAAGATGAACCTAAAAATTTATGCAAGACTTGCCCGCTGATCGACAGAGAAAGACTTGAGTTAGTACCGATCACACAGCATTGTATTGAATGTAAAAATTTAAGAGGATAGATCTTTTTTGAAAGTATTATTCATTACTTTTTTTATTGTAATTGCTGATCAGGTCACAAAGATCTTGGTTAAAGGGATTTCTATTCCTTCACTTGGGATAGAAATAGAAGGTATGCCTTATCAATCCTCAAAAAAAGTATTCGGTGATTTGTTTAAGCTTACTTTTATTGAAAATCCAGGAATGGCTTTTGGTTTGCAGATCGGTGGAAAATTATTCCTGTCACTTTTCACTATTGCAGCTACCCTTCTTTTAATCTTCTTTCTTTTTAAAAACAGAAAAGAAAATCTTATCTTAAGATTAGCACTGGCTTTTATTCTTGGAGGAGCAATTGGTAATCTTATTGACAGAGTCTTTTACGGAGAGATTTATTCATATGCTCCATATTTTTATGGAAGAGTAGTGGATTTCCTTCATATAGATTTCCCTAATTTCACCATATTTGGAAAAACAATTTACTCCTGGCCAATTTTCAACATCGCTGATATTTCTGTAACTATTGGATTTTTAATGATACTTATAGGATACAAAAAAGCATTTCCTATTCCCCCCGAAACTCTTACCGATACTCCGGAAAATGATCAGAGAGAAATTGAGTACAAAGAATACTTTGAAGGAGAATCAATTGATAGCTCACAAAACACATTATTTAGTAAGCAACTTAGTAGTGAGAATGAAGAGTTGAATAAAGAATCCAAAATTGAGGAGTCAATAGATAAAAATGAAAGTGAATTTATTAATGAACCTAATATAGTTCAGTATGAAGAAGACGCAAGAAAAATCATTATTGATGATTTAGACTTATCGGAAGAAAAAGATGTTGAAGAAAATTCAATTACAGTTCCTTCAGATTCAAAAACAGACACAGACTCAGGAGTTGAATCAATAAATAAAA
>Ga0154020_10006117_pt1 | contig 14115 bp, 13 predicted proteins | sample Klosneuvirus_201_FD_109709 | JGI IMG/M metagenome (GOLD analysis project Ga0154020, IMG submission 109709) | Active sludge microbial communities from wastewater, Klosterneuburg, Austria - Klosneuvirus_20160825_MG | ecosystem: Engineered > WWTP > Aerobic digester > Activated sludge | place...
CCACCGACGACCTCGACGACCACGTCGACGTCCTTCGCGCCGACGACGCTCGCGACGTCGGTGGTCAGCAGACCCGGATCGAGGGACGCGGTGCGGGCCTTGTTCGCGTCGCGGACGACCACGCGCGCGAGCTCGAGCGGCGCGCCGATGCGCGTCTCGAGGTACTTGCGGTTGCGGGTGACGAGCTCGACGACCCCACTGCCGACGGTCCCACAGCCGAGCAACGCGAAGCGGATGGGAGTGCCCATGGGCGGGAAGAGACGCACGCGCGCGGCGGGCGTAAATGGCGAAGTCGTGCCCCTCCTCGGTTGGTTGCTCGGCTGGCTCGTGCGGGCGTGGCTCGCGACGCTGCGGCTGACCGTGATCGATCGCACCTCCGATGGAGGCACTGCGCCATGGGTGCTCGCGTTCTTCCACGGCACGCAGGTCCCGCTCCTCGCGTGGCGACGGCGTCGCCGCACGGGTGTCCTCGTCTCCTTCTCCGCCGACGGTGCCTGGTCGACGGCCGTGATGCGGCGCGCCGGGATGGTGGTCGTCCGAGGCTCGACCAGCCGTGGGGGCGCGCGCGCCCTGGTCGCCCTGGTCAAGCGCATGAAGGCCGAGTCGCTCGACGCGGCGTTCGCGGTCGACGGGCCGAAGGGCCCCTATGGCACCGTTTCCCCGGGCGTCCTCGCCTGTGCCCGCCATGTCGGGGGCGTGCTGGTGCCGATCGGATCGGCGTGCGCCCCGCGCCGGGTGCTCCGTCGCGCGTGGGACCGGATGGCGCTTCCGCTGCCGTTCGCCCGCGCGGTGGTCGTGCTCGGCCCGAGTCTCCCGGCCGACACGCCGCCCGAGCAGCTCGCAGAGGCGATCGAGGCGGTCAACCAGGCCGCCGAGGTGGCCCTCGCGGCGAAAACCCTTCCCCTTTCGGCCGCAGATCGACTATGAGGCCGGCGCTCCCAGAAGAGCCCGCGGTCGTTCGAGTGACCGCCTACCCGGAAGGAAACTCCATGACCCGCAAGATCCTCGTCGCCGCCGCCCTGTTCGCCTCCACCGCCTACGTCGTCGCCTGCGGCGGTGACAAGGCCGAGGGCGCGGGCGCCACCACCCCGAAGCCCGAGGTCTCGTCGGCGGCCCCCGAGGTCAAGTCGGCCGAGCCGGCCGTGAGCAGCGCCGCGGCGCCCAGCGCGACCCCCGAGCCCCCCAAGGTCAAGACGCCCTTCGAGAAGCTCGGCGGCAAGGACGGCATCACCAAGGCCGTCGACGCCATCATCAAGAAGATCGGCGACGACAAGCGCATCAACAAGTACTTCGCCAAGACGGTCAAGGACCCGAAGAAGCTCGAGGCCCTCAAGGCCAACCTGGTCGACCAGATCACGGCGGCCGTCGGCGGCCCCGGCGAGTACAAGGGCAAGGACATGGTCGCGGCCCACAAGGGCATGAACCTCAAGGAGGCGGATTTCACCGCCTTCGTCGAGGACGTCGCCGCGGGCCTCAAGGACGCCGGCGTGGCCGACGAGGACGCGAAGCCGATCCTCGACACCCTCAACGGCATGAAGGACCAGGTCGTGGACAACGGCAAGAAGGCCCCCAAGCCGGCCGCCTCGGCCGCCGCCAGCACCTCGGCCAAGCCGAAGGGCAAGTGAGTCGAGACGTCGGCCGCCTTCGCAGCCGATGACCGAGAGCCCTGGTCACTCCGAGAGGAGGGACCGGGGCTCCTGCTTTTTTGGCGGCCCCGTCCGCGCGCTCCGAAGTCGAGCTATGTTCTCGGGCGTGCGCACGCTCCTCGGTCTCCTCCTCGTGCTCGGCTGCGCGCAGCTCGGGTGTCCCCGCATCGGGACCTGCCAGCCCCAAGAGGTGAACGGTCTCAAGACCGGCTGCTCCGGGCCGTCAGGGTACATGTGGGGCGGCACGAGCTGCGTCTACACCCAGGCTTGCAACTGCACCGGCGCCGACTGCAACGGGCTCTACGAGAAGAAGGACGTCTGCGAGGCTGCCCACGCGCACTGCCTGTAGTCCCCGCAACGGGCTAGCTTCTTTTGCCGAGTTGACGTTTCTATCAGCATTGCTTGCGCGCAAGGTCCCTGTGTGCTACCCATGCATACATGTACCCCCGAGGCATTGCCCTCCTGGCCGTCGCGGTCTTCGCGACAGGCTGTGCCGCGAGCGCCGATCACACGGACGCTTCCATCACCCTGCGCGCGCCCAAGGGCGCCGCGCCGAGCACCACGACGGCCAGGCCCCCCGCCGGCTTCACCGTCACGGGCGGCGACTCGCTCGGGGAGTGCTCTTACGCGCACGAGCAGGCGCTGCTCGTCGGCGTGCAAGACGACGGGCCCGCGCCGGCCACGGTGTGGATGTTCGATCCGAGCCCCAGCACCGACGAAGCGGTCCCTCCGCACCATGAGTACTGGGGCGAGCTCAAGGGCTGCCCCGTCGCCGATCCCTCCAAGGGCGTCTGGCCCACCGCGCTCTCCCTCGACTGGAACGGCACGGCCTACGTGATGTGGACCTTCGGCCTCGGCACCAAGGGCATCTCGGTCTCTCGCCTCTACAAGTTCGATCCGTGGGGCGCGGCCACCTGCGAGCCCGTCGGCCTCGACCTCAAGGGCCCGAGCGGCAAGGCGTTCCGCGGCGGCATGGGCTTCTCGGTGCGCGAGCGCGCGGGCGAGGCCGACTGGCTGTTCTTCGCCGGTCGCGTCGACGGCGACACCGTCAACCACCTCTCGGCGTGGGACCCGGTCGGCAACACGTCGCGCGTGTTCGACGGCGTCTTCCCGACCGGCTTCACCCCCGACCGCGTCGCCGGCACCGAAGACGGCCTGCTCTTCGCCTTCGACGGTCCGCGCTTCGTCGAGATCGATCCCAACGACGGCAGCCTCGGCGCCGTGCGCTCGATGAAGATCCCCGGCCACCACTTCCCCGGCTCGGGCTTCGCGTTCCTGCAGGACGACCTCTGGGCGTTCGAGTCGTCGGGTTCGGTCGCGGCCAGCACCTCGGTCGTCCACCGTTTCGACCGCAAGAGCGGCGAGACCTTCGAGGAGACCACAGTGCCCGTGCACGTGGCCGCGGCGGCGCCGATGACCTGCGCCCCCGGCACCGCGAAGTGAACGCGCTCTAGCTCAGACGAAGCCGAGCGCCGCGAACAGCGGGCCCGCGAGGTGTGGCTGCTCTTCGACCAGCTCCTCGGCCGCGGCCCGTCGTCGCCGCGCGACCTGATCGCGCTCGCGGGGCGTGAGACGGCGCGCGAGGTGCCGATCGATGGCGAAGGCGAGGGACGCGTGGCGGGTCTCGTCGCGCGCGATGCGGCGGAGCGCGTCGCGGAGTTGAGGGTCGCGCGTGTTGCGGGCGAGGTCGAGCGCCTGCAGCGCGCCGAACGTCTCGCGCACCTGGCCTTCGACGGCGTTGTCGGCGGCGAGCGTCAGCAGATCCGGCGCGGACGCGGCGGGGAAGGTCTGGATGCGGCCACGCGGGATGCCCGCGAGGGCGCCGACGATGCGGGCGTGGCGCACCTCGTCGCGGCGCGCGCGGGAGACGGCCCGCAGGAGCGAGCGCGGCGCACCGATCGCGGCGAGGTCGGCGCGGAGCACGCGGAACGCATCGATGGCCGCGGCCTCGAGGCGCGCGAGCCCGGTCAACATCGGCAGCGTCGTCGCGGCGGGGCGCAGGCCTCGGGGGCGGCGACCGGCCCCGCACGACACGCTCTCGGTGCACTCGATCGCGGGGATGGTGCCGCCGTCGAACGGGATCGTCTTGCCCTCGCACTTGCGGGCCCCCGGGCAGTAGAGCGCACAGGCGTCGACGCCCACGTCCCCGAGCGGGCGCGGCGCCGTGTCGGCGACCGCGGTGTCCATGGCGGTGTCGGTGGCCGCTACGGCGTCGCTCGCGTCGCCGCTCGCCTCGGTCTCCAGCACATCGGCGCCGCTGTCGGCGGAGGACGTGTCGATGGCCGACGCGTCGCCAGGGCTCGGTGGCAGGAGCGGGATCGTCTGGGTCGTCTCTTCGGGACAGGTGCCGCACGGCGACCCGCGCGCGCCGAGCGCCGTGGTGGCGAGGACCATCTGGAAGAGGCGGTGGAGACGGGGGGTCTTCATGGGTCGATCCGGAAGGTGAGCGTGCGCACCTGCGACCCGCTGCTCTTTGCACCCGCGAGGCCCTCGAAGGTCGGTTTGAGCGAGGCGTCGGTGCGAGCCGCGGTGAGCATGGCGATGCAGGAGCCCGGCGTGCGCAGGATGAAATCGGCGGGGTCGAACGTGTACGAGCCGGAGTCGATGCTCGGGACCCGGACCACGGCCGAGACGCAGTCGCTCTCGATTCGGAGGCCCGGCGCCTTGCCCGCGGGATCGATCGGCCCCCAGCGCACGGTGAGCGGCGAGCGGCGCGGGAGCTCCGTCGGCCCGTCGAGCCCGAAGGCGGGTGGCAGCGTGACATGCGCCACGCCGCGCGCGGCGCCCCGCTCGAGCACGACGTCGAGCGTCGTCGCATTCGTCGAGAGCAACACCCCTCGCTGGTAGCCGAAGGACACGAGCTCGGCCGACGCAGCCCCCGCGCGAGCGACCAGCCGGTCACCCTCGCCTAGGTACACGAGGGAGTTCTGCTGGCTGCTGAGGTTCACCATGACCAGGGCCGCCTCGCCGTTGGAGCGGACGCTGACGTGAAGGGTGAGCTGGTCGAGCGGGACCTGGTCGCTCGTCGGTGGCGGGGACGACTCGGACGAACCGCAACCGAGCGAGGCGAGGAGAACCAGGAAGAGGACGCGCTTCACGGGGTGGACTCCACGACGATCGAGCGACTCTGGCTGACGAGGCCGTACACGCGCATCAGCTGCACGTTCACGCGGCGCTCGACGGAGAGGGTGATCGGACACGACGCGCCCTTGGTGGCGCCGTCGAGGAGATCGCCGGCCGCGATCGTGTAGGCGCCGGCGTCGAACCCGAGGGTGCGGTCGAGCGGCGCGATGCAGGTGCCCCGCACGTGGAGCTGGATCTCGTGGGTCGCGGTCGCGGGGGGCGGCGCCCAGGCGAGCGCGATCGGCGCGCTGCGAACGACGAGACCCGTCGGCGCGCTCATCGTCGGCGGGGGAGGCACCTCGATCGGGACCTCGATCCCTTCGTCGGCGCGCCGGGTCACCACGAGGGAGAGCATACCCTCGAGCGAGGGCACCGAGGCGGAGTACACCCGCTTGCCGTCCTTCGAGACCGCGGCGAGCGCGAGCGGGCCCAGGCGGACGTCGTCGGTCGAGGACAGCCACAGGCCCCCACCCGGACCGGTCAGGGACACGTCGACGACGGTCCCCGTGGAACTCCCCGTCACGGCGAGCGTGATCGAGATGTCACGCGTCGAGACCTGATCCGGGTCCTCGATGGGGAGGCGCTCGGAGAGCGCACAGCCTGCGGAGGCCAGATTCAGGAGCAGGAAGAGGGGAGGAAGACGCACGGCGCGCAGGCCCTCGCAAGGACCGTGCGCGCTCACGCCGCGCCTAGTCGTGGATGCCCCCTGGCAGCTTGGTGCGGCCGTCACGGGTGCGGTCGTTCCACGTCTCGTGGGGGTTCTCGCCCGCCACCTCGACCATCGAGATGCACCCCGGCACGGGGCACACCAGCTGGCAGAGGTTGCAGCCGACGCACTCGGGCTCGTCGATCCACGGCACGCGCGCGCCGGCGATCAGGCCGACGGGGAACGGTCGCGGAGGCTTCGCGGGGCCGTGCGCGTGGGCGTGCGGCGGGCGCTGCTTCTCCTCGTCGCCGGTGAAGATGCACTGGTGCGCGCCGTCGTTGCACGCGGTCACGCAGACCTGGCACCCGATGCAGGTCTGGTCGTCGATGCGCGCCACGATCTTGTAGCCGAGGTCGAGCTCGCCCCACTCCTTGTAGGATTGGATCGCCGCGCCGCGGAGCTCGTTGACGCTCTTCATGCCGCGCTGGTCGAGGAACTCGGAGAGGCCCTCGATCATGTCCTCGACGATGCGGTAGCCGTGGTGCATGACCGCTGTGCACACCTGCACGCTGGTGGACCCGAGCGCGATGAACTCGGCCGCGTCGCGCCAGTTGGAGATGCCGCCGATGCCGGAGATGGGCACGGTGATGCCCGCCTCGCGCGCCAGGGCCGCCACCATGTGCATGGCGATGGGCTTGACCGCGGGGCCGCAGTAGCCGCCGTTGGTGGAGCCGTCACCCACGCGCGGGAGCACCACCATGCGGTCGAGATCGATGCCGATGATGCTCTTGATGGTGTTGATCAGCGAGAGGCCGTCGGCGCGCCCGGCCACCGCGGCGAGCCCCGCCTCGCTGATGTCGCCGGTGTTCGGCGTGAGCTTGACCAGCACCGGGGTCCTGGCGAACTCCTTGGTCCAGCTCGTGATCTCGGTGATCAGCTTGGGCTCCTGGCCGACCGAGGAGCCCATGCCGCGCTCGCACATGCCGTGCGGACACCCGAAGTTGAGCTCGAGGCCGTCGGCACCCGCGTCCTCGGCGCGCTTGATGAGGACGCGCCAGTCGTCCTTGGTCTCGGTCATCAGCGAGGCGATGACCACGTGCTTCGGGTAGCGCTTCTTGACCTCGTAGATCTCCTTGAGGTTCACCTCGAGGGGACGGTCGGAGATGAGCTCGATGTTGTTCAGGCCCATCATCTTGTACGTGCCGAGGTCGACGGCGCCGAAGCGGCTCGACACGTTCATGATCGGGTCGCCGAGGGTCTTCCAGACCGCGCCGCCCCACCCCGCGTCGAAGGCGCGCATGATCTGCTCGCCGGTGTTGGTCGGCGGGGCCGAGGCCAGCCAGAACGGGTTCGGGCTCTTGATGCCCGCGAAATCGATGCTGAGATCCGCCATTACTTGGACCACTCCGCGATGAGGAAACGAGCCGCGTCGCGGCCCTCCGCGACGGCGTTGACGACCTCGGTGCCGCCGTTGACGCAATCGCCACCGGCGAACACCTTGGGGTTCTTGGTGCGGCGCGTGGCCTCGTCGACGACCACGCAGCCGCGCGCGTCGAGCTCGACCCCGGGGAACTCGGCGGCGATGGCGCGCAGCTTGGCCTGGCCGATCGCCAGCACGGCGAGGTCGCAGGGGATCTCGTACTCGCTGCCGGCGACGGGCTTGCCGCCCTCGGTCCGCGCGAGCCGCACGCCCACCAGCTTGCCGGCGGGGTCGCGCAGGAACGCGACCGGCGTCGCCTGCTCCACGAGCCGCACGCCCTCCTTGCGGGCGCCCTCGAGCTCGTGCGCGTAGCCGCTCATCGCGTCGCGACCGCGCCGGTAGACCATGGCGACCTCGGTGGCGCCGAGCTGTGCGCACTCGCGCGCGACGTCGATCGCCGTGTTGCCGCCGCCGACCACCACCACCCGGCCGAGCGGGCCGTTCGCCTTGGGGTCGAGCTTCATCTGCTCGATCCAGTCGACCGCGCCGACCACACCCGGCCCGTCCTCGCCGGGGACGCCGAGGCGCGAGTCCTCACCGAGGCCGACGCCGACGAAGACCGCGTCGTAGCCGGCGAGCAGCTCCGCGCCGCGCTTGCCGCCCTCGCCCACGTGCGCGTGCTCGATCCGCACGCCGAGCTCGAGCACCCACTCGACCTCGCGGACCGCCTCCTTGGCCGGGAGCTTGTAGGGCGCGATGCCGGTCGCGTTGAGGCCGCCCGGCACGGCGCGCTTCTCGAACAGCACCGCCTCGACGCCCTCGAGGGCGAGGGTGCCCGCGAAGGCGAGGCTCGCGGGGCCCGCGCCGATGCAGGCGACCTTGCGGCCGTTCCTGGGCTTGGGCGTGTAGAGCGCCCGTAGTCCCTGCTCGCCGAGCGCCTGCTCGGTCGCGAAGCGCTGGAGGCGACCGATCTGGATCGGCTCGCGCCCCCAGCCCTCGTACACGCAGCTCCCCGCGCAGAGCTCCTCGACCGGGCACACGCGTGAGCACGAGTAGCCGAGGAGGTTCTGCTCGAGGATCGTGCGCGCGCTGCCCCGCACGTTGCCCGACGCGATCTTCTTGATGAAGGTCGGGATGTCGATGGTGGTGGGGCAGGCCTGGATGCAGGGCGCGTCCGTGCAGTAGAGACAGCGCTCGGCCTCGGCGTGGGCCTCGGCGCGGGTCAAGAGCGGCTTCTTGTCGGGCAGGCGCTCTTCGGCGCGACCTTCGGCGAGGCTCGATGCGAGTGTTCCCATTGCTGCTCCGGTGACGGGTTTTCTGGAGATGTCGCTCGCGCGCTCGCTCAGGTGGCCGCGGAGGCGGTCAGGCTCTGGTCGAGGATGGCGAGGGCGTCCTTGATCTCGCCCGCGCCGATGTTGAGCGCCGGCGAGATGCGCACGGTGTTGCCGTAGAGGCCACCCTTGCCGATGAGGAGGCCGCGCTTCTTGGTCTCCTCGAACAGGCGGAGCACCGCGCTCGCGTTCGGCGTGCGGTCCTTCTGCGGCTCGTCGACGACGAACTCGAGGGCCTGCATGAGGCCCATGCCGCGCACGTCGCCGATGATCTTCGGGTACTTCTTCTTGAGGTCCTCGAGGCCGGCGCGCAGCTCGTCGCCGCGGGCCTTGGCGTTGTCCACGAGGTGGTCCTCCTGGATGACGTCGAGGGTGGCGAGGGCGGCCGCGCACGAGATCGGGTTGCCGCCGAACGTGGAGATGCTGGCCGACTTGAACGAGGCGTCGATGGCCGCCGTGCAGATGGTCGCCGCGAGCGGCATGCCGTTGGCGATGCCCTTGGCCATCGTCATCATGTCGGGCTCGACGCCGTAGTGCTCGATGCCCCACATCTTGCCGCCGGTGCGGCCGAAGCCGGTCTGCACCTCGTCGGCGATGAACACGCCGCCGTACTTGCGCACGATCTCGGCGGCGATCTGGAAGTACTCCTTGGGCGGCGTGACGAACCCGCCGACGCCCTGGATCGGCTCGGCGAGCATGCCGGCCACGTGACCACCGCTCGTGGTGGTGCGGATCAGCTCCTCGATGTCGCGCGCGCACTTGACGTCGCACGAGGGGTAGGTGAGCCCCATCGGACACCGGTAGCAATACGGCGAGAGCGCGTGCTTGATGCCCGCGACCTGGGTCTGCACCGCGCGGTAGTTGCCGTGCGCGGTGAGGCTCTGGGCGAGGAGCGAGCGGCCCGAATACCCGTGGCGGAGCGCGACGAGCTCGCTGCGGCCGGTGTGCACCTGGGCGAGCGCGACGGCCGTCTCGTCGGCCTCGGTGCCGGAGGCGGTGAAGAACACCTTCTCGAGCTTGCCCGGCATCGTCGCGAGCAGGCGCTCGGCGAGGGTGACGATGGGCACCGTCGGGTAGAGCGTGGAGACGTGGCTCAGGCGGTCGACCTGCGCGTGGATCGCCGCGTTCACCCGCTCGTTGGCGTGCCCGACGCTGACGGTGAGGATGCCCCCGAAGAAGTCGAGGTAGCGCTTGCCATCGCAGTCGGTGAGCCAGAAGCCCTTGCCCTCGGCGAGCGCGATCGGCTCCTCGTAGAAGTTCCCGACACACCCCATGAGGTGCTTCTTGTGTTTCTCGCGGACGGTCTTGGAGTCCATGTTTCGCTCCCGGGTTTTTCGAGGCTCTAGAGACTGAACGTGGAGCGCTTGACGAACTTGCCGCGCCCCTTCTTCGAAAGGTACTTGCCGTTCTCGATCACCACCTCGCCGCGCGAGAGCACGTGGGTGGGCGCGCCGCGGACCACCTGGCCCTCGAACGGCGAGTAGTCGACGCGCATGTGCAGGGTGTTCACCGAGAGCACGTGCTCCTTGTCCGGATCCCACACGAGGAGGTCGGCGTCGGCGCCCGGGGCCACGGTGCCCTTGTGCGGGTAGAGGCCGAAGATCTTGGCCGGCGCGGTGGAGGTGATCTCGACGAAGCGGTTCATCGAGATGCGGCCGGTGCGGACGCCGCCGTCCCAGAGCAGGTAGAGCCGGGTCTCGACGCCGGGCATGCCGTTCGGGATCTTGGCGAACGAGTCGCGGCCGAGATCCTTCTGGCCCTTCATGCAGAACGGGCAGTGATCGGTGGAGACCACCTGCAGGTCGTTGGTCTTGAGGCCGCGCCAGAGGTCGGCCTGGTACTCCTTCGGGCGCAGCGGCGGCGTGCACACGAACTTGGCGCCCTCGAACCCATCGCGCGCGAGGTCGTCGAGCGAGCAGAACAGGTACTGCGGGCAGGTCTCGGCGTAGGCCGGCATGCCGCGGTCGCGCGCCTCGAGCACCTTGTCGAGCGCGCGCGGCGCTGACAGGTGCACGATGTACACGGGCGCGCCGGCCATCTCGGCGAGGGCGAGCGCGCGGTGGGTGCCCTCGGCCTCGGCGATCTGCGGGCGCGAGAGCGAGTGGTACTTGGGCGCGGTCTCGCCGCGCGCGATCGCCTGCTCGATGAGCACGTCGAGCGCGATGCCGTTCTCGGCGTGCATGCAGATGAGGCCGCCGAGGTCGCGAGCGCGCTGCATGGCGCGGAAGATCTGCCCGTCGTCCACGTAGAGGACGCCGGGGTAGGCCATGAACAGCTTGAACGAGGTGATGCCCTCGTTCACGAGGCCGCCCATCTCCTCGAGCGTGCCCTTGTTCACGTCGGTGATGATGGTGTGGAAGCTGTAGTCGATGGCGGTCTTGCCCTCGGCCTTCTCGTGCCAGGTGTCGACGGCCTGGCGCAGCGACCCGCCCTTCTGCTGGATCGCGAAGTCCACCAGCGTGGTCGTGCCGCCGTGGGCCGCGGCCAGCGTGCCGGTCTCGAAGTCGTCGCTCGAGGTGGTGCCCCCGAACGGCATGTCGAGGTGGGTGTGCGCGTCGATGCCGCCCGGCATGACGAGCTTGCCGGTCGCGTCGATGATGCGGTCGGCGGTGAACCCGGATTCGAGCGCGCCCGGCGCGGTGAGAGCGACGATCTTGTCGCCCTCGATCAGCACGTCGCCGGCGAAGGTGTCGATGGCGGTGACGACGGTCCCGTTCTTGATGAGCGTACGCATCGGTGTCCCCTCGGTTGTGAACTACACATCCTTGACGAGGTCGCCGTAGGCGTCCGGCCGGCGGTCTCGGTAGAACTGCCACACGCGCCGGACCTCCTCGATGGTGTCGAGGTTCATGTCGGCGACGACGAGCTCGCTCTGGTCCTCGGTGCCCGTCGCGAGGAAGTTGCCGCGCGGGTCGACGAAGTAGCTCGAGCCGTAGAACTTGCCGATGTTCCAGGGCGCCTCGGTGCCCACACGGTTGATGGCGCCGACGAAGTAGCCGTTGGCGACCGCGTGCGCGGGCTGCTCGAGCTTCCACAGGTACTGCGAGGTGCCCGCCACCGTCGCGCTCGGGTTGAGCACGATCTCGGCGCCGTGCAGGCCGAGGATGCGCGCGCCCTCCGGGAAGTGGCGGTCGTAGCAGATGTAGACGCCGACCTTGCCGTAGGCCGTCTGGAACACCGGGTAGCCGAGGTTGCCGGGCTTGAAATAGAACTTCTCGAAGAAGCCCGGGTTCACCTGGGGGATGTGGGTCTTGCGGTACTTGCCGAGGAACTTGCCGTCGGCGTCGATGACCGCCGCGGTGTTGTAGTAGACCCCCGCTTGCTCACGCTCGTAGAGCGGCACCACGATGACCATGGAGTGCTTCTTGGCGAGCTCCTGGAACACCGCGGTGGTCGGGCCGGGGATGGCCTCGGCGGCGTCGTACCAGCGCGGGGACTGCCCCGGGCAGAAGTACGGGCCGTCGAAGATCTCCTGCAGGCAGAGCACCTGCACGCCCTTCTTGCCGGCCTCCTCGACGAACGGCAGATGCGCCTCGAGCGCCGCCTTCTTGACCTGCGCGACCGGGACGCTCTCGTCGTTGATCGGGTTCGCACACTGGATGAGTCCACCACGAACGATGCGGGGCATGTTCCCTCCTCGACTCTCGACTGCGGAAGACGACTAGCGGTTCTGCGGGAAGCCGAGGTCGACGCCCCGGAAGCGCGGGTCAGGCCAGCGCTCGATGATCACCTTGTTGCGCGTGTAGAAGCGGACGCCGTCGGGGCCGTAGATGTGCAGGTCGCCGAACAGCGACTGCTTCCAGCCACCGAACGAGTAGTACGACATGGGGACGGGGATCGGCACGTTGATGCCGACCATGCCCACCTTGATCTCGTGGCGGAACTTGCGCGCCGCGCCGCCGTCGTTGGTGAAGACCGCCGTGCCGTTGGCGTAGGGGTGGCGGTGGATCATCGCGATGGCCTCGTCGTACGAGGGCGCGCGCACGACCGAGAGCACCGGCCCGAAGATCTCCTCCTCGTAGCAGCTCATCCCGGGCTTGACCTGGTCGAGCAGGGTCGGGCCGAGGAAGAAGCCCTTCTCGTGGCCGGGCACCACGAGGGTGCGGCCGTCGACGAGCAGCTCGGCGCCGTCCTTCTGGCCGGCGGCGATGTAGCCGGCGACCTTGTCGCGGTGCTGCTGGGTGATGAGCGGGCCCATCTGCGAGGCCGGGTCGAGGCCGTTGCCGACCTTGAGCGCGGCGATGCGCTCGCGGATCTTGGGGAGGAGCTTGTCGGCCGCGTTGCCCACGGTGACGAGCACCGAGATGGCCATGCAGCGCTCGCCCGCCGAGCCGTAGCCGGCGCCGACGGCGGCGTCGGCCGCGAGGTCCATGTCAGCATCTGGCAGCACCACCATGTGGTTCTTGGCGCCGCCGAGCGCCTGCACGCGCTTGCCGTTCCGGGTGCCGTTCTCGTAGATGTAGCGGGCGATCGGGGTCGAGCCGACGAAGCTCACCGCGCCCACGTCGGGGTGCTCGAGCAGGCGGTCGACGGCCACCTTGTCGCCGTGCACGACGTTGAACACGCCGTCGGGCAGGCCGGCCTTCTTGAGGAGCTCGGCGCACAGGTTGGTGACCGAGGGGTCGCGCTCGGAGGGCTTGAGCACGAACGTGTTCCCGCACGCGATCGCGATGGGGTACATCCACATCGGCACCATCGCCGGGAAGTTGAAGGGCGTGATGCCCGCGACCACGCCGACCGGCTGGCGGAACGAGTAGCTGTCCACCTCGGTGGAGACGTTCTCGCTGATCTCGCCCTTGAGCAGGTCGGAGAGACCACACGCGTATTCGACCACCTCGAGGCCGCGCTGCACCTCGCCCTGCGCGTCGGAGAACACCTTGCCGTGCTCGAGGGTGAGCATCCTCGCGAGCTCGTCCTTCTGCTGGTTCACGAGCTCGCGGTAGGCGAACAGCACGCGCGTGCGCGTGGCGAGCGAGGCGTGCTGCCAGCTCTCGAGCGCCTTCTTCGCGCTGTCGACCGCGCGGTCGACCTCGGGGACGTCGGCCAGCGCGACCTGCTTCTGCACCTCGCCGGTGGCGGGGTTCCACACGTCGGCGCGGCGGGAATTGTTCGGGTCGACGTGACTGCCGTGGATCCAGTGGCGAATCGTGTCCATGCCCTACCCTCTCGGTGGTTTGCGGGAACCGGCGAGCATAAGCCCCAGATCCGAAACGCGGTGCGTCAAACGCACGAACGGGGGACGAACTGGTAGGAATGCCCGATGGGCGGGGTACGGGAGCAGGACGGTATCTTCGAGATCGAGCAGGCCGGGGCGCTGGAAGGCCGGTTCGTCAACCACGACATCTCGCCGACGCGCCTCTCCGAGCGGCGCTGGGGCACGCGGGACATCGCCGCCCTCTGGATCTCCATGTCGGCCTGCGTGCCCACGTACATGCTCGCCTCGTCGCTGATCAGCGAGGGCATGAACTGGTGGCAGGCGGTGCTCACCATCTTCCTCGGCAACACCATCGTGCTCCTGCCCATGGTGCTCAACGCCCACGCCGGCACCAAGTACGGCATCCCGTTCCCCGTGTACTGCCGCCCCGCGTTCGGCATGCTCGGCGCCAACGTCCCCGCCGTGCTCCGCGCGCTCGTCGCGTGCGGGTGGTTCGGCATCCAGGCGTGGATCGGCGGCTGGGCGATCTTCAAGGTGCTCGCCGTGTTCTTCCCCTCGCTCGAGACGATGGCCGCCCTGCCCGTCCTCGGCATCAACGCGCCCCAGGTGGTCTGCTTCCTCCTGTTCTGGGGCCTCAACATGTTCGTGATCTACAAGGGCATCGACTCGATCCGGGTGCTCCTCAACATCAAGGCGCCGCTCTTGATCCTGCTCGGGCTCGCGCTGCTGCTCTGGGCCTACCAGCGCGCGGGCGGGTTCGGGTCGATGCTGGCCAAGCCCTCGGCGTTCGCGCC
>Ga0154020_10006118_pt1 | contig 14115 bp, 16 predicted proteins | sample Klosneuvirus_201_FD_109709 | JGI IMG/M metagenome (GOLD analysis project Ga0154020, IMG submission 109709) | Active sludge microbial communities from wastewater, Klosterneuburg, Austria - Klosneuvirus_20160825_MG | ecosystem: Engineered > WWTP > Aerobic digester > Activated sludge | place...
ACGCTGTCCAGCCTGCTGCGCGAGGCGGTGCTGCTGCATGCCATCCCGGTGCTGGAGGAGCTCGACGCGCTGGCGCCCGAGGACGGCCGCTCCAGCGATCGCCCGCGCCGGCTCGACAATGCGCTGGCGGCCTACCTCGGCCCGCTGGCGGCGACCGCGCACAACGCCGAGGGCCACGCGGTGCCGCTGACCCGGGGCAGCGTGCGCCTGACCATGGGCGTCCCCAGCGAGGGCAACCGCCAGCTGCTGTGGCAGCGCGCGCTGCCCGAGGCGTCGCCCGAGCTGGATCTGGCCCGGGTCGCCGGCCGCTACCCGGTCACCGGCGGCGTCATCGAGCGCGCCGCCGCGGCGGCCCGCGCGCTGGCGGCCGCGGCCGGGCGCCCGGTCGGCCCTGGCGAGGTCCACGTCGGGCTGCGCGACACCTTCGACGAGAAGCTGTCCGCGCTGGGCACCCGGGTGCTGCGGCGGCAGCGCTGGGACGACGTGGTGCTGCCCGAGGACACCATGGATGGTCTCAAGGAGTTCATCGCGCGGGCGCGCTTCCGGCGCCGCGTCTATGACGACTGGGGCTTCGCGCGCAAGCTGGCCAAGGGCCTCGGCCTGTCGGCGCTGTTCTCGGGGCCCCCGGGCACCGGCAAGACCATGGTCGCGGGCATCATCGCGGACGAGCTGGGGCTCGACCTCTACCAGATCGATCTGTCGCGCATCGTGTCCAAGTATGTTGGTGAGACCGAGAAGAACCTGGGCCAGGTCTTCGACGCCGCCGAGACCGGCCACTCGATCCTGCTGTTCGACGAGGCCGACTCGCTGTTCGCCAAGCGCGGCGAGGTCAAGTCGTCGGTCGATCGCTACGCCAACCTCGAGGTCAACTACCTCCTGCAGCGCATGGAGCAGTTCTCCGGCGTCTCCATCCTGACCACCAACCTCGAGAGCTCGATCGACACCGCGTTCAAGCGCCGCCTGGCCTTCAAGCTGGACTTCCCGATGCCCGAGAAGGAGGAGCGCGCCCGGCTGTGGGCGGCCATGCTGCCGGCCGAAGCGCCGCGCGCCGACAACATCGACTTCGAGCTGCTGTCGCGCAAGTTCGAGATGTCGGGCGGCTACATCCGCAACGCCGTGCTGCGCGCGGCGTTCCTGGCCGCGTCGGAGGACAGCCACATCGACACCCGCCACCTCAAGCGCGCCGCCGATCTGGAGTATGCCTCGATGGGCAAGGTGGTCTAGGCTGATGCAGGGCAAGGCCGGGCGCCCCGACAAGCCGAGGTCAGACGACCCGCGCCGCGCCCAGTCGGCCCAGGAGCACGCCAAGCAGCACCGGGGCGAGTTCGAGCGCGAGCCCGCGGCGCGCGTGCCTGGCGGCGGCGAGGCTGCGGCGGCCCAGCAGCGCGCGGTCGACAACCAGGCCGCGGCGGCCGCCGCCGCGCGCGCACGGCAGGCCAGGCAGCAGGACGATGGTGGCGCCGGCGCGGTGGCCGAGGCGATGGCGTCGCGCGAGTTCGCGGCCGCCGACGGTGATGAGGGTGGTGCCGCACCGCCCGTGCTGCCGGGCGCCTGGCCCGCCGCGCCGCCGCCCAGCACGCTGCCGCCCGCGCTGCCGCCCGGGCTGCACAACTGGAGCGCGCTGGCCGCCGCGCCGCCCGCGGTGCCCGATGCCGGCCCGGACGCCGACCCTGCAGCCCACGACGACCTCGCGGCCAGCTGGCTCCCGAAGCGTTAGCTAAGCTACTTCCAGCGTGCCAGCAGGTCGGCCTGGCTGACGTCGCCCCCGACAACCGAGATGGCCCCCTCGAGCACCGGCCGGCCGATGCTCTCGGCCAGCTGGCAATCGATGAAGCGCGTGCCGTCCAGCTTGCGGCCAGCCCAGTTGACGCCGCGCAGATCGCAGCGCTCGAACACGGTGTTCTTGGTTCGGGCCAGATCCATCTTGGGATCGCGCTGCGACAGGTCGGCCGCGCGCAGATCGCAGCCGATGAGGTGCCCCTCGGTCATGGTGGCGTCCCAGAACGGCGCCCGGGCCAGCACCACGTCGGTCCACACCGAGCCCTCGAAGTGGGCCCGGTCGAAGCGACCCTCCGACCAGTCACCCGCGCTGATCTGCGCCCCGTCGAAGCGGGTCAGGCGACAGTCGGCCCGCACGAAGCGCCCGCCCCGGATGCGCGCCGACTTCATATGCGCCTGCGCGAAGATGACCTCCTCGGCGCGGCAGTCCTCGAGCTCGACCTCGTCGAGGCTGGCCAGCGACAGATCGGCGTGCGCCATGTCGCAGCGCACGAGGCGCGCGGCGACCAGATACACGCCGCTGAACGGCGCCTTGTCCAGGTTGGTGCCGTCGAGCTCCAGCCGACCCGCACCCTGACGTCCGCCCTCGGCCCAGCGCCGGTGCTTGCGCAGGCGCTCGCGGTCGGCCTCGAGCCGCCAGTGTCGAAGCTCGCTGCTCATGCGCGGATGGTAGCAGACCCGCCGAGGCGCTGCTGTTCCCGCGCCACCATGGCCGCCAGCGCCGCGGGCAGGCAGACGCCGTCGCCCGCGGCCTGTGCCAGCGCGAGGGCGAGGTCGCTGTCGGCGATGCAGTAGGTGCTGCACACGGTGGGGCGGTCGCCCAGGGCCCGGGTAGCCATCGTGAGCAGCGCGTCGGGGCCGGGCGCCGCGCAGCGCAGCCACAGCATCAGCTGACGGGCGCGGGCACGTTCGCCGAGATCGGCGGGAAACAGCCGCGGATGTGCCGGAAATGGGAAGTTCTCGGCCAGGTACTCCGCGATGGCCAGCGACTCGGTGATGATGCGCCCGCCATGCCCCAGGGCGGGGACGCTGGCGGTCAGCGAGCGGGTCACGAAGTCGGCGGCGTGGTGGTCGCCGCGCGCGAGGTCGAGGGGCCGTTCGCTGAACGCCAGCTGCTTGATGTGCAGGGCGGCGCGTGCGATGGGCACCCAGCGGCAGGTCGCGGCGGCGTCGACGAAGAGCGTCAGCGCGGCGGTCATGACAGGGCGAGGCCGCAGTCGGGGCAGGCGCCGTCGACCAGGGCCGCGGTGGCGCCGCAGGCGGGGCAGGGTGGTTCGTCGTGCTCGGCGGCGGTGGCGCTGGCGGTAGCGCTGGCGTCGGAGGCGCCGACCGGGGCCACCGGGGCGACGCCCTCGCGCGCGATGGAGTCGTGCCAGCTGGCCTGCAGCAGGGCGTGCAGGCGCGGCACGTCCTCGGGCAGGATCTCCAGGGTGACCTGGGGGCCGCAGCTCCCGCAGCTGGGATCGCTGCTGATGCGGGCCGGGATGTCGGCGGCCAGGCAGCTCTCCATCAGGCGCTTGCTGTCGACCAGTGAGGCCTTGAAGGCTGCCACGGTGCCCGGGGCTGCGCTCAGCAGCTGGTCGGCCTCGCGCGCGTTCATCGAACCGGGATCCCCAGCAATATCGAGCGTGAGCACATGGCCACATGGTACCGCGAGGCGGCCCTGGCAGGGCATGGCAATGCTGACCCTGGCTGCTGATTCGGTGCGGCGGGGCCCAGACTGGCGCGCGCCGGCGCGGCATCATCAAGGCTGTCGATTGCATGAGCCGTTTTCCGCACATGGAGCCTCCTTCCACCATGGAGCGGGCCTCACCCGAGCTGGCAGTGGTGACACCGCTCCCGGTGCGCGAGGGCGCGGCGCTGGATCTGGACGGCGCCTACCGGCGCTACGCGCGCTATGTGGCCGCGGTGGCGCTGCGCCTGCTCGGGCGGGATGCCGAGGTCGACGACGTGGTGCAGGAGGTCTTCCTGACCGCGCTGCGCAAGCTCGACGGCCTGCGCGATCCGGAGGCGATTCGCGGCTGGCTGGCCACGGTGGCGGTGCGCGTGGCGGGGCGCAAGCTGCGCCGGCGCAAGCTGTGGGCGTTCCTCGGGCGCGATGCCGAATCCGACGCGGCCTACCAGGGCATCGCGGCGACCGGGGCGACGCCCGAGGATCGCGCGCTGCTGGCGCGGGTGTACAAGGTGCTCGATGCGCTGCCGGTGGCGGATCGCATCGCGTGGACGCTGCGCCACGTCGAGGGCGAGCAACTCGACCAGGTGGCGCTGCTGTGCGGCTGCTCGCTGGCGACGGCGAAGCGGCGCATCGCGGCGGCGCATGCGGAGATCGACAGGATGGTCGGCGATGAGTGACCTGGCGCGCAAGATGGAGCGAGCCCGCGCGGGGGTCGACGTCCGCTGGGACGCCGAGCGCGAGCGCACGGTGCATGGTCGGCTGCTGCGGCGGCGACGCCGGCGCGCGGTGGTGCGCGCGGGAGCCGCGGTGCTGGGGCTGCTGGTGCTGGTTGGCGCGGTGGCGTGGCGCGTGGGGGCGGGTGCATCGTCGGGCGGGCGCCAGCAGGCGGCGGTCGCGGGCGGCGTGCGCTTCGCGGACGGCTCGGTGGCGCTGCCGATGGCGGGTGGCGAGCTGGTCACCCGCGAGGCGTCGGACAGCAGGAGTGTGATCGAGCTGGTGCGCGGGGGCGCGCGCTTCAAGGTGACGAAGCGGTCGGGGCGGGTGTTCCGGGTCGAGGCCGGGCAGGTGGCGGTGGAGGTGCTGGGGACGGAGTTCACGGTGGAGCGGGTGACCGAGACGACCACGCGCGTGGCGGTGGTGCACGGGCGGGTGCGAGTGGTGGATGGGAAGGGCGAGAGGATCCTGGTGGGCGGGGATGAGGGGGTGTTCGGGAGCCCGAACCCGAACCCGAGCACGAGCCCGAGCACGAGCCCGAGCCCGAGCCCGAGCACGAGCACGAGCCCGAGCTCGAGCCCGAGTCCGAGCACGAGCACGAGCACGAGCACGAGCACGAGTCCGAGTCCGAGTCCGAGTCCGAACTCCTCGGCGGGGAAGTCGGGCGCCAAGGTCGTGGTCAAGCCGTCGCCCGCACCCGTGGTGCGGGACTGGCGCGACCTGGCCGCTGCCGGGGCCTATGACGAAGCCTATGCCGCCCTGCCGCCCGATCTGGCGACCGTGCTGACGCCCGAGGCCCTGCTGCTCTACGCCGATGTCGCGCGGCTGTCGCGCCATCCCGCCGACGCGGTCGCGCCGCTGCGCACGCTGGTGGCGCGCCATGCGCAGGATCCGCGCGCGCCGCTGGCGGCCTTCACCCTCGGCCGGGTACTCCTCGATCACCTGGGCCGTCCGCGCGAGGCCGCGGCCGCGTTCGCCCAGGCGCAGACCCTGGATCCCGAGGGTGCGCTGGCCGAGGACGCCCTGGCCCGCGAGGTCGAGGCCTGGTCGCGCGCAGACGACATCCCGCGCGCTCGCGAACGCGCGCGCGCCTACCTCGAACGCTACCCCGGTGGCAGCCGTGTCCGCTCGGTGCGCCGCTTCGGCGAGCTCGAGTGATCCGCCGCCTCGTCGTCCTCCTCACGTTGCTGCCAGCCACCGCCCTGGCGACCCCGAGCTCCGTCGTGCTGGTGCCCGGCGCCGCGTCTCCAGCGCCCGCGGCCATCCGGCTGCGCCTCGACGACTGCCCCGACCTCGACGCCGCCACCATCGAGGCCCTGGTCGGCCTCGAGCTGTCCGAAACCCCGGCGCCGGCACCCGGCGCCCCGGCGCCCGCGGTCAGCGCCATCTGCGCCGACGGCCTGGTCGTCATCGAGGTCGACGACCCGGTGACCCAGAAGTCGCTGTCGCGCGCCATCGACCCCTCGGCCTCGCCGGCCCCGGCGCGCTCGCGCCTGCTCGCGCTGGCCATCGTCGAGCTCATCCACGCCAGCTGGACCGAGCTCACCTTCAACCCCGAACCGCGGGTCCCCGCCGCCAGCACCGGCGCCGCCACCGCCACCTCGATCACCACCCGCTCCGGTCGCGGCAGCCTGGCCGCCATGGTGCGCGCGCTGCGCGTGCGTCCGGTGCGTCGCTTCCGCCTGCTCGGCATGGGCGCCAGCGAGGTCTTCCCTGGTGACGTCACCCGCTTCGGCGGCGGCCTGCGCATCGGCTGGGACGGGCGCCGCCTGGGCTGGAGCCTCGACGTCGTGATGCACCACGGTGAGCGCGACGAGGCGGCCGGCAACGTCACCATCGACAGCGTCAGCGCCGACGTGGCCGCCTTCTACCGCGTGCTGCCCGAGACGCCCACGCTGCGCGTCGGCCTCGGGCTGCGCGGCGGCGTGGCCCAGCTGGTCGGCACGCCGGCGATGCCGTTCGACTTCCGCGGCGGCCAGGTCACCGGTCCCTTCGCCGGCCCGCTCGGCGTGCTGTCGCTCAGCGCCCCGGTCGGTCGCGTCATCATCGAGGCCACCGTGAGCGGCGGCTGGCTGCCGGTCTCGGTGCGCGCCCAGGTCGACGGCGGCAGCGACACCCGCGTCGGCGGCGGCTGGCTCGGCCTGCGCCTCGGCGTCGGAGTGATGCTCTGATGTGCGCCCGCGCCCTGGCCCTCGTCCTCGTCCTCCTCCTCGCCCTGTCGAGCCTCGGCTGCGAGACCAGCGGCCGCGCTCTCACCGACGTCAAGCTGACCCCGCTGCCCTCGTGCGACGAGCGCGGCGTCAACTATCGCTCGCAGCGCCGCCTCGATCTGCTGTTCGTGATCGACGACTCGGTCTCGATGGCCAGCAAGCAGGCCGCCCTGGCGCGCACCTTCGAGGCCCTGGTGACGCGCCTCGAGGCGCTGCCCTATGGCCTGCCCAGCCTGCACGTCGGCGTGGTCACCTCCGACCTCGGCGCCGGCGGCTTTGACGTCCCGGCCTGCGACACCAGCAACAACGGCTTCCTGTTGCCCTTCGACGTGCCCGGCCAGCCCGCCTGGCTGGAGCAGGAGGGCGACGCGCACAACTTCCCCGGCACCCTGGCCGCCGCCTTCGCCACCCTGCGTCCCGTCGATCACAATGGCTGCGGCTACGAGCAGCCGCTGGCCGCCATGGTGCGCGCCATCGCCCCCGGGCTGTCGTCGAACCCCGGCTTCCTGCGCGACGACGCCGTCTTCGCCGTGGTCTTCGTGACCGACGAGGACGACTGCTCGATCTATCCGGGCAGCCACCTCTACGATCCCCTCGACACCCGCTGGGGGCCGACCAGCGTGCGCTGCTTCAATGAAGGCGTGCGCTGCAGCGGCAGCCCGGGCGGCGCGCTGCAGGCCTGCCACGCCAACGCCGAGTCCAACCAGGTCGTGCCCATCGACGTCTACGAGGACTTCCTGCTCACCCTCAAGGGCCGCGATCGCTCGCGTCTGGTGCTCGGCGCCATCGTCGGCAGCCCCGAGCCCGTCGTGCTCGGTATCAACGCCGCGGGCGTCCAGGAGCTCCTGCCCTCGTGTCGCTACAGCACCGGCAGCGCGCTGCCCGCGGTGCGCCTGGCCGAGCTGGTGGCCCGCTTCGGCACCGTCGGCAACCGACAGTCGATCTGCAACGACGACATGACCGGCGTGCTGTCCTCGCTGGGCGACACCATCGCCGCCTCGGTCCGCGGCTGCTTCGCTAGCTCACCGTGAAGGGGTACTTCACGACGCTCTCCTTGCCGGTGCTGGGGAAGCGCAGCCCGCGCAGCCGCGCGCGCACACAGCTGGCCAGGCCGCGCTTCATCAGATAGGCCGGCCCTTCGACCCGGGTCTGGGTGACGCGGCCATCGGGGCCGACCACGACACCGGCGTTGATGCGCCCGCTCAGCTCGGCGTTGCCGGTCGCGTTCACGATGCACTCGCCGATGGCGTCGGACACGCCGCTCATGGCGCCGTTGATCTCGCCCTGGGTCAGCTCGCGCGGCTCCTCACCGGGGCCGCCCGCGAAGTCCAGGTTCTGCTCGCCGCGGCTCAGGCTGTCACCCTCGGACGTCATGCGCAGATCCGCTGGCCCCAGCACCGGCGCCGGCTCCGGCTCGTTGCCGACCTCACCCGCGCCCATGCCGCCGCCCCCGCCACCGCCGCCGCGCGCCCCGCCGCGGCGCTTCTTCTTGCCTGCCCCGGCCACCCCGCCATCCGCCCCCGGCGCCACCGTCATCGCCCCATGTGGCGCCGGCTTGTCGCGCAGCAGCAACCAGACCCCGCCGGCCCCCACCAGCGCGCCGACGCACAGCCCGAGCACGAACCCTCGCACGCCCCGAGTGTGCCACGTCCGCGCCCCGCGGCCGTACAATGGAGCATGCCCGATGGCCGGTTCACCTCCAGCGCCGCCGCGCTCCTGTGCGCCCTGCTCGCCGCCGTCCCGGCCGCCTGCACGCGCTCGCCGCGCGCCCAGCCGACGCCGTCCCCGCACGCCAGCGTCAGCCCGCTGCCGACGCCGACCACGCTCGTGATCGACGCGGGCACAGGCCAGGACACCCCCATCGTGCTCGACGACATGCTGGTCCTGTTCCCGGCCAGCAAGGGCCCCGAGCTGGCCGGCCCCTCCTTCGACAACGCCGCCATCGCGAGCTACTTCCGCCCCGAACTGACCGACGCCACTCGCGCACGCACCCTGCTGGGCGGCTTCCTCGCCGCGCACGCGCCCGGCGTCGCACAGAGCAAGCTCGACCAGCGCTACCTCGCCTACAAGAGTCAGTGGGTCGGCTTCGTGGTCGGCACGCGCCGTCTGCTCTACGGCAACTTCTTCTGCGACGACTTCGGCCATGCCTGGCAGACCAGCCCGATCAGCGTCGACGATGGCGGCGATTGCTTCCTGCAGGTGGTGTTCGAGCCCGCGACCGACTCGTTCAGCCAGCTCATGATCAACGGCAATGCCTAGCCGCGACCGCGCATCCATCGCGCTCGCGCTGGCCCTGCCGCTGCTCGGGCTGGCGGCGTGCACCCGTGCGCCACGCAACGACGCCTCGCTGCCGACGATGCGCCCGGTGCAGCCCATCGTCAGCCCGGCGCCGTCGCCCGCGGATGCCCGGATGGCCGGCCTGTGGCGCGAGTTCTGGGGCATCCCCGGCGAGACCGACGTGACCTACAACGACGAGTACCTCATCAAGCTCGACGACCAGCGCATCCTGGTCATCCCGCAGTCGTCCGATCACCAGGACACCATCATCTCGGTCGCCATCGACGGCGACGACCTCGACCTGGTCCTGCACACCACCTTTCACGTCCACTACCGGCTGCACCTCGACCCCGACGGCCGCACCCTGCGCGGCACCGCCGAGACGCCGTCCAAGACCTTTCCCATTCGCTGGGAGAGGATCGGGGTGTCCGAGGACCCCGATTGTCCGCCAGCCGGCTGCTCCGATAGCCACCTGGACTGACGCTAACTCACTGATCTCACGGACCCGCTGTCCGGCCCGACCCTTGCTATCTGTCCGGGCCATGAAGACGTCATGGTGCTGGGCGATGGCAGTGGTTCTCGCGGCCGGGTGTGCCTCCGAGGCTCCCGAAGACAGCGATACCGGGCCGCATGATCAGATCGACGACGCGTTCGACGACGAGGGCAACCCGGTCGAACCCGAGGAGGTCAAGGCCGACGGCTGGGGCTCGACCTCGTCGCCGCCGCTGGTCCTGCGCGGCACCATCATCACCATGGACGAGGCCCGCGGCACCCAGGACGTCATCGAGAACGGCGCCGTGGTCGTCGAGGGCACCAAGATCAAGGCCGTCCTCAAGGCCGGCGAGGCCTTCCCGGCCAACGCCACCGTGCTGCCGTCGGCCACCGGCACCAGCGACTGGGTCATCACCCCGGGCCTGATCAACTCGCACAACCACCTGGCCTACTCGACGGCCCGGATCTATCGCGAGCTGCCGCTCTACGAGAACACCTACCAGTGGCGCAACGAGAGCTACTACGACACCCACATCCAGTACCCCAAGAAGGTGTTCGCGTCGTCGAGCGGCGCGACCTCGGAGTTCGCGGTCGGCCCCGCCGGCGCGCGGGTGCCCTACGACGGCCTGGTCGGTCGCTTCGGCGAGGTCAAGGAGCTGGTCTCGGGCACCACCACCACGCAGGGCAGCTACTTCGGCACCGCGGTCCCCAACGGCTACGGCAACCACCTGGTGCGCAACCTCGACTGGTCGAACTTCGGTCAGAAGCGCGTCAGCCAGCAGTCGCTGGGCATCCTGGTCGAGAGCTTCGACCCCCGCAAGCTGATCGCCCGCATGGACGCCAAGTCGATCGACGCCTGGCTGGTGCACCTGCTCGAGGGCACCGACCAGGAGAGCCGCGACGAGTTCGACTGCCTGCGCGCGATGGGCCTGGTGCGCAAGGAGACCGTCCTCATCCATGGCACCGCGCTGACCCGCGAGCAGCTGACCGAGATGGGCCGCGTGGGCGCCAAGCTGATCGCGTCGCCGACCGACAACCTGCTCTATTACGGCACCGTCCCCGACATCAAGACCGCGTGGCAGGTCGGCGTCAACGTCAGCATCGGCACCGACTGGAGCTCGGCCGGCTCCAAGAACCTGCTGGTCGAGCTGAAGGTCCTCGACCTGCTCAACAAGCAGATCTACGGCAAGTTCTTCAGCGATCGCGACATGCTCAAGATGGTGACCGCGAACCCGGCCGACGCCGTCGGCTTCACCAGCAAGGTGGGCCGCATCAAGGCCGGCCTGTACGCCGACCTGGCCGTGTACACCAAGCGCAGCACCGGCAGCGCCTACCGCGCGGTCATCGACGGCACCGAGGCCGATGTGCGCCTGGTCGTCATCGGTGGCGACCCGCTGTACGGCGACGCCACCGTGATGAAGAAGCTGAAGCCGACCGACAGCGAGACCATGGGCGCCTGCGGCTTCGAGAAGGCCATCGACATCACCACCACCAACAGCAAGACCGGCTACGGCAACATCACCTTCGCCCAGGTGCGTGATGCGCTCGACGAGGGGCTGAAGTTCCAGTCCGGCTGGCTGCAGTCGCACTGGGAGCCGGCGCGGGCCGGCGCCTGGACCGGCGCGGCCCTGACCTCGGGCGTCAAGAAGGCGTTCCCCAAGGGGCTGAGCACACGCAGCATCGACCCCATCTACATGTGCGAGGACGCCGGCCTGATGGACGAGCTGCGCACCGACGCCAACATCCGCACCGCCTTCAGCGGCGTGTGCCTCGACCTGCGGCCCTGGTATGGCCAGGGCACCCGCACCAGCTGCAACGCCATGCCGGCCAAGCCGGCCAAGCTGACGGTGGCGCAGCACCCGGGCACCATCCCGCAGCGCCCGCCGGCGTGGTGCGCGGGCCAGAACTGGAGTGGTGCCGGGACGTTGCCGAAGCCGCCGCGGTAGCGCACGCGGGGGGAAACCGTTGCCCCTCGGCGACCGTACTCGTCTGCATGAAGCGTCTCACCGCAGTGTCCGCCCTCGCTGTCTCCATCGTCATCCTTGCCGGTTGTCACGCCCCCAGCGGGCAAGCCCCCATCACCAAGAGCAGCGCCCAGATGTCCGCCCCCGCACCTGGTGCCGCGGCGATGGCCATGGCGCCGCCGACCCCGAGCAAGGTCGTCAAGACCGACGCCGAGTGGAAGCTGTCGCTCAGCCCCGAACAGTACGACGTGCTGCGCCAGAAGGGCACCGAGGCGCCCTTCACCGGGGCCTACTGGGACGACCACGGCGACGGCGTGTACGTCTGCGCCGGGTGCGGGCAGCTGCTGTTCGACGCCCATGACAAGTTCGACTCCGGCACCGGGTGGCCCAGCTTCACGCGCCCGGCCATGACAGGCGTGGTCGACGACCACGGCGACGACAGCCATGGCATGTCGCGCACCGAGGTGGTGTGCAGCCGCTGCGGCGGGCACCTCGGCCATGTCTTCGACGATGGCCCGGCGCCGACCGGCCTGCGCTACTGCATCAACTCGGTGTCGCTGGCCAAGCAGAGCCGCAAATAGCGCGGGAAACTTGCCCGCGGCGCGCGCAGGCGGGACGATCGCGGCGTGCTGAACAAGCGAGAGCTGATCGAGCAGCTGTATGCCCACCTGCGTGACGCGCAGGGTGTCGCGCGGCGCGCCGAGGCGGCCGCCTCCGAGGAGGCCCGCGATGGCGCCAGCGCGTCCGAGAAGCGCGAGAGCGCCCGCGTCGCGCTGGAGAACCAGAGCCTGGCCAAGGGCCAGGCCCAGCGCGCCGAGCGCACCCAGGCCGAGCTGCAGGCGCTGTCGCGCTTCCAGGCGCCCGCGGTGGTGCGCGGCAAGGTCGAGCTGGGCGCCATCGTCGAGGTCGAGGACGGCGGCGAGGGGCGGACCTTCTTTCTGGCGCCGGTGGGCGCGGGGGTCGAGCTGGCGGGGCCGGGCGGCGATGGCTTCCTGTCGGTGGTGACGCCGGCGTCGCCGGTCGGACGGGCCGTGCTGGGCCGCAGCGTCGGCGAGTCGATCGAGGTGGTCGTGCGCGGCGAGCCGCGCGAGTGGACCATCACCTGGATCGAGTAGGTGGCGCTCACCGAGTACATCGCGCGCTCGCTGGCGCCCGGGATCGGCCTGACCAGCGTGATGTTCTACAGCGCGCAGCTGCAGAACCGCATGATGTACATCACCGGGCGCATCCGCGACCTCGACAAGGAGGCGCGCGAGTGGCAGGGCAAGGCGCTGGAGGCGGGCAGCGACGAGGCCACGCGGCGGGACGAGCGCATGGCCAGCATCCGCCTCCAGGTGACCACGATGCTGAAGCGCGCGCACATGATCCGGCGCACCGTGCTGACGGTGTACCTGGCGCTGACGTTCTTCATCTTGACCATCCTCGGGCTGCTCTTGCTGGCGGTGCTCGAGGTGCGCACGGTGGACGTCGTCCCGGTGTCGACCTTCGCGGCCGGCTTCACCGCGATGGGGGTGGCGGCGGCGCAGTCGATGGCCGAGATGTACCTGTCGCTGCGGACCATCCGCGAGGATGTGCGGACCAGCCTCGGGCCAGCGACCGCAGCGGCGGCGAAGTGAGGGAACAGGCGACAGGCAACAGGCGACAGGCAACAGGCGACGGGTGAACTAGCGGGTCAGCAGGGTGATCGCCCACAGCATGGCGCCAACCAGCCCGAGCGCCGTCCAGGTCGCGCGGCGACGGCGGCGGCGGCGCAGGCGGGCGGCGGCACGGCCCAGCTCGGCGTCGCGATCCTGGCGCACCGTGCGCAGCAGGTCGGGGTCGGGCCCGGGGCGATACGGCGCACCAGCACGGGCGCGGCTGAGCAGCCGCTCCTCGCCGCTGGCGACCGCGTGTTCGAGGGCGCAGGCCAGCTCGGTGCACAGCGCGATCGCGGCCGCGATGTCGTCGGGCTCGGCGTAGTAGTAGCCGTAGCGCTTGGCCAGGCGCAGCTCGCGGTCGGCCACGGTCAGGCAGGTCGGGCCCAGCGCGCACAGGCGCGGCCGCAGCGCCGGCGTCAGCGCGCTGCGCACGATGTCGGCCGGTGCACCATGGATGTGGAAGCGCCGCCCCAGCTCGGGGTCATCGAGGTCGAGATCATCGGCGTCACACTCGCTGGGCAGCCAGCGATCACGATCGAGCCCCAGCACCACGGGTAGGTGCGGCAGCGCCACGATGACGTCCCAGCCGCCGCTCTGGATGGCGAAGCCGACCTGGTGGCCGTCGCGCGAGCCCTCCAGCGCACCGAGCTCGCGGTACCAGGCGACCCCGGTCAGGCACGCCGCCGCAGCCTCCAGCGCCTTGTCCCGCTGACGCATCCTCTCAGGTTAGCCCGCGCGTGCCAGCCGTGCACGCAACCATGGTCACAGCGCGGAAGCGTTTGCATCGCAGCGCGCTTTCCGCCAGGGTGCGTCGGTGTCGCACAGCTTCTTCAGCCTGACGCCCGACGCCGTGCTGGCCGCCGTCGAGCAGGCCGGGCACGCCACCACCGGGCTGTGTTACCCGCTGAACAGCCTGGAGAATCGCGTCTACGAGGTCGAGCTCGACGACGACGCCCGGACCCGCCGCATCGCCAAGTTCTACCGCCCCGGGCGCTGGTCGCGTGCGCAGATCGAGGAGGAGCACGCCCTGCTGGCCGCGCTCGACGAGGCCGAGGTCCCGGTGTGCGCCCCGCTGCGCTTCCCGGATGGCGCCACCCTGCACGAGGCCGCGGGGGGCATCCTGTTCACCCTGTTCCCACGCACCGGCGGGCGCGCCCCCGACGATCTCGACGACGCCACCTTGACCGAGCTGGGCCGCCTGATCGCGCGCGTGCACAACGTGGCCGGCGCCATGCCGCTGCGCCATCGCCCCGCGCTATCACCCGCGACCTACGGCCGCGCCGCGCTGGCCACCCTGACCGCGCCCGGCGGCCCCGCCATGGCGCCCGGCGTCGGCGCGCGCTACCTGAGCGTGGCCGACCGCATCT
>Ga0154020_10006120_pt1 | contig 14115 bp, 13 predicted proteins | sample Klosneuvirus_201_FD_109709 | JGI IMG/M metagenome (GOLD analysis project Ga0154020, IMG submission 109709) | Active sludge microbial communities from wastewater, Klosterneuburg, Austria - Klosneuvirus_20160825_MG | ecosystem: Engineered > WWTP > Aerobic digester > Activated sludge | place...
CACAGGCGCTGTTACACCAACGATCACCGCCAATGCAACCGGCAACTATTCCGTGGATGTTACACTGAACGGATGCACAGCGAGCGATGCAGTTACCGTGACCGTGTTGAGTGCGAACGCCGTGAACTTGGGTCCTGATGTGGTGGCCTGTGCCGGTGCCCCGATACTGCTTGACGCTACAACACCCGGCTCCACCTATCTCTGGAGCAATGGAGCTACTTCAGCAACACTTTCGCCTACCGTGAGCGGCACCGTTTGGGTGCGTGTTTCGACCGGACTGTGCAGCGTGAGTGATACGGTGAACGTTACGATAAATCCCATGCCGCTGGTCGATCTAGGTCCTGCGATCACGCTCTGTGGAGGGGAGACATCTGTGACGTTGAATGCAGCGTATCCGAGTGCCACATACCTATGGAGCACCGGTGCAACAAGCGCATCAGTGATAGTGGCCTCCGGTGGCACCTATTCCGTGGATGTTGACCTGAACGGCTGCACCACTTCAGATCAAGTGACCGTGGCTTTCGGCTCTTTGGCGATCGACCTTGGATCGGACACCACCTTGTGTCCTGGAGAAACTTTGATCCTTACTGCAGATGCCGGAATTGGTGCCGCCTTATGGAACAATGCGGTATCCTACCCAACCTATACGGTGGATGTTGCTGGCACCTATTGGGTTGAGATCAGTGGAAACTCCGGCTGCAACGCCACTGACAGTATCACCGTTGCGTATGTGCAAACCGGAGTCTTGGAGCTCGGTCCGGATGTGAATATGTGCGAAGGTGACGCTCTTGTGCTGGACGTAACCCTTCCTGGTTCAACAACACTATGGGAAAATGGAACTTCCGATGCCATCCGCACCGTGTCCAGTACAGGTCTCTATTCCGTCGAAGTCACGGTTGGCCAATGTGTTCTCTCGGATGAAGTGCTCGTTACGTTCAACCCCATGCCAATTGTGGACCTGGGTCCTGATCAAGCGATCTGCCCATTGACGAGTGCCCTGTTCGATGCAACCGCACCGGAAGCCACATACCTCTGGCAGAATGGTTCTTCTGGACCGATCCATAACGCCTCATCAGCCGGTCAGGTTTCTGTGGTGGTCACAGTGAATGGTTGCAGCTCCAGTGATCAGGCGGAAGTGACCATGCTTGCAAGTCCGCACCCGCAACTGGGCAATGACACCTTGATCTGTGAAGGCAATACGCTGCTTCTGAATGTCGCGGAAGCCGATGCAACCTATTTATGGGACGATGGCAGCGTTGGGCCGGAACGGAGCGTTTCGGATGCCGAGGCGTACTGGGTGCAAGTGACCAATAACGGATGTGCCGGAAGCGACACGATCGTCGTGGATCTCTTCATGCAGGATAGTTGGGGCCTGGGTGCGGACCTTACTGTTTGCAGCGGTGCCTCGGCAGTATTGGATGCAACCTTCAGCGGGGCCGAGTATGCCTGGTCCAGTGGAGAAAGCACGCCTTCGATCTCTGTCGGAACCACCGGCAACTATTCCGTGGAGATCACGGTCGCGGGTTGTACTGCACAAGATGTGGTCCACGTAGATGTCGTACAGACCCCTGCTCCTGACTTGGGTCCCGACCTTACGATCTGTGATCAGGATTCCGTGGAACTTTCAACAGCTATCGGAGGCGGCAGTTTGGTTTGGTCCACCGGCGAGATCGGTAGTTCGATCATTGTAACCGGTGCTGGAACGTATACCGTTGTCCGTGATAGCCTTGGATGTATAGCTAGTGATGCGATCACCGTCTTCGTGCAGCCAGTGATCACGGATATTGATCTCGGACCGGATCGCAAGCTGTGTCCAGGAGCTTTCGATTCCATCCAAGCTGAGGTGATCCCGGGCGCCACTTATCTGTGGAATACAGGTGCAGCGGGTGACCTGCTCGCTATCGAAGCCCCCGGGAAATACACGGTAACGGCCACGGGAACGTGCATCAACGCCACCGGGACCGTGGTTGTCAGAGCAGATGACTGCGATACGTACCTCTATGTTCCGAACACCTTCACACCTAACGGCGACAACATCAACGAGATCTTCCTCCCGTCACTCGCCGGTCCAGTGGATATTTACCAATTGGACATATTCGATCGGTGGGGGGAACGGATCATGACGACCACGGACCGGAACGTTGGGTGGGACGGATCATACAATGGCCAACCTGCACAAGATGGTGTTTACGTTTGGAAGGTGTACTACCGAGTAGCCGCTGTTGAAGGTGTTCGTGTAGAACAGTTGACAGGGCATGTGACCTTGCTTCGCTAAAGGTCCGGTGGAGCGACACTGTTAAGGCTGATCGTTATTCGGATACGGCCTTATCGAAACCTTCTTCTTTCCAGATGAATCGACCATCGCTCAAGCGCAGGTAGCCGAACCGATCGTTCAGTTCCACACGGGCGAGGTTTTCATTCACCAACGAGACCGCATCGTAAACTGAGGGTAGCAGTTGCTTTCCGGTCCGATCAAGCAGTCCTAGTCCACTTTCTTCCCCTACCACCACATGGCCCATCTCAAGATCCAATAGGCTGATGTAACGTGGTGCCAGAACCTCCTTTCCCGTGCTGTCTATGGCCCCAAAGAACTCGCCGTTCTTTACGCGTGCCATCCCATCCAGCATCTCAAAAGCTTGATCATATTTCGCATCCACCACCGTGGTTCCCTTACGATCCACGTAGCCCCATTTTACCTTTTTCCGAACAGGGATCAACGCCCCGGAAGTACCACCGATATCCGCATACTGGCAGGGGACCACTTTTTCATTCTTGCGGTTGATCAAGCAACGTTTACCGTTCAACTGTACTTCGGCAAAACCATTTCGGAAATCACCCCAAGTGGCCACGTCTGTCGCCGCTTCATATTCTTGAGAGATCACCATGGCGCCGGTAGTGTCCACATAACCACACTTCGTTCCGTCCACAACAAGTGCCATTCCGTTCCCGAAAAGACCAACATGATCATGGGTCACCGGTAGAAGCACATCACCGAACAAATTCACCACGCCCATTTTCCCACCCTTGCGCAACCGCGAATGGTGCTGTTCAAAGCCCTCCACCCATTCGTATTCCATTGGAACAACAACCTCTCCTTGCCGATCGATCACTCCGGATCGTCCATCTCGTTTCACCACGGCCAACCCGTTCCGGAAGGTCCCTGCTCCATCGAAACGGAATTCGACAACGGCAGTGCCACGCGCATTCACATAGCCATACATCGCATGGTCTTCCGCATAGGCCAAGCCTTCTGAGAGATCGCCCAGTTCCGTGAAAACGATGGGGATCACCACTTCGCCACTTCGATCAACCGCACCTATCCTTCCTCCGCGCTCCACAACACTTATCCCTTCAACGGCTTCATTCACTTCATCATACTGGATCGGGACCACGGGCTTTCCTGCACGATTCACCGTACCGACCAAACTGTCGCGGCTCACCAATGCCTGACCTGCCTTGAATGGTTCCACCCATTCGTATTCGGCCTTGATACGCTCCGTACCGGTGGTGTCCATGAAACCCCACTTCCCTTCGCGCCGAAAAGGCAACAGTTCAAGGTTCGCGGTCGCGTAATCCTCCACCAGCTCATCCATAAAGGGGTATTCCGGGTATTCTGCGATGAACCGTGTTATGGTGTTGGGGCTCAGATCACGTGTGTACATCTCGTAGATGCTACGCCATGCATCGGGCACTCGGTGGTTTTCCGGGAACTGTTGAATGAACTTCCTGTACTCCGGGATCGTTGTGGTAGGTGTGCAAAGCTTGAAGATCTCATCCTCCGCTTGACGCACGTACGGACTTTCGGGATGCGCCTTGATGAACGCCACATAGGATGGGATGTCCTTCTGCCCGATGCCTTCGCGGAACACGCATTCCTGCATCCGCGTTCGGGCTTCATACACCTGTTTGGCATCGTGATACTCCGAGATGAATTTCTGGTACGCAGCCGATGTATTCACCTCACGGGCCTCTTGGAACGCCAAATGATGCATCACCGCACGCGCTTCTTCCCCGCGGCTCCCGGAAGGAAAGCGCTCCAAGTAATTGCGATACGCCGTTATCGTGTTCTGCCCCTTGGTCACTTCCCACGCCAGGTCGTACACATGCGTTCGTTGGGCCTGGATCGCGGTATGCCCAACGCCCACTTTTCCTATTGCGACGCGCTCCCTGTCTTCTGCTTCGCTGAAGGCCAGGTCCGCTTTCAGGATGAATTGGTAGGCGGAATCCACATTGAAGAACGGATTGTTGGCCCGTCCACTGATCACGCTCATGCCATACCACGCCGCCGCCGGATGCTTTTTGACCTGCTTACGCAACAAGGTTCGCGCCTTGAAGTAGTCGTGGACCTCTATGGCCTTGAAGGCCTTCTCCAATTTCCCCGCTTGCACAGGTGCAACGAGCGCAACAAAAAGCACCGGAAGCACGGTGCGCAGACAATTTCGGAACATCGATGCCAAAAGTAACCTGCTCCTATGCACCGCTTGACCACCTTTGCACCCCGTGATCGACCATGACCTGTTGATGGACAAGCTTACTGAACGGATCGAACGGCTGCTCACCAAGCGGAACGCACGCATCACCTTGGGGGTTTTGATGCTCTGCACACTGGGTTTTGGGTTCGCACTGCGCAACGTGCGCATGGACCATGACTTCGAGAATTTCTTCCCGACGGATGATCCGGAATTGGACAGGTATCTGGAATTCCGGAAACGTTTCGGGAACGACAATGACTTCCTACTGGTCGCGGCCGAATACCGACCCTCCGTGTTCGATCTCACTTTCCTCAGGAAATTCGATACGCTGGCACAAAAGCTTAGCGACCTGCCGGATGTGATCTCAGTGACCACACCGACGGACCTTGATGACCCGCGAGTAACACCGTTTGGTGTGTTCCGTGTCCCTTGGCTTCGGACCGCGAACGATTCCACCTTGCAGGTCGACTCCACCCGGATCTGGCAGGACGATCGCGTGCGCTCCGCGTTCTTCGCTTCGGATGCTTCGGCGATCATGATGGTGGTGCAGACCGCGCCCGGCATAAGCAAAGTGCGGAGCGATGAACTGATGGAACGCGTGCAGAGCCAAGTCGACAACTCCGGTGTCGTAGGCATTCGGATGGGTGGCCGGATCCATGGACAGTTCTGGTACATCCAGAAAATGATGAATGAACTGCTGCTCTTCTTTTCCATTTCCGTGCTCCTGCTCACCGTCTTCTTGTATGTGGGTTTCCGCACGGTATGGGGGGTGCTGGTGCCTATCGGCGTGGTCGGTCTTTCGGTGCTCTGGCAAGTGGGCATGGTGACCCTCTTGGGCAAACCGTTGAGCATTCTCACCATGCTCTTACCAACGATCCTCTTTGTGGTCGGGATGAGCGATGTCGTGCATCTATTGGAGCGTTACATAGAGGGCCTCCGAGCTGGACTGACCAAGAACAGGGCGCTTGCTGTTACTTACCGCGAAGTCGGCATGGCCACCTTCCTGACCTCTGTCACTACCGCTATTGGATTTGCCACACTGATGACCAGTAGCATCATGCCCATCCGCGAATTCGGAACGTTCACTGCTCTCGGAGTGATCTTGGCATTTCTGCTCGCCTTCACGTTGTTGCCCGCCGTTCTTCTTCTGGTGCCAACACCTGTGCAGGCGAAATCAACCGAAAATGAGGCCTCTTGGTACCCGTTCCTGCACCGGTTGTTGCGTTGGGTCCTTCACAACCGAAGGAGGATCCCATGGTATTTCGCGGCCTTGTTGGTGGTGGGTGCCTTTGGAATGGCGCACTTGAAAGTGAATAATTTCCTGCTGGAGGATTGGCCGGAAGATGACCCGCAGAAACAGGACTACTATTGGTTCGAAGATCATTTCGGTGGCGTACGAGGCTTCGAAATGGAACTCCGCGCCATATCGAAAGATGGAACGATCTGGGATCTTGCAGCACTGCGGGAGATCGAAGCTGTGGAAGGTTCCGTGCACGATCATTACGGCGTGGAAGCGATCCTTTCGCCCGCCACTTTGGTAAAGACCTTGAACAAAGCATTCAACGGTGGAGACACTTCATTCTACACCCTTCCCGACGATCAATTGACAGTGGACCAACTTTTGAGATCTGCCAAGCTCTTTGCTGGACAGAACGCGTTGAACACGCTGGTGACCCCAGATGGAAGCCATGCCAGACTAACCGGACGCATGCACGACGAGGGTGGTTACATCCATGCTCAGCGGAACAAGGAACTGGATGTTTTCATTCAAGCTAATGCAAAGACCGTAGCCTTCGAACAGACCGGCATGGCCTACCTGATCGACCGGAACAACCTGAAATTGAGCGGCCAGTTGATCGGCGGCCTCGGACTTGCACTTCTCATGATCGGAGGGATCATGGCATGGGTTTTCCGAGATCTGCGTATGACGGTGATCTCACTCATCCCGAACCTAGTGCCATTAATATTGATCGCGGGTCTTATGGGGTACTCCGGTATTGACTTGAAAGTGAGCACGGCGATCATTTTCACCATCGCTTTCGGAATTGCCGTGGATGACACGATCCACTTGTTGAGCAAGCTAAAGATCGAACTGGGAAAAGGGAAGTCGCTGCCCTATGCCATGAAACGATCATTCCTTTCAACAGGAAAAGCGGTGCTCGTGACCACGATCATGCTCTGTTCGGGTTTCGTGGCCTTGATCTTCTCTGATTTCGGAAGCGTGTTCAACATGGGACTCCTTGTGAGCGTAACATTACTGCTCGCTGTGATCACAGACCTGCTGTTATTGCCTTTGCTGGTCCTGTATTGGATCAGGCGCAAATGAACCTGTACACAAGGCTCAAGACCTTGATGGTCTCTGTATGACCCTTAGAGCGACTCCCACAGCCCCTTGAAGTCCGGTTCTTCCATGAAGAAGTCCTTTCCCAACGCCGCATACTCCTTGGCCTTGGATTTTTGGCCTTTGGAAACCAAGTAGTCGGCGTAACGGATCAACGCGTTCTTCAAGGTCTTCTGTTGGTCCTTCGGAAGGGTCTTAATGTCCCCGGCTTCGGCCATGTACTTGTCGAAGGAGGCCACACTGGCATCACCTTCTTTGGCCAAGTTGCTACTGTACTGCGATATGGCCAGCAACAACCAGGGGCCGGGATTCTCCGGGTAATAGCTTGTCAGACCATCGAACATAGCCTTGGCCTTGCTGTTGCCCTTGGGGTCGTCCAGAAAATTCTCCCCTTTCTCCGTGGCCATGGTGTTCAAAGATGCCCAGTAGTCCTCATAATTGTTGAAGAACTCTTTCTCTTTGTCCTTCTTCCGGTATTTCTCGGCCCATTTGATGGCATCCCGATCGGCCTTTGGATAATCCGCAGCAAATTGCTCCAACTTGGACATCTCGTAATTGCACATGCTCACATAAAGGAATGGCAACGCATCGCGTTTGGTGGCATCACTTTCCGTGTAGCCCAATGCCTTGTCTATGCACTTTTCGTACTTCTCATCCACATAAAGCACCAAAAGGTCTTCGTATACATGCTTTTGGGCCTGGACTGCCAGCGTGGATAGAAATGCTGCGGAAAGGATCAGGTTCTTCATGGTCTGCTTGGTTGTGGATCAGCTGGCAAGATACATGCCGAAGGTAGCGATGGTATGAAATTACGCAATGGCATCGGTATGCCATGCTACGCACTCGGCCCCGTATATGTTGGCATTGGCGTTGGACAGGTCGGTCCCGATGGGTTCCGTTCCCTTCCGAAGCAGGCCTTCCTGTTCAGCCAAAAACACACACCTTCGTAGCCTTCTACGCCATGCACATCGATATACTCAGCGCCGTACCCCGTTTGTTGGACAGTTGGTTCAGCGAGAGCATTCTGCAACGTGCCCAGCAGAAAGGCCTGGCCGAAGTGAAGATCCACGATCTTCGAAATTGGAGCACCGATAAACACCGACGCTTGGACGACTATCCCTTCGGAGGAGGCGCCGGCATGGTCATGACCATTGAGCCGATACATCGGGCGATCACGGAGTTGAGATCGCAGCGCGAGGTGGATGAAGTGATCTACATGAGCCCCGATGGAGAGTTACTTGAACAAAGACTATCCAATACGCTGAGCACCAAAGGTAATATGATCATACTTTGTGGTCACTACAAGGGTGTGGACGAACGTGTAAGGACCCATTTGATCACCCGCGAGATCTCCATCGGGAACTATGTCCTTAGCGGGGGTGAACTGGCTGCAGCCGTTCTAAGCGATGCAGTGATCCGCCTACTTCCCGGCGTGTTGGGTGACGAGACCTCAGCACTGAGCGATAGCTTCCAAGATGGACTTGTGGCCCCACCCGATTATACCCGCCCCGCCGAATACCAAGGTTGGAAGGTGCCAGATGTATTGTTAAGCGGCCACCAAACCAAGATCGATGAATGGCGGCATGATCGGGCGTTGGAAAGAACGAAGGAGCGGAGGCCGGGGTTACTTGAATGAGGGAGGTTGTCGGTTTGCCTTTGGCTTCTGGCCATTGATCGAATTAGCCAGAAGTCCTAAGCGAGGAGCCGACCGTTGGTAGCTGATCCTTAGCCTCTTCGACACCACTTCTGTTTTCATTCAAAATTTCCCCTAGCTTTGCGGCCCCAAATCCACTGGGTGTCGAATCCTGCGATCGTCGTAGGCGCTGGGCACCCCACAACAAGCAAGGCCATGGACAGGATCAGACAGCTAGAGATGGAATATGCACCTATGAAGGCCCAACCGGCGTTCAAAGCAGGTGATACGGTGACCGTACATTACAAGATCGTGGAAGGCGCCAAAGAGCGTATCCAGCAGTTCCAAGGTGTGGTCATTCAACGCAAAGGAAGCGGCATCACAGCCACTTTCACCGTGCGTAAGATCAGCAACAACATCGGTGTAGAGCGTATCTTCCCGATCGCCTCCCCCTTCATCGACAAGATCGATGTGAACAAGCGCGGCCAAGTGAACCGGGCCCGTATCTTCTATTTGCGCGGCTTGCGTGGTAAGAGTGCACGCATCACCGAAAAGCGACAAGTGGTGGCCAAGAAGAAGGAGCCTGCTGCCGCCAAGTAAGTTCGTTGAGCAATTTCCAAAAGGCCTTCACCCCACGGTGAAGGCCTTTTTCTTTTCCTGCTACTTTTGGAATATGGGCATCATTTGGAGCTTGATCATCGGGGGTATTGCAGGTTGGCTAGCGGGCCAATTCATGAAGGGCAGTGGCTATGGTATTTGGATCAATATACTGCTCGGGCTGGTCGGCGGTTTCGTGGGTAGCTTGGTCTTTGGGCTCATAGGTTTAGACGCTACCAACACCATCGGCCGGATCATCTGCGCTACTGTTGGTGCAGTGCTGGTGATCGCCCTGGCGCGGGCAGTGCGGAAGTGAAGATCCTCAGAACGCCATGCACACCCCCGCTCTGACCATTTTGACCCTGCTGGCGACACAAACATTCGGCCAGCAGAACATGGTGGGCATTTCCGCCGGTGTAGGCGTTGGACGTCTTCACGGAAGAACGATCATGCACCCTTCAGACCCGACGGTTGCATTTCAATCCAACAGCTACTACAACCGTTGGTCCGCATCAGGGGTGGGCTTTCAAACCCAGCTGACCGTGGCGACCATGGGCGGTGCAAGGAACGAGTACTTGCCAAAAAGTGGAGGATTCCACGGGCCTGAGTACCAATTCAATTTCACTCATTTCGGACTTTCGATAGGGGCTGCTTACAGAACACCTGGACGCTTTCACGGCGTGGTCTCCCTCGGCGTTATGCCATCGTTCATTGTGTCAGCTTCGTCACTTTCGCGCTCCTACTATCCAGTTCCAAACAAAGAAGTTTCAACGGGGATCGGGAGCGAGGTGAACAGGTTCATCATTTTCGGATACGGTACGGTTGGGGCAGGATACCACTTCAAAGGGCCTGTTACAATTGGCTTGTTCGCACGATATGACCGTGGACTGAGCCCTCTGAGCACGTATAATTTCTTCCAAAGTCAGAACATTAAAGAAGCGTGCTGGACGGTTTCGGCAACTGTAGCGTGCCGTTGGCGGCGAAAGCAAACTGGGACACTGCAAAACGGAACAAAAGACCATTGATCGTTGACCCTTCGTTCACTGTTCCTTGCTCTTCGCTTTTCTCTTTGTGCTCTTTCTAGCAAACGGAACTTCCAGATCTACTGCTCCATAAACGAGCTTGCCTTTCAATAGCCTTGCTGGTTCCGTCCAGGGGTGTTCTCCCTCCTTGCCAAGCCCCATGATGTGGTGCACCAGCCAGCCATCGGCCTTCAACCGATCGGAGATCATGGAGCGATGGCAACGCCACCACAACACCTCGCTGCACATCAGACACGTGCGCTGTTTTACAGCTATTTCCTCTAACTCATTCAAGCCCACCTCGAATTCCGGGTCGTTCATCATGTAATCCGCGTAGCCGCGAAATGCAGGATGCCTCCAGATCGTGTTCTCAGAGTCCTTCAGCACCTTACGTCGACCTCCCAAGGAACGGAGGTGGACATACCCAATACCGACATTGGCAAGCTCTCCTTCAAGTACCTCCTTATTGGTCCATGGCACCCGTCGGGATCCCGGGAAACTCCGCACATCAGCGATCAACTCGATCTGGAACTCCTTCAGCCAGGTGATGAATTCATGGAACGGATGCACCGAATGCCCTATGGTCCATATCTCGTGCTTCATGTAGCGCTCCCCTCCGCCATGGCGTGGGGTATTGCTAAAGGTAAGGCTGGGTGGATCTAAGATCGATGCACCCGTTCGCAACTTATCGAGCCTCAACAAGGTGACTTTTCGACGACCTTGCGTCCCAAATCCAAACCACCAAGACCATGGAAACAGTGGAAACTTCAATGGACCAATTCGGGATCTGGGGCACCAAAGCGATGAGCCTCCTTGTAGAATACGCGCCCAAAGTGGTCATGGCACTTGTCGTCCTGTGGGTGGGTTCCATGCTCATTCGCATGTTGGGCGGTCTGCTGGGCAAGGTCTTGGACCGGCGCAGTGTTGAACCCACGTTGAAGCGGTTCTTGCATAGCCTTGTAACGATCTCGCTGAAGATCCTGCTCTTCATTACCGCTATCCAAATGATGGGGGTGGAAACGACAAGTTTCATCGCCATTGTTGGAGCCGCTGGTTTGGCGGTGGGATTGGCACTACAAGGAACGCTCGCGAACTTTGCCGGCGGCACACTGATCCTGCTCTTCAAACCCTACAAAGTGGGCGACCTCATCGAAGCACAGGGTGTGTTGGGCAACGTAAAAGAGATCCAGATCTTCACCACCATCTTGCTCACACCGGAAAGCAAGACCGCCATCATTCCCAATGGGGCCATGGCGAACGGGAACATTATCAACTTCAGTGCGCAGGGTCAAATGCGCGTGGACCTCACCTTCGGCGTAAGCGGCGATACCTCCATTACAAAAGCGCGGGAGGCCTTGATCGCCTCCATGGTGGCGAACCCATTGGTATTGAACGATCCCGCCCCATCCGTCACGATCGGTAAGCTCACCATTGAAGGTGTGGAGCTGGCCGTGCGCCCGTGGTGCGATCCAGCCCACTACTGGGATGTGTACTTCGGCACCTACGAAGCTGGCCGCGAGGCCCTCATTGCCGCTGGCGTGAAAGGGCTTGAGAAGAAGGTGCAGGTGCAGTCGGTTAGTTAGGGTCTTTTGGGGCCTAAGCTTGCTGCGCAAAACCCGCTTTCTGCTTTGGAAATGGGCTGGGATGAAGTGCCAAGTAGCTCCGACTTGCGGCTCCATGCTTCAAACCTCCGCCGGGTCTCCGTTTCGGGACCCTGCGGCTCCATTTCGTATTTCATCGCTCAAACCTCCGCCGGGTCTCCGCCTCGGGACCCGGCGGCTCCATTCGTATTTCATCGCACTTCCTTTTTTGTGGCTGCAGGGTCGTCGCCAGAGCACGACAGACCCAGCGGAGGTTGAGAGTGTACTGGCACCTGAGAACGGCCAGCTTCGTTGAAATACAGCTGGCCGGTCTACCACCCGCGCCTGCAGTGTGAAGAGAAGTCCCGCCCCAGTTAGGGTACTATTTCCTGATCGTGATGAACACGGTCGGGACCCACCAGACATTATGTCCGAAAGAGACAGAGACGACATCCCAGCCTTCTGAAGCTTTCCTTTTGACGATATCCTCAGCCTCCTTCCTCAAGCGTTCGGTGGACCACAGATTAGAGGTCTTGATCACTTGATACTCGCGAGCGTTGTTCATTGTTCTATGTGTTGAATTGATGACCTCTATGCCAAAGCTCAACTTACCGTCATCGATTTGAGTGGCCGAAACCCCAATGAATCGGAGAACAATATGTGGTCGATGTGCATGACAGCTTCTTGACTTCATATGCTGTCCTCAGCAGCACAAGTCAGAAGTTGAGTACGCTTTCCATATTCTCAAGAACCACATCTTTCAAACAACCAAGCTGGCCTCCAATTCTCAAAATATCATGGTCGCAAGTCTGACAATGATCAAGAAATTCCCCCTTCACTCCCCCACCAACTCCTTATTCCTATTCGGGATATCCGCCTTATCGAAGCTCACCTTCTCATCTTCCTCCTTCAGCTTCAATACGAGCGCCAAAGCATCGGGTACCACATCGCTGCAGAGAATTAGGAAGCTGCCGGGTTTCGCATTGGAAATCGCATAGCGGATAGCCTCTTCCTCCTTCTTGATGATGATGTACGGCTTGTTCGGGTCGATCTCCTTGATGCCTTTTACCATGAGGGCGATGATGTCGTCGTCGCTCTTGCCGCGTAGGTTACGGTCTTGGCGGATGATGATCTCATCGAACATCTGTGCACTGAGACGGCCGAGGTTCACAGTGTCTTCGTCGCGACGGTCACCGACACCGGCGATCACACCCACTTTCGGGCTGTCCGGGATCTTGGCGATGAATTTGCCGAGCGCTTCGAAACCATGCGGGTTGTGGGCGTAATCAACCACCACTTGGAAATTCTTGAACTGGAACAGGTTGAGACGACCGGGCGTTTGCGTTGCAGATGGCACGAAGGTCATCAGGGCTTGACGGAGGTCTTCCACTTTCACTCCTTGCACGTAAGCCGCAAGCACAGCGGGCAGCACGTTCTGGATGTTGAAGACGGCCTTGCCACCGTAGGTCAACGGAACGTTCACGGCCTTTTCGATCCGTAATTTCCATTCACCCTTGCTGATGGTGATGAAGCCGTTCTCGTAGATCGCAGCGAGGCCACCCAGTTTGCAGTGCTGGCGGATCAGACGGTTGTTCTCATCGAGACTGAACAAGGCGATCTTGCAATTGGTCTGCTTGCGCATGGCCATCACGAGTTCATCGTCCGCATTGAGGATGGCGTATCCGTCTTGGCGCACGCTGCGTGGCACGGTGCTCTTCACGTGGGCGAGGTCTTCCAAGGTGTGGATGTCCTTCAATCCCAAGTGATCGGCGGCGATGTTGGTAACGATGGCGACATCGCAATGCTCGAAGCCGAGGCCGCTGCGGACCAGACCGCCACGCGCCGTTTCGAGAACGGCCATATCAACGACGGGTTCCTTCAACACGAATTGCGCGCTGGCCGGCCCGGTGCAATCGCCCTTCATGAGCAAGCGGTTCTGGATGTACACGCCATCGCTGCAGGTCATGCCCACCTTATAGCCTACGCTGCGCATGAGGTGCGCTGTGAGGCGCGTGGTGGTGGTCTTACCGTTCGTTCCCGTCACCGCGATGATCGGGATACGGCTCGGTGCGCCCGGAGGGAAGAGCATGTCCACCACCGGTTCCGCGACGTTCTTACCTATGCCTCCCGTTGGGTCCAAGTGCATTCGGAATCCTGGAGCTGCGTTCACTTCAAGCACCGCTCCCCCACTTTCGTTCAGCGGTATGGAGATGTCGTCGGTCATGATATCGATGCCACAGATGTCCAGATCGATGATGCGACTGATCCGCTCGGCGAGGAACACATTGAAGGAGTGAACGCTGTCGGTAACATCGTCCGCGGTGCCGCCGGTGCTCAGGTTGGCGGTGGCTTTCAGGTAGATCACTTCATCCTTCGGTGGCACGGAGGAAGCGCTCATACCGTGCAAGGCCAACAACTTTTCCGTGTGATCGTCCAAGTCGATGCGCGTGAGCACGTTCTCGTGCCCGTA
>Ga0154020_10006121_pt1 | contig 14115 bp, 9 predicted proteins | sample Klosneuvirus_201_FD_109709 | JGI IMG/M metagenome (GOLD analysis project Ga0154020, IMG submission 109709) | Active sludge microbial communities from wastewater, Klosterneuburg, Austria - Klosneuvirus_20160825_MG | ecosystem: Engineered > WWTP > Aerobic digester > Activated sludge | place...
CGGGCGCTGTGTGCGGCGCTGGCGGCCGGGCTGCCGGGCGCTCAGGGCCACGTCATCTACGGGTCGACCGAGGCCGAGCCCATCGGGGGCATCGAGATGGCGGAGCTGCTGGCCACGCCGGGTGATGGCTTCCTGGTCGGGCGGCCGGATCCGGCCTGTGCGGTCGAGCTGGTGTCGCTGCCGCCCGAGTCGGGTGCCAGCGCGGGGCGGGGCGGGCCGCGGCCGCTGCCCGAGGGGCTGGCGCGCTACCGGGTGGCGCCCGGGCAGCCTGGCGAGATCATCGTCAGCGGGGCCCACGTCAACCGGCGCTATGTGGGCAATCCCGGGGCGAATCGCGAGAACAAGCTGGAGGTCGGCGGGACCATCTGGCACCGCACTGGCGACGTCGGCCACCTCGATGGCGAGGGTCGGCTGTGGCTGACCGGACGGGTCGCCGATCTGGTCGCGCACGCAGGGCGCACCTTGCATCCGCTGGTCATCGAGGCCGCGCTGGACGCCGCGCCTGGGGTCCGGCGCAGCGCCCTGGTGGCGCACCCGCGCGCGCCCGAGGGCGAGGTCGCGCTGGAGCTGGACGGCGCCGCCTCGACCGACGCCACGCTGACCGCGGCACGCACCGCGCTGGCCGCACACGACCTCCACCTGCCCATCCGCGTGGTCGCGACCATCCCGGTCGACGGCCGTCACAACAGCAAGATCGACCGGCCCACGCTGCGCCGGTCACTCGAGAAGGAGCCCCGCCGTGCGCAGTGAAGTCGCCGCCGCCATGAGCCTCGACACCATCCGCTACTCGCAGGTGTGGGAGGACCACCGGCTGCTCGAGGAGGGGCTCGAGATCGGCCCCGACGACGACGTGCTGTCGATCACCAGCGCGGGCTGCAACGTGCTGGCGCTGCTGCTGCAAGAGCCGCGGTCGATCACCGCCATCGACATGAGCGCGGCGCAGAACGCGCTGCTGGAGCTGAAGCTGGCGGCGATCCGGCGCCTCGAGCACGCCGACTTCGCGGTGCTGATGGGGGTACGCGCGCCGGCCGATGGCGGCGACCCGGGCGCAGCGAGGGCCGCGCTGTATGCGCGCCTGCGTGACGACCTGCCCGAGTACGCCCGCGCCCAGTGGGACGCACGTCCGGCCGATCTGGCCAGCGGCGTCATCCACTGCGGACGGCTGGAGAAGTACCTCGGCGCCTTCGCGCCCAAGCTGGCCGAGCCGCCCGGTGCGCTGCAGGCGCTGCTCGGTGCGCGCGACCTGCCGGCGCAGCGCGCGGCCTGGCAGGCGCTGGCCACGCCGCAGCTGGAGGCCGCGTTTCGCGCCCACTTCAACCGCGACGTGATGGCGCGCCAGGGCCGCGACCCGGCGCAGTTCCGCTGGGTCGAGGCGCTCGATGTCGAGTCGCTGCTGTGGCAGCGCTTCCAGCGCGTGTGCACGGCGCTGCCGGTCGCCGACAACTTCTACCTCGAGTTCGTGACCACTGGCCGCTACAGCGACCTCAGCAAGGCGCCGCCGTACCTGACCCCGGCCGGCTTCCAGCGCCTCAAGGGCCTCACCGATCGCGTCACCATCGTGACCGACGAGCTGGAGCGCTTCCTGACCGCGGCGCCCAGCGGCGCCTTCAACAAGGCCAACCTGAGCGACATCTTCGAGTACGCCTCGGCCGAGCTGACCGAGCAGATCCTCGGCACCTTCGCGGCGCGCTTCCGCCGCGGTGGTCGCCTGGGCTACTGGAACCTGTTCGTGCCGCGCCACCGCCCCGAGTCCCTGGCCGCGCGCCTGCGTCGGCACGAGGCCGCCGCCGACGCCCTGTGGCGCCGCGATCGCGCCTTCTTCTACGGCGCCTTCCAGCTGGAGGAGCTGCTGTGATCACCGACGATCGTCGCAGCGTCGACCGCGTCGATGTCGCCGCCAGCGAGCGCGAGCTCAAGCTGGCCGCGCTGGTCGACGGCCGGCCCCTGCTGGCCGACGTGGTCAACATCTCGCGCAAGGGCATGCGCATCGAGCTGGCGATGGCCCAGCAGCGCGCCCCCGGCCCGGGCGCCATCCTGATGGAGTCCTTCGTCGGCCCGCCCGACGCCAGCGGCTATCGCCTGGGCTCGCTGACCGTGGCCGAGGTGCTGGCGGTCGCCGACGGCCGCACCGCGCTGCGGTTGACCACCGAGGATGCGGAGACGCGGGCCTCGCTGTGGCACGTCATGGAGCGCATCTCGCAGGACGCCGACCTGGTGCCCGGCGAGGAGCGCCGCCGCGTCACCAGCGATCCCCCGCGCATCCCCGGTCGCGGCGTCTACACCGAGGCCGCGCGCATGGAGCGCCTGCGCTGGGTGCGCGAGCAGACCCACACCGACCTCGCCGCGCTGGAGGACACCCGCCTCAGCGCCGAGCGCCTGTCGGGCAACATCGAGAACATGATCGGCGCCATCGAGGTGCCCATCGGCCTGGCCGGCCCGCTGGCCTTCCACGGTCGCCACGCGCGCGGCCTGATCTACGCGCCGTTCGCGACCACCGAGGGCGCGCTGGTGGCCTCGGCGACGCGTGGCGCGCTGGCGCTGACGCGCTCGGGCGGCGTCACCGTGCGCGCGCTGCGCCAGCAGATGATGCGGGTGCCGCTGTTCGTGCTGTCGAACCTGGAGTCGACGCTGCTGTTCGCGCGCTGGGTGCGCGACCACGTCGAGGAGCTGCGCGAGCAGGTCGGCAAGGTGTCGCGCCACGCCGACCTGATCTCGGTCGAGCCCACTGTGATCGGCCGCATGGTGCACGTCAGCTTCACCTACGAGACCGGCGACGCCGCGGGGCAGAACATGACCACCGCGTGCACCTGGTTCGCGTGCCAGTGGATCATGCACCAGATCCAGCACGTCGAGGGCTGCACCATCGAGAACTTCTGGGTCGAGGCCCACCTCAGCGGCGACAAGAAGGTGACCTATCGCTCGTTCGTGCAGGGCCGCGGCATCCGCGTCATCGCCGAGTGCATCATCCCGGGCGACGTGCTGACCTCGGTGCTCAAGGTGACGCCGGCCGAGATGTCGGCCGGCAACGCCGCCGGCCTCAGCGGCGCCATCCAGTCCGGCATGATCGGCTTCAACAACAACATCGCCAACGTGATCGCGGCGATGTTCGCCTCCACCGGGCAGGACATCGCCTGCGTGCACGAGTCGTCGATCGGGCAGCTGCACATCCAGGAGAGCGGCCCCAACCTGTACTGCAGCCTGGTGCTGCCGTGCCTGGTGGTCGGCACCGTGGGTGGCGGCACGCACCTCCCTGGGCAGCGCAACATGCTGCAGCTGATGGGCTGCGACGGCCCCGGCAAGGTCGGGCGGCTGGCCGAGATCATCGCGGGCTACTGCCTGGCGCTGGACATCTCGACCATGGCGGCCGCGGTCAGCGGCCAGTTCGCCAACGCGCACGAGCGACTGGGGCGCAACCGGCCAGTGCGCTGGTTCACCCGCGACGACCTCGGGCCGACCTTCTTCGAGGCCGCGCTGCGCGAGGCCTTCGGGGATCCCGCGCTGGCGGTTGGTCGCGTCGAGGACGTCGCCGTCACGCTGGGCTCCAGCATCATCACCGAGCTGACCGCGCGCAAGATGGACAAGCTGATCGCGCTGCTGCCGATGCGGGTGCAGCACACGCGCGGCACCACCGAGGTCATCGTCAAGGTCAAGCCGCTCGACGAGGAGGTCGTGCTGATGGCGACCACGATGGCGGGCATGTGCGGCCCCAAGCTGGCGGCAGCCTACAAGAAGCATCGCCATCGCACCGGCTTCGTGGGCGGCCACATCCGCGAGCTGGCCATCTATCAGCAGAGCGACGCGCGCTTCCTGGCGCACTCGCCGCGCGCCTACCGCGTGCTGCGGGACGACGCCCGCGAGGCCTTCGTGCTGGTGCTGGAGCGCCTCACCGACATGGCGGTGATGGACGCCATCGACGCGCCGTGGGCACCCGAGCACATCGAGGCCGCGCTGACCGGCCTGGGCGCGCTGCACGCGGTCTGGCTGGGCCGCGAGCGCGAGCTTGGCACCATGCCCTGGCTGGGCCCGGTGCACAGCGCCGCGACGATGCTGGAGATGACCGAGCTGTGGGATGCCCTGGCGCACCACAGCGCCCAGGAGTTCCCCGAGCTGGTCAGCGAGCGCGACCTCGAGGTGCGGCGCCGATTCCTGTCCACGATGGCCGAGTGGTACCCGGTCCTGGAGGCGCAGCCGCGCACCCTGATCCACAACGACTTCAACCCGCGCAACGTGGCGCTGCGCAAGGCTCCCGAGGCTCCAGGCGGGCTGCGCCTGTGCGCCTATGACTGGGAGCTGGCGACCCTGGGCGTGCCGCAGCACGATCTGGCCGAGTTCCTGTGCTTCGTGCTGGGGCCGCGCGCCACCCGCGAGGAGGTCGACCGCTGGGTCGAACTGCATCGCCAGGCGCTGGAATCCGCCTCGGGGCGCACCCTGGACCCGGTGGCCTGGCGCGAGGGCTACAAACTTTCTTTGCGAGAACTCGCAATCAATCGCATGGCGCAGTACATGATGGCGCACACTTTCCGTCACTACAGCTTCATGGAGCGCGTCATCACCACCCTACGTCGATTACTGGCCATCGAAGGCGACGGTTGATGCCGCGCTATGTGGCACTGCTGCGTGGCGTCAACGTCGGCGGCAACAAGCTGGTCCCGATGGCCGACCTGCGCGCGCTGCTGGAGAAGCTGGGCTGCACCGACGTCGCGACGCTGGTGCAGAGCGGCAACGCGGTCTTCACCAGCAAGCTGAAGAGCGCCGCCGCCGTCATCAAGCAGCTCGAGCCCGCCATCGCCAAGCGCTTTGGCTTCGAGGTCCCGGTCCTGGTGCGCACCCGCGACGAGCTGGCCGCGGTCATCGCGGACAACCCGCTGCCCGACGCGGTCGAGGATCCGTCGCGCTTCTTGATCGCCTTCCTGTCGGAGCCACCCGACCCTGGCAAGCTGGCCAGCATCAGCCCGGCGGCCTATCTGCCCGACCAGTTCCACGTCGTCGGCCGCGAGATCTACGCCCGCTTCGCAGTGGGCGCGAACGAGTCCAAGCTGGCCAAGGTGCTGCTGGCGCCGTCGCGCCTGGGCGTCACCCCGACCACGCGCAACTGGAACACCGTGACCAAGCTGCTGGTGCTGGCCGACCAGGCCGCCTGAGCCGACTGCGCAGGAAGCGGACACTGCGCAGCTGGGTGCCGAGCCTGGGCGCCGGAGAGCCGCAGAGTGCCGGGAGTCCGGCTGCGGCCGTGTTCTTGCTAGGTCGTGGCCCCAACCTGGAGGGCACGATGAGAGGCTTGTTGGCGGCACTTCTTCTGCTGGGCGGCTGTGACCAGGACGGTCCGGCCGACGCCGACGTCGATGCGGGTGGGGCGGATGCAGGCGGCGCAGGCGGCGACGCGGCCGTCGTGATGATGGGCTGTGTCGCACCGCCCCCGCGCACCTGCGCCCAGGTGATGGCGGCGTTCACGGCGTCCGGGAACACCGGCGTGGCCGTCACCTGCGACGCTGGCGCCGGCACCTTCACCATGTCGGCCTCGGGCGTGCCCCCATACATGTCGAACCAGAGCACCCCGAACCAGATCGACGCCCAGGACTGGGTGGTGACCCTGCCGCTGGCGCCGACCTGTGCCACCGCCACCACCAGCGTGGTCGCCTCGCGCGGGCCGATCGGCTTCATGATCAACGGGGTGGCGTTCTTCGGCCCACAGAACATGCAGGGCCAGGATGCGCCCACCGTGGAGGGCGCCACGCTCGACGACTGCGACGGCCACGCCGACCCGCAGTGCGCCTACCACTATCACTCCGACCCGAGCTGCGTGTTCGGGCGCGGCGGCGACCTGCTGGCGCACATGGAGGGCGACGGACACCCCGCGCTGATCGGCTTCGCGCTCGACGGCTTCGCGCTGTATGCGCCGTATCCGAGCGCCTTTCCGCCGGCGCTGGACGCGTGCAATGGCCACAGCGACGCCACCCGCGGCTATCACTTCCACACCACGTCGTCGACGCCGTACTTCGTGGGCTGCTTCGTGGGGTCGCCACGGACCCCGGCCGCGAACGACCGCGGCTGCAACTGAGGACCTGCCTGATCAATACGGGAAGCCCTCGAGTGGGTCCTGGTAGTGGGCCGCGCGGTTGGCGGCTTCGCCGCGGTAGACGGTCACCTTCTCGATGTGGGCGTCGTCGTCGTCGTGAACCAGGTTGGCGATGAAGCAGCTGCCCGGCAGCGCCTCTGGGCACGGCGCGAGCACCCCCTCCTTGGGCTTCAGCTCAGCAGAGATCCCCGTCACCTTCACCGAGCCGTCCGCTGCCAGCTTCCAGGTGCCCTTGCCGTCCGTGTCCAGATACGCGCCGTTGTCGTTGCACGGGGTCTGCACGAGGCTCAACTTGCCGCCCTTCTTGAAGACCATGGTGATGAAGGCGCCGTCGCCGCACATGCCGTCGCCCCTGAACCCCATCGACCAGGTGCCGCGGCGCTCCAGCAGGCGCTGCTCGGGCGTCAGGGTCTCGAGGGCGGGCAGTCCGAGCAGCTTGCGCACCTCGGGGTCCAGCGAGGCGCGATCTAGATCTGGATCCTTGAGCGCGGTCTTGAGGACCTTCTTGGCCTCCTTGTCGGTCGACGCCTTGAGCCAGGTCAGCTCGGCGCGCACGGTCGCGAGGTCGCCGATGATCGAGGCCGCCGACGCGATGTAGTAGTGCGCGGTGACATAGCTCGGATCGGCCACCAGCGCGGCGCGGTAGGCCGCGATGGCCTCCTTCCACTCCTTCTGCTTGTAGTGCTGCTTGACCGCCGCCTTGGTCAGCTTGACCGCGGCGGCGCGATCGGCGCGCGCCTCGCCCAGGTTGGCGACCCCGACCAGCACCAGCATCCCCCACACCAGCAGCGCCCGCTTCGTCATCCCCGCAGCATATCCCTTATGATGCCGTCGTGAGCACCGACACGCCCTATCCCGACTTCGAGCGGCTGGAGCTGAGCTTCCTCGGCGACACCCGCGAGGTCTATCGCGCCGGCGCCGGCCCCGCGATCATCGTGATGCACGAGGTGCCCGGCCTGTACCCGGGGGTGGTCGAGTTCGGGCGCAAGCTGATCGCGGCCGGCTTCACGGTGTGGATGCCGTCTCTGATCGGGCAGCCCGGGCGCGAGCCAGGGCCGACCTACGTGGCGGGGTCACTGCTGCGCGCCTGTGTGGCGCGCGAGTTCGCGGTGTTCGCGACCAGCAAGAACAGCCCGATGACGTCGTGGCTGCGCGCGCTGGCGCGGCACGCGCACGCCGAGTGTGGCGGACCCGGCGTGGGCGCCATCGGCATGTGTCTGACCGGCGGCTTCGCGCTGGCCATGATGCTGGAGCCCGCGGTGCTGGCGCCGGTGCTCAGCCAGCCGTCGCTGCCGTTCCCGATCAGCGCCGCGCACCGGCGTGATCTGGGGATCGACGAGGCGACGCTCGACTGTGTGCGCCGGCGCGCCGCCGAGGGCACGCCGGTGATGGGGCTGCGCTTCAGCCACGACCGCCTGGTGCCGCCCGAGCGCTTCCAGCGCCTGCGCGACGAGCTGGGCGACCGCTTCATCGCGGTCGAGATCGACTCCAGCCCGGGCAACCCGCACGGCAACCCGCGCATGGCGCACTCGGTGCTGGTGCGCCACATGATCGACACCCCGGACTCACCCACGCGCGCGGCGCTCGACCGCGTGATCGCGTTCTGCCAGAAGCAGCTCGGCGTCAGCTGACGCCGGCGCCCGGGCGTCAGGGCGCCCCGGCGTCGCGAGGGGGGCGCGCCGCCAGCACCAGCTCGGCGACGCGGCCGCGGGCGTAGGGGGACGCGGTGGCCAGCTCGGTCAGGGCCTCGTCGGCCTCGGGGCCGGGGATGGACGCCAGCGCGGCCACGGCGGCCTGCAGCTGGTCGTCGGGGGCATGGTGGCCCCAGGGGCCGTCGATGAGCTCCATCAGCGCGGGCACCGCGGCGGCGCCCAGCGCGGCGGCGTCAGCGAACTTGCGCCGGTCGACCGCGCGGGCGGCCCGTCCCGCCGAGTCGAGCTCGTCGGCCCGGCCATCGAGCAGCGCGGCCAGCGGCGCGGAGTCGTGCGTGGCGCCATAGCCCACGGTCTCCAGCGCCAGCGCCCCGAGCTGGCTACCATCCCCCAGCGCCACCGCGGTGGCCGGCTCGACGACATCGAAGGCGTCGCCGACCAGCTGCATGCTGATGACCCCGCCATAGATGGACGCCTCGCGCGACTGCCACAGCGCATCGGGGCGCTGCGGGATCATGGGCAGCGTCAGCACCAGCTTGCCGGCGGCGTCGCGCACGGTCAGGGTGGCATCGACGTCGGCGGCCACCTTCTCGGGCTCGGGGCCGAAGGCGTGGCTCTCGGTCTCGACGAACTTCAGCTCCAGCGTCGGCAGCGCGGCATCGGGCGCCAGCACGCACACTGCGGTCGGCCCGCGCACGAAGCCGTCGCCATAGGTGCCCAGCACCTCGCGGTCCAGCCAGCGCTGGACCTCGGCAAGGTAGTCGTACTGCTGGTCCTTCGGGCGCGTCGACTCGACCGTGACGGTGACGCGCACCAGGGTCGGCGGCGCCTTGGTGAAGACGGTCGCGCACGGCTGCGGCGTGTACGGCTTGCGCGCAGGCCGGGCCGCCTTCTGCTTGCAGCCGGCCGCGCTGGCCACCAGCGTCAGCACGGCCAGCAGCATGTAGAGTCGAGGCACGGTGGCGCGCATGGTCCAGCTTCGCACGATCATGCCACCTCGGGCTCGACCGCCTCAGATCTTGGGCCTCAGCTTGATCAGCAGCAGCGGCGACAGGAACAGGTCGGCGAACACCGCGGTCAAGAGCGAGATGCCGATGAGCAGGCCCAGGTTGGCCAGCCCCACGAAGCGCGACAGCAGCAGGGTCAGGAATCCCAGCGTGACCGCCAGGCTGGTCACGAACATGGGCAGGCCCGACTCGCGCAGGGTGTCGAACGCCGCGCCCTCGTGCGGGTCGGGGTGGCCGGCGGCGCGCAGCTCGAGGAAGCGCCGGCGGAAGCGTGACAGGTACTGGATGGTGTCGTCGTCGGCGATGACCAGCGTGATCGAGAACAGGAAGACCGTCGACGGCTTGATGTCGATGTCGAGCGCACCCATCATCCCGAAGGTCAGGATCAGCGGCAGCAGGTTGGGCACCAGCGCGATCAGCGCCAGCCGCCACGAGCGCAGCACGAAGCAGAAGATGATGAACGACACCAGGATGGCGATGGCCAGCGAGCGCAGCAGGCCGCCGACCAGCGAGCGATAGATCCCGTCGGCGATGCCGTAGATCCCGGTCAGCGTGACGCGGTAGTTCGGGTGCGCCACCATGTCGGCGCGAAAGCCGGCCTCCATGCGCGCGATGACCTTGGTGGCCTGCGTCGAGCCGTGGTCGGGCAGCATCGCGAACACCGCCGCGGTGCCGTGATCCGACGACAGGAAGTCGCGCAGGTTGCGCGAGTCGTCGACGCCGATGAGCTCCTGCGCGATCAGCGGTCGGGTGCCCGGCAGCGGCGACTTTGCGGCCTCGTCCTCTCCGGCGAACAGGCGGTGCGCCTTGCGCATGAAGCTGGCCATTGAACCAGCGTTCTTGACGTCGGGGAAGTCGGCCTCGAGGCGCTGCTCGATGCTGTCGATGAGGGCCAGCGCCTCGGGCTCGTGCATGGCGTCGGCGCCCGGCTTCACCGGCTCGATGAAGACCGCCATCGGCACGGTGCCGCCGTGCATCTGCTCGACGTAGCGCAGGTTCTGCGCCAGCTTCGACCCCGGGCGCAGGTCGTCATAGCTGTAGTACTCGGCGCCGTAGCCGAGGGTACCGACCACCGCGGCGGTGACCACCAGCACGCCGGTGACGCCCAGGATGGTGCGCGGGCGCGTCTTCACGGTGTGCTCGATCCAGGCCACGAAGCGCTTGAACGTGCGCGCGCTGGCCGATTCGATGGCGTCCTTCTGGGCGGTCGCGGCGCGATCGGGCTTCATGAACGACAGCGCCAGCGGCAGCACTGTCACGTTGGCCAGCCAGACCAGGATCATGCCGGCCGCGGTGGCCAGGCCGAACTGCTGGATCATCTGCATGTCGGCCGACAGCAGGGCGAGGAAGCCGCCCGCGATGGTGACCTCGGTGAGCAGACACGGGATGGCGCTGTCGTGGCACGCAGCGGCGATGGCGCGCGGCACGCTGTCGCCGGCGGCGACGCGCTCCTTGTAGGTCGAGATGATGTGCACGGTGTCGGAGATCGACACGATCATGACCACGATCGACGTGATCTGCGTCAGCAGCTGCAGCGGGATGCCCATCACGCCCATGGCGCCCACGGTCCAGATCACCGCGAAGATGATGGTGACCAGCGCGGCGGCGACCTCGGCGACGCGGCGGAAGGTGATGCCGAGCAGGATCAGGATGACCAGCAGCGCGACCGGCACCAGCAGCGCCATGTCCATCGAGATGAGCTCGTTGAACTCGGAGCGGATGACCGGCAGGCCGTTGAGCACCAGGCGCTGCTGCACGCCGGCGTCGCGGGCGATGCGCGCGTGGCGCGCCAGCAGCTTGCGGGCGTCGTGCAGGAAGCGCGAGCGCTCGACCTCGAGCTTGGCGGCGGCCGGCTTCAGGGTGACCCGGATCGACGTCGCCTTGCCGTCGGGCGTGGCCAGCGTCCACTTGAACAGCGGGTCGCCGGTGGCGATGGCGCGCTGCTTGGCCAGCTGGTCGGGCGGCAGGTCGGGGCGTGGGAACAGCTTGTCGGGGCGCAGCTCGATGTCGTCGCCGACGACGTCGTTGACCGTGGTCAGCCCCTCGGTGTCGGACACCCCGGGCAGCTTGGCGAGCTCGGTCTCCAGCGCGGCGATGCGCGCCAGGCCCGCAGGGGTGAACAGATCGGGCGCCTCGACGATCACCAGGGCGCGCGCGTCCTCCAGCGGGAAGGCCTTCTTGTAGCGCTCATAGTCGACGCGACGCTGGTCGTGATCGGGGAACAGCATCTCGACGCGGAAGTCGGGCTTGACCCGACCGGCGAAGACGCCCAGGCCGGCGGTCAGCGCCAGCACCGCCAGCAGCGCCCACCAGCGCCGCGCCAGCATGCGGTCGAACAGGTTCGGCTTGTGTGAACGATCCTCAGTCACGGGCTCCCCGAGAGTAGCCGTTTGGTGCCATGCTCATGCCTCCTCATATGCTAGTTGACGCGGTGCGGCAAGACATGGTTTGAGGGGGTTGAATGACGGCGACGACGACGCTCGAGAGTCCCCTTGCGGCGCGCCTGGGCGCCTGGGCGAAGGAGCGTTTTCCGCCCATCCACTCCATCCTCGCCATTGTCCTGTACGCGGCGGCGGCGCTGGCCGGGCGTGCGCTGGCCATGCCGCGCGGCCTGGCCATCCCGATCACCGCGCGTGATCTGGCCGGGCTGCCGCTGGGCATCGCCTTCTTCCTGATGCTGCGCGTGTTCGACGAGCACAAGGACTACGAGCTCGATCTGTCGAACCACCCACAGCGCGTGCTGTCGCGCGGCCTCATCACGCTGGGCCACCTCAAGGTGCTGGGCGTCATCGCCATCGCGCTGCAGCTGGCGATGTCGGTGCTGCTGGATCGCGGCGGCTGGCGCACCACGGCGTGCTGGGGCGCCACCATGGCGTGGGCCCTCCTGATGGGGCGCGAGTTCTTCATCGGCAGCTGGCTCAAGCCGCGCCTGGTGCTGTACGCGATCTCGCACATGCTGGTGATGCCGCTGGCGCTGGTGTGGATGGCGCAGTCGGCGGTGCCGTGGGCGTGGGTGCCGCGCTCGGTGGCGTGGCTGGCGGGCCTCGGCATGCTGTCGGGCTTCGCGCTGGAGGTCGGGCGCAAGCTGAAGGCGCCGGCCGACGAGCGGCCCACGGTCGACTCGTACACGCGCTCGCTGGGGCTGCGCGCGGCGCCCATCGCGGTCATCGTGCTGACGGCCGGGCAGGCCGCGGTGCTGGCGGCGCTGCTCGCGCGGCTGGGCGCGGGCGCCGGCTGGTGGGCGGGTGCGGCGGCGGTGGCGGTGCTGCCGGCCATCGCGGCGGTGGGTTTTCTGCGCACGCCCACGGCCAAGGCGGCCAAGGGCGTCGAGGCGGCCGCCGGGCTGTCGCTGCTGGTGAGCTATGTGCTGGTGATCGCCGCGCTGGCGGTGACCCGAGGTGTGGTCTGGGTATGAGCGATATCGAAGCCGGTGGTGATGACGAGGTGGCGGCGGCGCGGGTGCACCAGCACCTGCTGGCGCCGGCGGCGGCGCTGACGGCGGGCGAGGCTGCGGTCGGCGGCAAGGCCTTCGGGCTGGCGCGGCTGGTGGCGGCGGGCGCGGCGGTGCCGGAGTTCTTCGTCATCCCGGCGGCGGCCGCGGTGGCGCACCTCGGGCAGCCCACGCTGACCGGCGTCGAGGACGCCGAGCTGCACGACGCCATCAAGACCTCGCTGATGGATCCCGCGCTGGCCGAGGCCATCGACGAGGCGCTGACCGCGCTGGGGCCGGGACCGTATGCGGTGCGTAGCTCGATGGTGGGCGAGGACTCGGCGACCCACTCGTTCGCGGGCCAGCTGGAGACCTTCCTGTTCCAGCCTGGCGAGCGCGAGGTGGTGCGCTCGGTGCTGGGCTGCTGGGCCTCGGCGTTCTCGCAGCGGGCGCGCGTGTACCGCGAGCGCGCCGGGATGCTGGAGGCGCCGCGCGTCGGCGTGGTGGTGCAGCGCATGGTCGCGGGCCGCGTCTCGGGCGTGATGTTCACCGCGCACCCGGTCAGCGGGCGGCGCGACCATGTGCTGGTGACGGCGGCGTGGGGCCAGGGCGAGGGCATCGTGGGCGGCGCCTGCAACACCGACGAGTTCACCGCGACGCACGACGGCGCCGAGCTGGAGGCGCGCGTGGCCGACAAGGACGTCGAGGTCGTGCCTGGCCCCAGCGGGGTCGGCACCGTGGAACAACCCGTCGACGAGGCGCGCCGCCGGGTGCGCTGCCTGACCGTGGCCGAGGTCGCCGCGGTCGTCCGCGAGGGTGTGCGCGTCGCCAACGCCTTCGGTGCGCCGCAAGATCTGGAGTGGACCCTCGACGGCGACCGCCTGCTGCTGCTGCAGTCGCGCCCCATCACCTCGCTGCCGCCGGCGCGCGCCGGGCACACCGAGGCGGGGCCGCGCGTGGTGTGGAACAACTCCAACATCCAGGAGAGCTACTGCGGGGTCACCACGCCGCTGACCTTCTCGTTCGCGCGCGGCGCCTACGCCAGCGTGTACGAGCAGCTGCTGCACATCCTCGACATGCCAGAGTCGGAGATCGCGCCGCGCCGACCCATCCTCAAGAACATGCTCGGCCTGGTGCGCGGGCGGGTCTACTACAACATCAACAACTGGTACCGCATGCTGCTCATCCTGCCGGGCTTCGGCAAGAACAAGCACGACATGGAGCGCATGATGGGGCTCGACGTCCCGGTCGACTTCGTCGAGGGGCTGGAGCTGGGCTGGCTCGACAAGGCGCGCCGCGCGCCGCGCCTGGTGCGCACGCTGCTCAAGCTGATGTGGCTGTTCCGCAAGCTCGACAAGGACGTCGCCGCGTTCCTGGCCAACTTCGACGCGCGCACCGGTGCCATCGATCGCAAGTCGTTCCAGACCGCGTCGTTCGTCGAGCTGATGGCCATCGCGACGCGCCTGCGTGACGAGGTCATGGCCGACTGGCACACGCCGATCGTGAACGACTTCTTCGTCATGATGGCGTCGGGCAAGCTGCGCCGCCTGGTCGACAAGACCGGCCTGCCTGACAGCGCCGCGCTGATGGGCCACCTGATGTCGGGCGAGGAGGGCATCGAGTCGACCGAGCCCACGCGCATGCTGATGCGCATGGCCAAGCGCGCCCGCGGCGAGGCGACCACCGCGGCGGCGCTGCGCGAGGGCACCCCGGCCCAGGCGCTGGCCAAGCTGGTGCTGGTGCCCTGGTTCGCGGCCGAATATGCGCGCTACATCGATCGCTATGGCGACCGCTGCATGGGCGAGCTCAAGCTGGAGACGGTGTCGCTGCGCGAGGACTCGACGTTCCTGATCCATGTGCTGCGCGGCTACCTGGAGCGACCCGACCTCGATCCCGATCGCCTGATGGCCAAGGAGAAGCGGCAGCGCGCCGCCGCCGAGGCGGCGGTGC
>Ga0154020_10006122_pt1 | contig 14112 bp, 13 predicted proteins | sample Klosneuvirus_201_FD_109709 | JGI IMG/M metagenome (GOLD analysis project Ga0154020, IMG submission 109709) | Active sludge microbial communities from wastewater, Klosterneuburg, Austria - Klosneuvirus_20160825_MG | ecosystem: Engineered > WWTP > Aerobic digester > Activated sludge | place...
AAGGCGGAACGGCGACGTAAGATCAGTATTTATGTTCTCATCCTAACAATTGGCGGAACGGGAGTTATTGATTTTAATATGGATGATTTTTTTGCTTGTGACGGGGGGTGCGAGGGGGTGATGGGGTGGGATTGAGGGCATTATCATTGAACGTTTGGGCAGGTTGTTTGGTTCCCGAGGGGTGTTTTCAGACCCCATCCCCTAACCCCTTCCCCATGAATGGAGAAGGGGGACAGGAAGAAGAATCGTGGCACCGAAATACGGGTCCAGCTCCGAGCGGTCGGAGATGTAAAGTATTAATTCTGCGGACTTTTTGTCAATTGGGCTGGACATGATTTGCTCCTTTTGGAGCAACATGCGAATATTAGTTGCCGGGTCCGACCCTGCCGCGTGACCCAACATGCAGTGCTCCGTTTTGGGGAACAGATGCGGGGACTTCTAACTCGAGTACGACAGGAAAATCTGGTAATCCGAATTCGACGTACGGTGTTTGTCCACCGTAAATGCCAATGTCAGCCCGAGAACCATCTTCGTCGGGAGGTGCGATGGGATTGCCAGCATTGGCCAAAGCAGACGATGGGCTCAGATGAAAATTTGAGCGTTTGGGCTGGCCTGAAACCAAATTGACAAAATCAGTGGAATTGAACACAATATTGCCGACGCCAGCTGGAACATAACCAGTCGGCGCGGCGCAGTAGCTTGTCGTGACATTGCCGTTAACGTTGAACGTCTCAAGGGACTCGCTAATTGAATTCTGAACCGATCCTACTGCGCTACCACCAATCGCTCGACAATTATCAAAAATCGCGTGTCGAACCGTCAGAACGTTGGAATTTCCTCCAGTGGCAATACCGTAGAAATAACTTTGACTCGTACTAGTCACAGAAAATCCACAATTTATGACGTCAACTTGACAACTTGGACTGTTGCCCGTCAAGGATAAGCAATATCTTTGGGCGGCATTGTTATTATATGAAAGCCAAAAACCACAATCTGTAAATGATGCCGTTGCCCCTCTTCCTACCCAGCCTCCAGAAGAAATCGTATTTGAATTGTAAGTATTCTCCATAATGCATCTGCCAATGCGAACGGTCAGCGCGCCTGAGTGAATTCGAAGCACAGCGGAAAGAGAATCTGTACCACTTGCAATATTCGATGCAGTAATCCATACGCTACTTAGCTCAGTACTGTCCGCTGTCCCTTGGATTTCCACAACTCCATTTATGATTGTCGCTTGCCCCGGGATTGTATCTGTTCCTGCCCCGTAGAGAACGAGTCGCCTGTCTACGTTGAATCCTGCATAGTAGGCTGAACTCGCCGCAATGAAAATCGTATCCCCTGCCGCAGCGGCATTAACGGCCGGTTGGACTTCGTTGTATGTGGCGATGCCGTCTTTGGCAACGCGGAAGGATGCGGCTGAAGCAGAGAGCGCCAAACTCAAAAGAGCGATAAGAAGCATAATCGTCTTCATGGGTCACCTTGCAATGCTATTAGAATTAGTTAACTGTCTGGGCATAATTGTGTCGCGCGGTACTGTTGCTACTGCGTCGCTTGCGGGGAGAACCGCAGTTACATAGTAAAAGGCGCGTGAATACGTTGTAGCGGCGGCGAGAGCTGTGTCTGTAACGGTTTCGTGGTATGAGAAGTCGCCATTTGCGAGAGAATCAAAATAAACATTGTAAGCGATGGCTTCGGGAAACGAATTCCAGCGAAGTCGAACGGAATCAGCCGTGCTGTCGGCAAAGGCCGTCAGCCTAATTTCCAGAGGCGGCGCAACAATGAAGCTGTCTCGGCGAACATGCGACCACGAACCCAGATTGTCCTGAACACGAGCGTAGAGGTGGTGCTGGCCGAAAGACAATAAGGCCGGATTCAGATAGCGGTGCATCCCCTCATCGGGCTGGTTGAACGCGCCATCGTTTGCGATGAATGAAATTCCCTGCCCGACACCAGGGTCGGAGTCAATGTAAAACTCACCGCCCGCAATGTTCTGAGCACCTGTCGAGTCCGCAGGGGCCACAAAAACCGCACGAGAAGCGACAGCGGACCAAGCACCAGCAACGGTGCGATAGCGAACCGAAAATGTATGCGCACCCGGTTGTGAATTCGTTACAGCCAACGCAGGGGTCAACGTGATTTGAGATGTGTCAGCGAAATCGAGAGTTGAGCCATTCCCCGCTCCGGGATCGCCGTCCCAATAGTACTCCGCCAAATCCAAGGGTGAGGGAGGCGGAAAAACGTGAAACTGGCGAGACATTAATGGAGTACGAAGTCCATTCTGTGAAAAGTATCGAAGTGAAATCTTGTGAGTCCCGAAGTTCATACTCGCGGCTGAGTGCTGTAGCAAGAGCAACGTGGCAGAACTGTCCGGAAAGTCCACGACGTGCGTATTTGCAGAATCACTGTCAATGAAATATTCCGCCGATGACAATAGGGACGGCGCAGGTTGGACATGAAACCTACGGGAAACAGGAGTCGTCCAGATGTTATTGTTGGCACGGAATCGCACAGAGATCAGATGCGAGCCTATGGATAAGGATTGGACTTGCGGTGACGCAAAGGCTGTGACTTCGCTTTCACTTTCAATGGGAATTTCGACAGCGTTTCCGATTCCAGGGTCTTCGTCAATAAAGTACTCGGCATCAGCCATGCGATAACCGCCTTCAGGAATTGATGGAGTCACACAGAACTCACGCGCATGTGTTTCCGACCAAAGACCATCGGTGCGCCGATAACGGTGGAAAAGAGTATGATTGCCTACTGAAAGACTACTGGGATCCAGCGTTGTGGTCAAAGTGACGTTTGAACCGGGGCCAACGGGAAGTTGTATGCCATTTCCATAGCCGGGATCAACGTCATAGAACACTTCACACAAGTCAATTTGCCGCCCATTCTCTGACTCAAGAGGAGGAGTTGTGGTAACGGCAATATTTGAAATCTCTGTGCAATTAATCGCCTCGTCACAAACTCTAATCGCGAAATAGTAGGTTGTATTGGCGAATGGAACATTGACGACGTGTTGCGATGGAGTGCCGCCGGCGTGGGACTGATTGAGGAAGACAGTATTTGCAGACTCGAAATTTGCTTCATTAATGGGAGACAAGGAATAGCGCAATGTGTGTAAACCAGTTCCGACGATACCATCGTCGCCTGAAGCAGTCCACTGAACTTGCACCCAATTGGGTGAAGTCGGCGTAGCAGAGAGGTCGGTCAGAGGAGCAGGAGTTGTCTCGTCTAAGGTCTGAAGCCTGAGATAGTACGGCGTTTCCCATGTAGTCGCTGTAGGATTGCCTGAAACGGTTACGGTGACTTGCCCAATTGCTTGCAATCCGAGATTTTCGCTGAGTGGTGTTCCAGTCATGTCCCCCGAAAATATTACAGAGTTCTGACTGTTCCGCACTTCAACGTGCAAGTTCGTACCTCCTCCATTCAAGTGGAGAATTAGAGTAGATTGCTCGGAAAGCACAGCTTTATAATGGTCCTCGTCGGTCGCGCTCGTGAACGGCGGGTACGTAATCCATCCAGAAATTACCTCGTCCAAATTGACGGTCCATGGATTACCAATTGATACGCCGTTGTCGAGACTCCGTATTAGCGAAGATGCGTCTGAGGTCTCATTCCAGTGTAGGCGGTGCGTCAGCATGGTATCTCCAATTGTGTGAAGATATTGGCGCTCCAAGTCAACAATACAATCCCCACTAATGCACAGTCCATCGTCAGAGGTGTACCAAATATATTCCACGTCCAATGGAAGTGGCATGCTCAGGTTGTCACCTTCCGTATCCCAGTCACTTATGCCAACAATTATATCCGATACCGAACCGTTGCAATCCACGTCAAAATTATGAAAACCCGTTATTGCCAAATCACTCTCATTGCCTCCAAACAGAAAGAGTCCATGAATCGTGACCGGGGGTTCCCCGCCCAGATAGTGACAGTAACGCATGTCGCGAACAATTTCAGAGTTTGTATTTATCGTTGCGATTGGTGGTTGAGATGGTTTGTCGCTTAACAAACCCGGCGCATCACAGGCACTTCCAGCGAGGTTTGTCCCCAAATGCGGTGTACCTATTGTCACTAGTTTTGCAACCTTGTGCCCGCCTGCTTGGTTTGGCGCGTTCCACCAAGTGTGATTTCCTTGGCTATCCGTCCTCTGTAAATACTCTCGACAAACCAATCCACCAGCAGAATGTCCGACTAGGATCACCTTCTCTCTTCCCGTAGCAGACAACACGCTGTCAATTACCATTGAGAGCGCTACCGCTTCTTTTACAATAGCAGATTCGTTCCCTTCGGAATGTCCAAGTCCAGGATGTTCACCATAGTGGATTAGCGAATATGGCGCTGTATCAGTTCTCCAATTCTTGAAATTCAATTTGTAAATTGGGGCTGAAGGAATTTCACCGAAAGCATCGTGCGGGCTCTCAAACAGAATATCTTGTGACCAAGAAGTGAGATTTTCGTCACTGTTTGCCAAGACATGAAACACTGGAACATCGGGATTCCCGAGCGCGGGTCGGAGGGTGCCGTCAAGAAACTCATCCCAAGTGTGGTCATCTGAGTCTGTCCCATGAACAAAAATCACGGGATAAGGCAACTCCGCACTTTCTGCCAATGATGTCACAAATAAGAAAACAATAAAGAGACAATACATATTTCTTTTGCTCCGATGATGAACTCAACTAAGCATGGTGTCTTTACACCACGAAAGTCGGTCGCCCGAAGAACTTGGGGTCGCTGGTGGGCATTAGGTCGCCGGAGATGATGTCTTCTACAAGGCTGGCTTCGTCGAACCAGCTTTTGGGCGGGAGGTGGCCCCAGAAGGTGGCGCGGCGTTTGTCGTTGATGCTCCAGCGGACGGGCGGGACGTCCCAATCGGTCAGCAGGTAGTCGCCGGTGTAGATTTCGATGCGGTTGTTGTCGTGGTCGCGCAGATAGAGAAAGAACGCGTTCGACAGGCCGTGACGGCCCGGGCCGCGCTCGATGTGGTCCACCATGCCCATGCTCGCCAACACGTCGCAGGCATCCAAAATAGACAATCTGTCATAGGCCCAAAAACCGACGTGATGCAGACGCGGGCCGACGCCGTTCATCATCGCGATGTCGTGCACGTTGGGTTTACGGTGCAGCCACGTGGCCCAGAGATCATCGGTTTCGACGCAGCGCCAACTGTAGCTCGGATTCGACGGAGAATATTCGCCGGGAATGCGCGGCGAGTCGTTGGCCGCTGTGTATTCGCTGCAATGAAAGCCCAAGCGCTTGGTGTACCACTCGTAGGCTTTGCGGACGTCGTGGACTTGACAATTGAAATGGTCTATGCGCTGAATTTTCGCGCCACGGTGTTCGTGATATTTTTGCAAGCTCCAATCGCGGCGCTCGGCTTCGAAATAGAAATGAAGCGGAATGCCGTGCGGGTCTTGAATCGCGAGCGTGCGGCCCATTTTGTATTTGGCGCCTTTGTCGAGCCACTTGTGTGCGAGGCCGTCTTCGCCCGCAATCCACGCGAGGCCGTCGAGATCGCTTTCGCGCTCGACTTTGAAGGCCAAGTGGCCGAGGCCGGGCTGAGCGGCTTTGCGCAAGACCAACGAATAGGGGTCGCGCTCTTCGATGTTGCCTAAGTAGAGGCGCTCGGAGTCTTGATGCAAGATTGAGAAGCCGAGTGCGTCGACGTAGAATGTTTTCGCGCGTTCGATATCCGTGACGCGGAACTCGGCATGTGCGGTGCGAAGGATGTTGGGGGTCATAAGAAAAATTCCAAATTCAAAATTCCAATTCAGACGGAACAGATTCCGGCGGGGAACCGCTTTGCTTAATCCCCGCTCGGCGGATCAAAATCTCGGTTAGCGGGGCAGGTGAAGACACCTGCCGCCGCGAGTCTTTGGCGTCGGTTACGCCATCGATGCGTCAGATTTGATATATCTTTGTTTTAGCTCTTTGAAGCTGATTAGGCGTTGTTGGTGTTCGTCCCAGACGGACATGAAGGCGGTTTTCATGCTGGACCACAACGTGAGTTTGTAAACGTCATGGAACTCGGGGTTCTCGTTGTAGATTTGCTCTAAACGGTAGTTGGCGATGCCGGGTGTCAGGTGGTGGATGTGGTGAAAGCCGATGTTGCCGGTGAACCACTGGATGATTTTGGGCAGTTGGTAGTAGGAGCTGCCTTGCATGGCGGCGCGGACGAAATTCCATTCAGCTTCGGGTTTCCAATAGGTGTGCTCGAACTGATGCTGGATGTAGAAGAGCCAGATGCCCGCACTGGACGAGATGAACAAGACGGGCAGGAATATCTTTATGAACGGCACCACACCAATCCACCAGCTAAAAAGCGCGAACGTGGCGATGATTGAGGCGTTCGTGTAGTAAACGTTGCGCTTGTCGCGAGTGCTGTATTGCTTGGGGTCGCTTACAAAGCGATTTATCTTAAAAAACATAACAATCGGGCCACCGAGGACAAAAGCAAGTGGATTGCGATAGATGCGGTAGCTCAGGCGCTGTTTTTCAGACAGCTCGAGATATTCTTTGACGGTCTTTACATCCAAGTCGCCGTGACCGCGATGATCGAGGTTGCCGTTGGTCGCGTGGTGCATGGCGTGCTGGCGTTTCCAATAGTAGTAGGGAACGACGGTGAAGAAGCTGCAAATGTAGCCTAAGCGGTCATTCCATTTGCGGCTGGGGAAAAACGACATGTGGCCGCAATCGTGCTGGATGATGAACAGGCGGATGGTGAATCCGGCAGTCAACACAGAGAGACCGAGCGTGAGCCAATAGGAGTAGCTCAGACTCAGGTACATCAGATAGTAGCACGCGAGCAGGGGGACGAGTGTATTAAAAGTCTGCCAGAGCGAAATCTTGACGGAAGGTACGGTATAAGGTTTTAGAATTTGGAACAGATCTTCTTCGTTGTTGATCTGTCTTAGCGCGGATTTTTGTTTGCGCTCGCGCGGCTTTACGATTACTTCGGTGCTAATGATGGAGTCCTAACTATTGAGATGTGAAATTGTAAACACGTTTACTGATTCCGGCGGGGAACCGCTTCGCTTAATCCCCGCTCGGCGAACCGTATCTATCCAGACCAAGGGTCGAGGAAGAGTTGGGGGCCGGGGCCGCTTAGGTCTTCGCGGTCGGGGGCAGGTTGGTTGAGTTTTCCGGTTAGGTCGTGATAGCGGCTCTTGTAATAGAGCAGCGGGTTGTGAGGTGCGATGCCTTGATGCAGCGCAACGACTTTGCCGACGACGATGTAGTGATCGCCGCCGGTTGCGAGGCTATCTATTTCACAGCCGATGGCGGAAAGCACGCCTTCGAGTCTGGGACCGCCGGGCCAATTCACAAAACGGAAAGAGGGCTGTTCACCCTCTTTTGATCGTCCGGCAAAATGATTTGAGATGGCAACCTGCTCGTCGCGCAATACATTGATGGTGAACTTGGCACCGGGCTTCGAGAGGTAGTCAGCCATGATGGCACGCTTGGCGACACAGAAAATAATCAGCATCGGATCAAGCGAGAGCGACGTTACCGCGTTGGCTGTCATGCCGTGCGGGCCAGTCTCACCATCCGTTGTTATCACGCACACTCCCGTTGCGAAGAGTCCGACGGTGTCGAAGAATGTGCGCGGTTCGATCGGAGTCAGAAAATCCGTCATGCGCTATTTACTTACGCTCCGACGGTTTGACGCGGCTTTGAGGCTTCGGTTTCGGCTTCGTCGCGCATCTTGGAGAGGAAGTGCTGGACTTTCTCCATGGCTTCTTTGCGGGGGTGGTTTTTCACCAACGCGCCGGCCATGCGGACGGGATCGCCGAAGAAGAAGTACTCGTAGAGCGCTTGACGTGTTCCGAAGGCGGAGATTGAAGCATCCCATGCAAGACGGAAGAGCGGAATGCGCTCGTAGGCATCCACGCGCGCACCTTGATAGTATTGCTTTATCTCTTCTTTCAGCGGGCCGTTTAAGTCTTCGTGCGTCGGCATGGCGACTAAGCCGCTGGCGCCGAGCTGCTGAATGATTTGCACGAGCTTCGGATAAGTTTTGGGGAAGAGATTGCGCGCGGCATCCAGTGGATCCCAAGCGGGACGCATGACGCCGTATTCGTCAACATGGCAGTCGGCTTCGGCGGCGCGCAGGAAGGCTTTCATGGTTTCGTGGGCAATCCACAGATCAGAAAGTTTTTCGTGAACGTGCTGGAACTGCTCGATGCCGATGGAGTCCACCAACAGTGACGCAAGGCCCAACATGAATTCGCTCTTGGCGACGTTCTTGCACAAGACCTGATGCGACATGTGCACGACTGCACCGGAGGCGGCGTAGGCACGGTTGCAGACTTCGACATTCTTGTAAAGCAATACCTTTTCCCACGGAACAAACACATCATCGAAGATGACGACCGCGTCCTGCTCTTCAAAGCGCGAGCCGAGCGGATGATCGTAGCCGTTGGGATTGTAGGTGACGCTTTCGCGGCACTGGAATTTCAAACCGGGCGTGTTGGACGGAATACAAAAACCGAATGCGTAGGGTGCATCTTCGGGATTGCTGGTCAACAACGTGGACGGGAAGACCATGATTTCATCCGAGACGGGAGCCGTTGCCAGCATGCGCGCGCCGCGAATAATGAAACCGTCGGCGCGTTCTTCTTTGATGCGCGCGCCCATGTAGGGGTCTTTTTGCGCCGCGACTGAGACTGCGCGATTGGCTTGCGGATTGATCAGCGTATGCGTCATGCAGAAGTCGTTGCGCGACAGATGGCGGTGCAACGTCTTGGCATTTTCACCGAAGCGCGGATCCTGCTCGGCAAGATACTTCCAACCGCCAGCATACGAGGCCATGGCGCGATTCAAGTAATCCGGCGAGCGGCCCATCATGCCACAGGAGAAATCGGCGATCTTGAGCATGCACTGCGACAACAGGCGAATATCCTCAGCGGTCTTGGGGATGTGGTAGGTGCGACCGATCATCTCACCTGTTTCATCATCCTTGACCAACATGACATCGGGATTTTTCCACTGCAAATCATAAATATCCGCCAGGCTATTGGCGTGACCTTTGAATTCCGGATGCGTCGTGAAGTCCGCGATGCGTTCTCCGCGATGATAGATCTCCGGCGGGTTGTTCTTCAAATGTTTTAGAAAGTCAGCGCCTTTGCGAGCGGGCATAGTTTCAGTCTCCGTCTATTTTCAGTTTGTTTCTTGCGAATGAGATTTCTTAGCGCCAATAGCCGCAGCCATAGCGGTAGTAGTGATGTCCGCTGTAAACTCCAATGTTCGTCGGTGTCAACAGAGTCGGAGTGCGAGTGTAGTAGCGCGCTCCATAATCATTCATGGTGCGGTTTGTCTGGCGGCCGTTGTTGTAGAAGCCATAATTGTTCAAGCGGTAGTTCGGATCACCCGGGGCCGAATAACGCGGAGCAATATACATCAAACCGCCATAGTTGTTGTATTGATCACCGTAAACGTTGTAGAGCGTTTCCAGACGATCAATGTTTTGCGGCTGCTTGGTTGATGAGTAAGCTTGCTCCATTTCTTCAATGGATTTCGCTTTTTCGTATGTAAGGCCGACGACCCAATCGGGCAATCCTTTTAGATCGACATTTAGCGGCCAGATCGCTTTAACTTTTTTATAATTCGACGTGCTGCCGATAGCTTCAAAGCCACGGAAGCCATATTGAAGCAATTTTGTCGTGTCGGCAAATTCAGGCACATATACCTGTCCCACGACAAATTTTGTGCCGTGAATCTCCACTCCCTTGTAACCATCGGGCGGCGGCAAGAGCAGTCGTTTTGCGGACGCGGTGGAGAGAGTTGCAAATAATATCAATGCCAAGGCGGTCAGACGTGCGATGTTTCCATTCATCTTTGGTCTCCTTGGGGGATAGGGGGTGTCTAATTTTATCTGAATAGTTCTAATTCGTCGTCAGGTGGTACAACGATCGGGGCCAAGATCTGTATCACACTTGGGATATCATCTCGCATTGTTTCCCAGATTATCGCGTAGTCAATTTGATGATAGCGATGTGCAAGCAAGTCCCGTTTGCGGGCCATCCATGTCCATGGCAACTCGGGGTGTGCTTCCTTGAATTCAGGGGAAAGATTCTTCGTTGCCTCACCAATGGTGATAAAACTGCGTTCCACAGCTCTCCGCAAAGTCGGATCCTCTATGAAGCGACCGTATTCCACACGCTGGATAACCGACTGAAGATAGCGTGCTTCGTTAAAGATGTCCACAGCGTATGCGAGATCACCGCGCATATATGTGTGTGGTTCCTTCTAAGATAGATTTGCGGCGTATCCAATTCTTCATAGTCTTCACGCCTTGATGCGTCAGCATATCAACTTCACGTCCAAATAGCACCTTCAGCTCTTCTTCCATGTCAAACCAATTGCTTAGGGTCCAGTGTGCGTTCGCTTCAAATGTCACCAACACGTCCACGTCGCTGTCGGGGCCGAAGTCGTCGCGGAGGACGGAGCCGAAGAGCGAGAACTCCGTGATCTTCCACTTTTGGCAGAAGGCCTCGATTTCGGGCATGGGGATGGGGATGCGGGGTGTGGATGGCATGGGGTTGAAGTTACATTTGTCTTCTTAATTAGACTTTCGTTCAAAAGAATCTTTTAGACGTATTTTGAATTCTTCAGAATTTACGTAATTCTCTATTCGCTTAGTTAAATCTTCTATTTCCTTTTGTTGTTCTGCCATGACAATTACATTCTGTTCCTTTGAGTAGAGGTCAAATACTTTATACATCTGAAGGTAGTTCGCGAGAGCAATGAAATACCAGAATCTCAGTTGAAGTTTGTCTATCACTTGAAAATATGAATATGGGATCCCTTTTGCACTAGCTTCTTCAGTATAGTGACCTATCGAAATGCCACCTGGATCAGCGTGTGGACCACCCGAAGAAAAGGCATCAAAATACTGCAACAATGAATCAGCAAGAGTGAACCTGCTTGGATCAGATTTTCTCTTGTCTTGAATGTACCTCTTGTTGGTAATTACTTCAGACCCAGGTGTTTCTACTAAGTATTTTTCGCAGTATCCCTTATCTTCATATTCACGATATGCATGAAGAGTTCCGTCAATGGATCTCCGCATAGCGCTGTAATATTCCGCTAAGCGTGCGCGAAATAGACTTGCAAAACAAACGTAAAACCTTACGTGACAATCATTGCATAGCATCCGCATCATCAGGAATCGCTTGCCTGATACCTTTACCTTACTGAGATTATCCTGCCATGCTTTGTCAAAACGATAAAGCCAATCAACTTCGTCTTTGAGGTTATGCAAGCTAACCAGAAGATTATGCTCCTCTCCAGACAAGTATTCTAGGATATTCTTTATGTCTTTGTCGACAGACACTATCCCCCCAACCTCGGGACGTGCGCGGGTTTCATGGGCATGTGGACGGCTTTGGCTTCCATGAAGAACTCTTTGAAGGAGAGTTCGCCGCCTTCTCTGCCGATGCCGGACCACTTGGAGCCGCCGAAAGGCAGGCGGAGGTCACGGACGTTTTGCGCGTTGATCCAGACCATGCCGCATTCCAAGGCTGCGGCTACGCGGTGTGCGCGTTCGATGTCGTTGGTCCAGACGTAGCCTGCGAGGCCGTAGCGGATGTCGTTGGCTTGGCGGATCGCGTCGGCTTCGTCTTTGAATTTCATCACGGTCAATACGGGGCCGAATACTTCTTCCTGAGCGATGCGCATGTTGTTCGTCGCGTTCGTGATGAGCGTGGGGGCGAAGTAGTTGCCGTGACTTTTGTCAATGGCGTTGCCCGCTAAGGCGAGCGGGTGATCGCCGCCTACCAAAACGGTGGCGCCATCGGCACGGGCGACATCCATGAAGCCGCGCACTCTTTCCCAATGCTCGTGATGAATCAGCGGGCCGACTTCGGTAGCCATGTCGTTGGGGTCGCCGACTTTGATTTTGCGCACACGCTCAGCAAGGCGATTCACAAACTCGTCGTGAATGGTCTCTTGTAAGAACAATCTCGACGCGGCGGTGCAGCGTTCGCCGTTCAGCGAATAGACTTGCCAGAGTGCGGCGTCAATCGCGCGCTCCATGTCCACGTCGTCGAAGACGATGTTGGGGGACTTGCCGCCGAGTTCCATCGAATAGCGCTTCAGCGTATCTGCGCCGTTCTTGATGATGATCTGGCCCGTGGTGGTTTCGCCTGTGAAGGAAATCAGATTCACCATCGGATGCGCAACGAGCGGCGCACCGGCGGATTCCCCGTAGCCATGCACACAGTTGAACACACCGGGTGGCAAATCGGCCTCCTGAATAATCTTGCACAACTGCGAAGCCGAAAGCGGCGACCACTCGGCAGGTTTCAAAACTACTGTGCAGCCGCTGGCGAGCGCGGGCGCGACTTTCCACGTTTCGAGCATGAACGGCGTGTTCCACGGCGTAATCAAACCTGCGACACCGACGGGACGGTAGATCGTGTAGTTCAGCCACTCGTCGTTGACCGTGTAGGCATCGCCGCGCAGGGCTTCCAACTGGTCGGCGAAGAAATAGAAATTGTCGGCAGCGCGGGGAATTGCGCCTTTGGTGATTTGCGCGCGCGGGATGCCGGTGTCTTCGATTTCCAACTCGGCGACGGTGTTTGCATGCTTCAAAATCAGATCGCCGATGGTGCGGATTTTTTTTGCGCGATCTTTGACTTTCATCTTGGACCAGACGCCGCTGTCGAAGGCGTTGCGCGCGGCTTTGGCGGCGACGTCAATGTCGGCAGGCTGGCCGGATGCGCAATGACCGATGACGGTGTTGGTCAGCGGAGTAAGTATTTCGAACGTCTCGCCGCCGTGCGACGGGACGAAGGTGTGGTTGATGTAGTGGAGGACGTGGTGCATTTATTTAAGTCAGAAATCAGAAGTCAAAAGTTAGAAGCCTAAGCGGAATCCGGAGAACTAAATATTTAGTCGTGACGGTGCAGAAGTTGCGTAATGACCGCAAGATGATGGTCATCGTGTTCGGCGACAAAGAAGGCGTGATCAACGACGCGCATGGGTTGATGCAAACGCGGATGCAATGAGGTTCGCGTCAATACATCGTCATGGCAATGCTCAATCGTATCTACTAAGTGGTGACGAGCCGCGCGGAAGTCGGTTAGGATTCGCGACAGCTCGTGCGCGTTGTGTCCAGCTTCGTGCGTCTTCGTGTTTTGCAGATCGGCCACGCGAAGCGACGCCGCTCCGAGACGAAAATCGAGCATTCTGCCAATCCACAACTCTTCAAGATCTAAGAGGTGTCCGGCCTGCTCTTGCATTGACCATGCGCCGTTCGGTTTGGCAATCAAGCGGCGGTGTGAAACGTCTTTCAAGCGCTCTTCAAGATGTAAGGGCGTGCCGCGCAGGCGTTCCACAATCATCGGCAGCATCTCGTTCTGAAGACCGAGTTCGAATTTGCGTTCGAACCATTTACCGGGATTGTGCATGATCCACTACTTCCCCAATATCGGAGAGAGTTGCTGGTTGCCTTGCACGATTTTGTTTTCGAGCGCGCCGATGCCTTGAATCTCTAAGCGCATAACATCACCCGGATAAACGTGCGACAAACCTGCGGGGGTACCTGTCCAGATTTGATCGCCTTCTTCGAGAGTCATGATCATCGAGCAGTACTCGATCATCTCTTCCAGAGAATAGATCAGATCTTTCGTCGTTCCGTGCTGACGGAGTTCGTTGTTGACGTAGGTTTTCAGTTCGACTTCGTGCGGCGAACCAAATTCATCTGCTGTAACGATGTATGGACCGATGGGGCCGAACGTGTCCCAACCTTTGCCGATCAACGGCGGACGAAAATACGGGCCGATGTGATCGCGAATTGTTACGTCGTTGCCGATGGTGTAGCCTTGCACGTAGTCGAGCGCATTTTTCGCTTTCACGTTGCGGCAGGTCTGACCGATAATGGCGACGAGTTCAACTTCGTAGTGCATGTACTCACTCTTGGGCGGCATCAGCACGTTGGCTTTGTGGCCGACGAGCGACGTTTGCGGCTTCAAGAAAATTGCGGGAAGTTCGGGCTTGGCGAGGTTCAGTTCTTTGGCATGATCGGCGAAGTTCAGCGCGATGCCGATGACTTTGCCCGGCCAGTTAGGCGGCAGCCAGACGACGGTTTCGGGATTGTGTTCGGTG
>Ga0154020_10006123_pt1 | contig 14111 bp, 15 predicted proteins | sample Klosneuvirus_201_FD_109709 | JGI IMG/M metagenome (GOLD analysis project Ga0154020, IMG submission 109709) | Active sludge microbial communities from wastewater, Klosterneuburg, Austria - Klosneuvirus_20160825_MG | ecosystem: Engineered > WWTP > Aerobic digester > Activated sludge | place...
CTCTTACATCCAGACCCTCCTTCACCCTGGCACTCAGCGCCTCGATGAAGTGATTGGCTGTCGAGCCAGTGCCGAGCCCGATGTTCATGCCGGGCTTGACGAACTTGAGCGCCTCTATTGCGGCCGCTTTCTTCATTTGATCAGGGGTCACTTACCGAGACCCCCCATGAGCATGTATTTCATTTCCAGGTATTCCTCCACGCCATGATGTGAACCTTCGCGGCCGATGCCTGACTGCTTCATGCCGCCGAAGGGCGCTTCGGCGGTTGAGATGATGCCTTCATTGATGCCTACCATGCCATAGTCCAGCGCTTCGCCCACGCGCCATACCCGGCCAATGTCGCGGGTGTAGAAATAGCAGGCAAGTCCGAACTCGGTGTTGTTGGCCATGGTGATGGCTTCTTCTTCCGTCTTGAATTTGAAGAGCGGCGCAACGGGGCCAAAGGTTTCCTCGCGGGCAACGGCCATGTCGGTGGTCACATCGCGCAGAAGCGTGGGCTCAAAGAAATTGCCGCCCATGGATTTGCCGCCGACCAAAAGCCTGGCGCCCTTGCTGAGGGCATCGGCGATGTGCTCCTGCACCTTGTCGACAGCCGCCTTGTTGATCAGGGGGCCGGTGGTGATGCCCGCCTCAACGCCATCACCCACCTTCAGGTTCTTCACGGCAGCGGCAAGCTTTTCGGCGAACGCGTCGTAGACCCCTTCCTGCACGAGAATGCGGTTGGCGCAGACGCAGGTTTGGCCGGCGTTGCGGTATTTGGAGATCATGGCACCGGCAACGGCGGCATCAAGGTCCGCGTCATCGAAGACGATGAAGGGTGCATTGCCGCCGAGTTCAAGGCCGAGCTTCTTGATGGTTGGCGCACACTGGGCCATGAGCAGGCGGCCGATTTCCGTGGATCCGGTAAAAGTGAGGGCGCGGACGACGGGGTTGGCGGTCATTTCAGCGCCGATCTCGCGGGCCGAACCGGTGATCACGGAAAATACACCGGGCGGAATTCCGGCGCGCTGCGCCAGTTCGGCCATGGCCAAAGCGGAAAGCGGGGTTTCCGAAGCGGGCTTGCAGACAAAAGCGCAGCCAGCAGCGAGTGCCGGGCCGGCCTTGCGGGCAATCATGGCATTGGGGAAATTCCACGGGGTGATCGCGGCCACGACGCCCACCGGCTGCTTGATCACAACCATGCGGCCATTGGCAAAGGGCGAAGGAATGGTTTCGCCATAGATGCGGCGGGCCTCTTCAGCAAAGAACTCGATGAAAGAAGCGCCGTAGCCGACTTCGCCGCGCGATTCGGCGAGCGGCTTGCCCTGCTCCGCCGTCATGATCTGGGCCAGGTCCTCCTGGTTTTCCATCATCAGGGTGAACCATTTGCGCAGGATGGCGGAGCGCTCCTTGGCGGTTTTTTTGGCCCAATCCTTCTGAGCTTTTTCCGCCGCTTCGATGGCCTGCCTGGTCTCGGCCTTGCCCATATTTGGCACGGAGCCAATCACGCTCTCATTGACTGGATTGGTCACATCGATTGATTTGGATGCAGACAGCCATTTGCCGTCGACATAGCATTTATCCTTGAGCAGTGACTTGTCTTTCAGTATGTCGCCCAGGGCCTGCGTCTTACGAATATCCATAGCACTCTCCACTTCAAGTTGGCGGCGTGATAGCACAAGGTTCCGGACTACTCAAACATGCCTGAATTGTGGGGAACACATGACGATTAAGGCCGTGATATTCGATCTGGACGGCACGCTCGTGGATTCCGCCCCCGATCTGATGCTGGCCACCAACCACGTGCTTTCGCGGCTTGAGCGCCGGGCCATCACCATGGACGAAGTGCGCAGCTTCGTGGGCCATGGCGCCAGAGCCCTGATCGCGCGGGGCTGCGCGGCCACAGGCGACGCCATAGATGAAAAGACGCTGGATTTCTACTTCGCGGAATTCCTGCGCTTTTATGAAAAGAATATCGCGGTGGACAGCGTGGCATTTCCCGGAGTCATTGATCTTCTCAGGCGCTGTGCCGCCAGCGGCCTCAAAATGGGGGTGTGCACCAACAAGCTGGAAGGGCTTTCTGTCCGGCTTCTGCAAGCGCTCGACCTGGCGAAATATTTCGGGGCGGTCATCGGGCCCGACACCATCAATGTCGCCAAGCCTGATCCGGCACCCTACCTGGAAACAATGAAGCGGCTCGGCGTTCCGGCCCGGCAATCCATTATGATCGGTGACAGCGAGACGGATATTCTGACTGCACGGGCTGCCGGCGTTCCGGTCATCGGCGTCACCTTCGGCTACACGCAAAAGCCGGTTGCCACTTACAATCCGGACTATCTGGTTTCACATTTCGAGGAAGTTTGGGATATTCTGAAGCTCAAACGCTGAGCACCTTGACCTGCGCTTGCCTGAGAGAGGCAGCCAATGTCCCCTCAGGCGCCTGATCAGAAACCAGAGTCACGCTTGCCGACCATTCACCATAGACGGATAAAGACGGCCGTTCGAATTTCGAGTGGTCGGCCAGAATGATCGTTTCTGAAGCCCTCCGCATCATCGCACCATAAATCAAGCCCGGTCCCACGCCCGCATCATTAGGGCCTTCGGCGGTTATCCCGCTTGCGCCGAGAAAAGCCTTGCTGGCGCGGAAGCGCTGCAGGGCATCAATAGCCTCGGCACCGTGGATCAGGTCTTCGCGGCCATCATATTGGCCGGGCAGCATCAAGACTTTATGGGCCGGATTGGACGCCAAGACCATGGCGATACTGAAGGCATGCGTGATGATCGTAAGATGGTTACATTCAACTGCCACGCGCCTGGCAAACTGCAGGGTCGTGGCACCGCCTCCGATCATCAGGATGTCATCCGCCGAAATCAGTTTTACGGCGGCGGCTGCAATGCGTTCACGCTCAGCCACCTTCAGACCTTCACGCTCGGCAAGTGCGGGCTCAAAACTTACTGGCCGCATGGCCCCGCCATAGGTGCGGTTGATGAGGCCACGGTCGGCGAGTTCAGCCAGGTCACGGCGTGCCGTTTCCGTCGAAACCGCCAGAAGTTCCGCAAGCTCATTGACCCGCAAGGCGGGCGTTGAGCGCAGCTCCGCCACAATCCGGGCCTGGCGGTCAGTCTTGCTCAATCGGGAATCGGGCTTGGGCATCATTCTTCCATGGCAGGTTTGCGACTTCCTACAATTGTTGATCATTCTAGACGCCATTTGACCACTTGACAACATAAAATTGCTGTGCTTGCATCGTATTTAGTTTTATGTCGGTCATTTAATGCCCGAAGGAGCTCACTAATGTTTGATTACGGTCATTTCCGGTTTGAGTCCAAGCAGGCGCTCTTTGACAAGGCCGTTACCTTCTGGAACCCGGACAAAACCAAATTCTGGCAGAAAGCGGGCATTGATCTGGTCATCGACCGGCGCGAGGGCTATTGCCTTTATGACATGAGCGGGCGGCGGCTCATTGACCTGCATCTCAATGGCGGCACCTATAATTTGGGCCACCGGCATCCGGAACTCGTTGAAACGCTGAAGGGCGCCCTGGACTATTTCGACATCGGCAACCACTGGTTCCCTTCAGTGGCGCGCGCCGCCCTGGCGGAGTCGTTAATCAAGGTTTCGCCCGGAATGAAGTATGCGGTGTTTGCTCCCGGAGGGGCTGAGGCCGTGGACATCGCCATCAAGAGCGCTCGCTATGCAACGAAACGACGCAAGATAGTCTCCATCATCAAGGGCTATCACGGCCATTCGGGTCTTGCGGTTGCCACGGGTGATGACCGTTTCACCAAGATCTTTCTCAGCGACCAGCCGGAGACCTTTATCCAGGTTCCTTTCAACGACATTGCCGCCATGGAAACAGCGCTCAAGGGCAATGATTGCGCGGCGCTGATCATGGAAACCATTCCCGCAACCTATGGTTTCCCGATGCCGAAAGACGGCTATCTCAATGCCTGCAAGGCGTTGTGCGAAAAATATGGCGCCATGTATATCGCCGACGAAGTGCAAACCGGCCTGATGCGCACAGGTTCCATGTGGGGCTGGCAAGCCTATGGAATCCAACCCGATATCATGGTGACGGCCAAGGGGTTATCAGGCGGGCTCTACCCGATCAGCGCGTGCCTGGTGAACGAGAAAACCGGCGAGTGGCTGAATGAGGATGGCGCTGCCCATATCAGCACCTCGGGCGGCGCCGAACTCGGCTGCATCGTGGCTCACAAGGTTATCGAAATGCTTTTGCGGAAAGAGACCATTGCCAATGTCGATATGGTCACAGAATTTTTCCGCGAAGGCATGAAGGAGATGATGGACCGCCATGGCGACATCTTCACCGGCGTGCGCCAGAAAGGCGTGATCCTCGGCCTTGAATTCAATCATCCGGAAGGCGCCGTATCCGTCTCCCGGGCCCTCTATGAACATGGCGTGTGGGCGATCTTTTCCTCCCTCGACAAGCGCGTGTTGCAATGGAAGCCCGGCGTTCTGCTGAGCGCCGGCCTATGCCAGGAAATTCTTGACCGGTTCGATGCAGCCATGCCGCGGGCGCGCGAACTGCTACGCAGTGCAGACAAAGTGAATTGAGGACCCTGCCATGAGTGAAGCTTTGTTGAAAGTGCCCGATGCCGCCCTTGAGCAGGCACGGATGATGCTCGACCGCGCCCGCTGGGGCGCCACAAGATTTCAAAAACTTGATCGCAGCACGACCCAGCGCATTGTAAATGCGGTGGCCGCGGCAGCCCATGGCAAGGCGCAGCATTATGCTGAATGGGCAGTGCGCGAAACCGGCATGGGTGTCGTGGCGCACAAGCGGATGAAGAATGAAGCCTGTTCGAAGGGGCTTGCCGAAACCTATTCCGGTGAAAATTTTGTTTCCCCGCGCATTGACGAGGCCAAGAAGATCGTCGAGCTGCCACGTCCGGCGGGCGTGATCTTCGCGCTTATTCCTGTCACCAACCCGGTGGCCACGGTTTATTTCAAAACACTCCTGGCGCTGATGACGCGCAATGCCATCATCCTGAGCCCCCATCCCGGAGCCAAGGCATGCTGCGCAGATGCTGCCCGCATGCTGGCGGAGGCGGCGAAGGCCGCAGGCGCGCCCGACGGCGTTATTCAGGTGCTTGAAGAACCCAACATTCCGCTCATTGAAAAGCTGATCGCCGACGAACGCATTGATTTGGTCGTCGCCACCGGCGGGCCGTCGGTGGTGAAGGCTGCCTATCGTTCAGGAAACCCTGCTTACGGCGTGGGGCCTGGCAATGCCCCCGTGCTGGTTGATGACACAGCGGACATGAGGCTTGCGGCCAAGCGGATCGTCGCATCCAAGGCCTTTGACAATTCCATTCTCTGCACCAACGAATCCGCGGTTCTGGCCTTTTCCAGCGTTGCGGAGTCCCTCCTTGCTTCGATGAAGGCAGAAGGCGCGCATATTTGCACGGCCGAAGAAGCCCAGAAACTGAGGCAACTTCTGTTCACCGAAATTGGCTTCAACGTGGGCATGATCGGCAGGGACGCCAGTGTTATCGCCAAGGCGGCAGGCTTCCCGGCCCCCAATGCCAGAATTCTGGTGACGCCGGTAGATCTCGTGCAGCCGGAAGAAAAACTGGTGCGGGAAAAGCTCTGCCCGGTCCTCGCCTTTGCGCGGGTCGGCAATATTGACCAGGCCATTTCGGCGGCGCGCTCGATGATGCGCAATTCGGGGCGCGGCCATTCCGCCGCAATCCATTCCAGAAACGAGGCAAACATCATGGCTTTCGCCGCCGCCCTGCCCGCGCTTCGCATGGCCGTCAATGCCGGCTGCTCGCTTGGCGCTTCCGGCTATGAAACCAATCTCGGCCCCTCCATGACCATTGGCACAGGCTTTGCCGGCGGCTCGTCGCTCAGCGAAAACCTCACACCGCAGCATCTCATGCAGTATTCCCGCATCGCCTATAACAAGGATGCCAGCGAGGCGTTCGGCCGCTTCACGGGGCTTGATCCGCTGAACCTGCCAAAGTCCGCGAAACCCGCAGCCTCGCTTGTCGTCAACAATCCGGAAACCGACGAGCTGCGCCGCGAGCTCCGCAAAATCATCCTCGAGGAGCTGAACGCGGTTCTCGCGGCTTAATCCATGGCAATACTGCGCTCATTCATTTTCCTCGACCAGCTGCAGCCGCAGACCATGTGCTATCTCGGCTCATGGATCAAAGGATCGCTGCCCCGCCGCAATATGGCGGCGCAGATCATCGAGGTGGCGCCGGGACTTGATATCGAAGCCTTAACCGACATCGCCCTGAAAGAGGCCGATGTGCAAGGCGGCATTCTGGTGGTGGAGCGGCAATTCGGCTATCTTGAAATCCATTCCCGCGACATCGCGGCAGTCAAGGCCTCCGCCGAAGCGGTGCTTGCCGCGTTGGGCAAAAATTCTTCCGATGCCATGCCGCCCAAAATTCTTGCTTCAAAAATCATCACCAGAATCGACCCCAATCATGCATTTCTGATCAACCGCAACAAGGGGGGCTCGATGATTCTGGCCGGTGAAACGCTGTTCGTTCTGGAGACTGAGCCCGCGGCCTACGCCATCCTCGCGTCAAACGCGGCGGAGAAGGCCGCCAATATCAAGATCGTCGATTATCGCATGATCGGCGCCACGGGCAGGCTTTACCTTTCAGGCACCGAATCAGAAGTGAAAGCCGCGGCCGGCGCCGCAGAACAGGCCCTGGAATTATGAAAGCTGAAACTTCACAGGAATTGCGCGGACTGGTGCGGGAAGTGCTCAAGGAAGCAATGGCCAATCGGGCAGCTCCAAAACAGGGTGCCGAAACGATCCGCATTGGCAGCGATGCAGACCTGCAGGCCTTTGTTGCCCGTATATCGAGTCCCGGTGTTATTGAATCAGTTCGCGCCGGAAAACTGCGATTCACGCTGGGGCACACTGCTCCTGCCCCAACGGGATCGGGTGACATCCTGGAAGGTGTCATCTCGGAACAAAAAATTTCCGCCCTCGCAGGAAAAGGCGCCGTCATACTGGGTCCCACCGCCGTGCTCACGCCGCTGGCACGCGACAGGGCGCGCAAACTTGGCCTCAAAATTGAAAGGAGACGCTGATGCTCAAGGCAACGGTCACGGGCCGCATCTGGTCCACAAAGAAGCTTGGCGACGTTCCAACCGGATCCATTCTTGAGGTCCAGGTGGAGGATTCGTCGACAAGGCTCCTCGCCTTCGACCCGCTGGGATGCGGCGATGGCGAAAAAGTCATTGTGGCAACGGGCTCCGTTGCCGCAGCATGGTTTCCAGGCAAGGCACCGCCCATCGATGCGCTGATTATCGGCTCCATCGATGAGTCCTCGGAAAAGAAGAAGTAACGAAGCACATAAACCACAGGAGAAGAAGATGTCGAGCAATGCAATTGGAATGGTTGAGACCAAAGGCTACGTGGCTGCCCTTGCCGCGGCTGATGCCATGGTGAAGGCCGCAAACGTCACGATCATCGGCCGCGAGGAAGTGGGCGATGGCCTGGTTGCCGTGATCATCAACGGCGATGTTGGCGCGGTCAAGGCCGCCACCGAAGCAGGCGCTGAAGTTGCCGGCCAGGTTGGCACGCTGGTTTCAGTTCATGTGATTCCGCGTCCGCATGCGGATGTATCGAAGCATTTCACCTCAGGCACGGCGAAATAAAGAAGGCCTGAAACGTGGTTCCTGATCGCACGCCCGGCAAGGGCGACCTGCGGGTCTTTCTCACGCTTGAAAGCCTGCAGCCGCAGTTTGCCGCCTATCTGGGCACGCCCACGCGGGCCCGCGGCTACCCGCCCTATGCGGGCCAGCATGCGCTTATTATCGAGGTCGCCCCCGGCCTGATGATCGAGCGGGTGATTGATCTGGCCCTCAAGGCCGATCCTGACCTGGAGCCGGGCATCCTGTTCGTGGAGCGACAATTCGGCATTCTGGAGATCCACGGCAGCGACAAGGAGAAACTGTTGCTTGCGGGGAACACGATGCTGAAGGGCCTCGGCCTCAATGCGGGCGAACAGCTAAAGCCCAAGATCCTGTACACGGATGTCATTGAGGATGTGGCAGACCAGCACGCCGTCATCATCAACCGCAACCGGCAAGCTTCGATGATCCTGCCCGGCGAAACCCTGCTGATCTGTGAAATGGTCCCTGCACTATACGCCGCCATTGCGGCAAATGAGGCCGAGAAGGCGGCGCCGGGACTAACGCTTGTGGATGTGCAGATGATCGGAGCGGCGGGCCGGCTTTACATGTCTGGCTCCACTGAAAATGTGCAGCGGGGGCTTGCGCGGATTGAACAGGTTCTGGCATCAATCGAGGGGCGCGACGGCTAGGGAATTTCTGACGTGACGGACTTCGATCATTTGCCCCATGAAGAGCAATTGAAAGCCCTGCTGGAGCTGGCGCGGGCCGCGACAGAAAACTATGCGCTGCCAGATCATCTCACCGTCGTGATGATCAATCTTTCAGAGAATGCGACCTATAAGGTTGAAGCGCCGAATGGCCAGAGGTGGGCCTTGCGGGTTCACCGCGATGGCTATCACTCCAAAGCCGCCATCGCTTCCGAGCTTTCATGGCTCATGGATTTGCGAAATTCAAAAGTTGTCGTCACGCCGCGCCCGGTGAAAGGACGCGACGGTGAACTTATTCAACTGGTTTCCCATCCCGCGATGCACCGGCCACGCCATGTGGTTCTGTCCGAGTGGGAAACTGGTTCAGAGCCCGGCATCGGCGAGGATCTTTCTAAGCCCTTCGAGGTGCTAGGCGAAGTCACGGCCCGTATGCATATCCACGCTCGGCAATGGAAACGGCCGGAATGGTTTCAGCGGCATGCCTGGAATTTCGAAACGAGCCTGGGCGAGGCGCGGCCCCATTGGGGGCGCTGGCGCGACGGCATGGGCGTTGATGCTGCAAAAGCAAAACTCTTTGGCCGCACGGTTGATCTCATCGGCAAGCGCCTCAAAGCCTATGGGCAGGACAATGAACGCTTCGGCCTTATTCATTGCGACCTAAGATTGGCCAATCTCCTGATCGATGATGGCCAAGTGAAGGTCATCGACTTCGATGACTGCGGCTTCGGCTGGTACATGTATGATGCAGCGACCCCGGTGTCTTTCTACGAGCATGAGCCGCAGGTGCCGGGCCTGATCGAATCCTGGAAAACGGGTTACCGCCGGGTGATCGATCTTCCCAAGGCCGATGAGGCGGAAATTCCAACCTTTGTCATGCTGCGCCGGCTGTTGCTGGTGGCCTGGATCGGTTCGCATTCCGAAACCGACCTGGCAAAGTCCATGGGCCTTCCTTATACGGAGGGAACGATGGGGTTGTGTGAATACTACTTGAAGAAGTTCGGCTGAACCGGCCCTTCGAGGCCCGACCGTGCCGGGCACCTCAGGGTGAGGAAGCTAAATGACCCTCGTGCTGAGGTGCGAGCGAAGCATCAAGCCTGTGCCAGCGCGTCCAAACTCTCCGGCAATATCTGCCCGCCATCGACAATGATGGTCTGCCCGGTCACATAGGCTGCCTCCTTCGAGGCGAAGTAGAGGGCGGCGTGGCCGATGTCATCGACGTGGCCCAGGCGCTTCAGAGGCACGGAAGCGGCCATAGACTTCTGGTATTCTTCGCCCATGCCGGCGAGGCCTTCGGTAACAATGTTCCCGGGCATCACGGCATTCACGGTGATCCCGTATTTCGCCAGCTCAATGCAGGCGGTGCGCATGAAGCCGAGCTGGCCAGCCTTTGAAGCGCCGTAGTGGGTCCAGCCGGGAAAGCCGGTGACGGGTCCGGTGATCGACGAGGTAATCACGATCCGCCCCTGATCGGATCTCCGGAGATAGGGAATGGCAGCCTTGACCGAATGGAAGGTGCCCTTGAGATTGGTGTCGAGCACTTCGTCCCATTGTTCCGAGGTCATCTCTTCCAGGCGCGCAGGCGGGAATATCCCCGCATTGGCGCAGAGCACGTCAATCCCGCCATTTTTCGCGGCAATGGTTTTGAGCGCCGCTTCAATGCTGGACAGCGAGGTCACATCGCCGCTCAGGCCAAAGGCCCCGTGGCCGATTTCGGCGGCACAGGCTTCGGCGTCCTTCAGGGTGCGGGCCAAAATGGCGACTTTCGCGCCAGCCCCGGCGAAGACGCGGGCGATGCCCTTGCCGATGCCTTTGGAGCCCCCTGTCACTACAACGGAACGGCCTTTGAGCGATGCGGACATGTTCATAACTCCTTGTTATTCAGTGGCGGATTGGCGGGCCCGGCGCATGGCGAGGATGAGGCCATAGCCGCCGATCAGCAGGAACGCGGCGCCAATGGTGGATACCGTGCCAAGGACTGGCACGCCCGGCGTGTAGCCCGCAACCATTTTGGCATAGAGATATTCGGGCACGGTGGTGTCGGCACCGGTTGTGTAAAGCGAGAGCGGAAAATTTCCCCAGGAAAGCAGAAAGGCGAAAAGCGCGCCGGAGAACAGGCCGGGAAACAGCACCGGCAAGGTCACTTCCCTGAGCACCTGCCAGCGGGTGGCGCCCAAGTCGAAGGCTGCCTCTTCGAGCGCCGGATCAAAACTGTAGACCTGGATGGCAATAACAAGCGTAACGACAGGCACGATCCAGACGAGATGGGCGAAGACCGCGGTCATCCATGAAAGCTGCAATCCCAGCATGTTGAACCAGAGCAGCAGAGCCAGACCCAGTACGGATTGCGGAAAGAAGATCGGCAGAAGGATGAGCTTTTGGTAGATGGAGCGACCCTTCCAGTCATAACGAGCAAAAGCCAGCGCACCGAAGAAAGCGAGCGTCACGGCAATGACGGTCACGCACAGGGCGATGCTGATCGAGGTCGAGAGCAATTGCCGGATCTCAATCGAATTGAAGGTCTTCTCCCACCAGTCAAGCCCGAATTTCGCAACCGGAAATTGGAAATAGCGGCTGGCGGTGAAGGACGCGATGGTGATGCAGACGGTGGGCAGATAGAGGAACACGATGACAGCCAGGGCCCAGGCGGTGATGAAGGCGTGGCGGACGCGCTGGCCTTTTGTTTCCATGGCTTATCTCCGCCCCAGGAAACGATCGAGGTCAAAACGGCGGAGCGCCAGCAGCACGAGAACGCCCACCACCAGCATGAGCAGCACCGCGAGAGCGGCGCCCAGCGGCCAATTCTGCGCATAGGTGAAGGCAATCTCGATATCATGGGTGATGGGAATGATTCTTTGCCCACCCATGACCTTGGCCTCGGCAATGGCGCCCACCGCCAGCACGAACGTGAGCAGGAAGCCGATGACGATGCCCGGCATGGAGAGCGGCAGTTCGATTTCCCTGAACACCTGCCAGCGCGAAGCACCGAGGTCGAAGGCAGCGTCACGGGTTTCGCTCGGAACCATACTGATTCCGAGCGTCATGGGAAACAACATGAAGGGCAAATAGACATAGACCATTCCGAGCAGGATGGCCGTCCGGGTAAAGAGAATGCTTTCAAGCTCGAGGCCGAAGATGGATTTGAGCGAGCCGAGGAGCACACCGTTCTTGATCAGGAAGAGAATCCAGCCATAGAGGCGGATGTTTTCGGAAACAAAAAGCGGGATGGTGAACAGCAGGGTGAGCAGCATGGCCCATTTGCCGAACACCCGCACAATTCCATAGGCAACGGGATAGCAGATGAGCGCCAGCAGAATGACAGTGACCGCGGCGAGGCCGAGCGACCAGAGGAAGGAAATGTAGCTCGTGCTTTCGAAAATGGTGGCGTAGTTGGCAAGGCTTGGCGCCGCAAACAGGGAGAAGGTGCGGGCCGGCATGAAGCTGAACCAGATGACGGCGAGAAGCGGTGCTGCAAAGCCAATCAGCAAGAACAGCAGCAAGGGAATTGCGGCCTTCTCGCCCTGCCCCAATTGCACCAGCCTGCGCATCAGTCGGTCACCAGAATGCTGTCCTTGGCATCCCAGCCGATGCGCACTTCATCGTCAAGCTTGCCGGTGAACATCTGCTGGCGGAGTTTTTCCACGATGAAGACCCGTTCGCCGACGCGCACCTGGTACTGGATGCGCGACCCCAGCGCATATTCATTATAGAGACGGCCCGACACGGAATTATCAGCTTCCGAGGCCTTGCCGATGAAGCGGAGGAATTCGGGGCGGATCACCAGATGACCGGAGGTGAAGCCTTTGGGCGGCACGGGGCCTTTCAGCGCATCTTTTAGGCTTACGGATTTGAGCAGACCGTCTCCGGCCACGTCGACGGGAATGACATTCACGTCGCCTATGAATTCTGAGACGAAACGGGTGGTGGGCGCACTGTAGATTTCATGGGGACTGCCCACCTGCACGAGCTTGCCTTCGCGCATCACGCCAATCCGGTCGCTCATCACCATGGCTTCTTCCAGCGAATGGGTGATGTAGACGAAGGTTTTTTTCGTTTCGCGGTGAATATCCTTCAGTTCCTTTTCCAGGGTCTTGCGGAGCTTGTAGTCGATGGCCGAGAGGGGCTCGTCGAAGAAGAGGATTTGCGGGTCATAGGCCAGGGCCCGGGCCAGGGCCACGCGCTGGCGCTCGCCGCCGGAGCACTTCATCACGTTCTTGCCGTAGTAGGCTTGCGGCAAGCGCAGAAGGTCCATCAGTTCGAGGGCGCGCGCCTTGCGCTTGTCCCTGGCTTCGCCCCTGATCTTCAGGGAAAATTCGATGTTCTCGCCAACGGTGCGATGTGGAAACAGGGCGAGTGACTGGAACACCATGCAGGTGGGGCGGCGGTTGGCGGGCAGGTCGTTGATCCGTTCACCGCGCAGAAGGATGTCGCCACTGGTCGGCTGTTCCATTCCGGCCAGCATGCGCAGCAGCGTTGTCTTGCCTGATCCGGAGGGGCCGACGATGGTGAAGAATTCACCCTCCCCTATATCGAGATCGATGCTGTCGACGGCGGCGAGCGTGCCGAAAATCTTGCGAACCGATTTGAGCGAAAGGATAGTCGGGCGTGCAGCCATGTTTACGAGATGCCTCTGAAAAAACCATGCGGCAGCCCCCGGCATTTTGTTGCGGGGGCTGCCGTTATTATAGGCGTTGACTCTTCCTAGCCGCCAGAGGCCTCGCGCTTGGCCGCCGTCATAATATCGAGCAGCTTGTCGTAGTCGGGAACGATATCATACTCGGCCGAGCGCGCCATCTCCTCCTCAAGGCTGTCCCACTGGATCGCGTCGAGCTCTTCCTTGGTGAAGAGCTTGAAGCATTCGGGATTGCCCATCTGGGCTACGGGATTGAAGGTGCCTTCGGCGAAGGCGACCTTGTGCGACATTTCGGGCGACTGGACATATTCGAGGAAATCCGAAGCAAGGGGCGAAAGCTGCGGATTGTTCACCTGCGAGGTGATTTCAATCCACGAGATGCCGCCCTTGCCGCCTTCCATCGGACCCGACTTCGGCGTGACGCCGCGGATTTCCGGATGGCCGTCGGCGCGCGCCGGGGAGGCGGAATAGGTGCCGCCGGTGAGATGGAAATCAATTTCACCCGCGATCATAGACTGGTTCATGGTGGCGATGTCACCCACCAGCTTGGCGCCCTTGAACACGCGTTTTGCGGTTTCGGTGAACTTCGCCACTTCCTCGTCGTTGTGAACCTTGAACGGATCAAAGCCGGCGATGCAGCAAATGCAGAACACGTTCCAGTCGTCGGATTCGAGGATGCCGTATTTCTTGTCGTTGGCCGGATCGTTCCACAGATTCCAGCCTTGGTCCTCGGCGGTGGCGCGGCTCACCTTGTCAGTGTTGACGACGAAGCTATAGGGCCCAAAGCGCTGGGCCATGCCAAGAAGGTTGGAGCCGGCATCGTCCATGGCCCATTTATACGGCGCCTTGAAGGCCGGCATCATCTTGTCGAAGAAGGGTTCGAACCGTGCCTTGTCGAGGGGCTGGATCAGCTTTTCCGGGGCCATAACCTTGCGGGCCCAAGGATTGTTGACGTTGATCAGGTCCCAGACATTGGTTTCGCCGGCGCGGAGCCGGTTGATCATGGTAGGGTCGTTGGTGAGGGATTCGGCCTTCACCGTAGCACCGGTTGACGAGCGGAACGGGTCGAGCACCTGGGCTGAATTATAGCCCTCCCAGCACAGGATGTTGAGTTCCTTTTCGCGTGCCGCCGAGGCCACGCCCGGGAGCAATGATCCGCCTCCGGCA
>Ga0154020_10006126_pt1 | contig 14108 bp, 8 predicted proteins | sample Klosneuvirus_201_FD_109709 | JGI IMG/M metagenome (GOLD analysis project Ga0154020, IMG submission 109709) | Active sludge microbial communities from wastewater, Klosterneuburg, Austria - Klosneuvirus_20160825_MG | ecosystem: Engineered > WWTP > Aerobic digester > Activated sludge | place...
ACCTCGACCGGAGGTTCCGCAAAGAGCGTGGTGGGATCGCCGAGGACGTACGTTCTCATCAGGATTCGCTCGTTCAGCGTAGCACAGGGGCCTCGCTCCCAAGGACTGGCGCAGCGACGCTCGTCACCCGCCGCTTGAGGTCGTTCCTCCGCCCAGAGTAGGCTTCCGGCACCGTGAAGGACGAACTTCTCAAGAGCAGCGAACATCGCCTCTGGGAGCTGATCGCCGAACGCGCGCGCGCCGGCGTCGACCTCAAGGCCCTGGACCGGCGTATCTGGGACCTGTTCGGAGAGACCTGGGCCATCATGTTCACGGATCTCGCGGGCTTCTCCCGCCAGGTGGAGAAGTTCGGGATCCTCCACTTCCTGCAGGTCATCCTCGAACACAAGGATCTGCTCTCTCCCATCATTCGGAAGCACGACGGCATCCTCATCAAGGTGCAGGCGGATTCGCTGCTCATGATCTTTCGACGGACCTCGTCCGCGGTCCAGTGCGCGGTGGAGATGCAGCACGTTCTCAAGCAATTCAACCTGAAGCGCCCACCGGAGACCGAGGTCCTCCTCTGCGTGGGCATCGGCTACGGCGAGATGCTGCGCATCGGCGACCTCGACGTCTGGGGCCGGGAGGTGAACGCAGCAAGCAAGCTGGGCGAAGACACCGCCAAAGCCGGTGAGATCCTCCTGACCAGGGCGGCGGTCGAGTCCGCGGGCGCCATCGAGGGCGTCACCTTCGAACGGATCGATGCCACGGTCGGCGGGTCAGCAGAAAACTACCGAGCGAAGTACTGAGTACCGCCATTGGCGGTACCCCCCCCGCCCTGCCCGACCAGGGAAACACACGGGGCGCGTCATTGCGAGGAGCCATTCCGTTGGTACCGCGACGAAGCAACCCCCTCCCACCACGCCCGGCCCGCGAGAAGTTGGTGGTGCAAAGCCGCCGCATCGGAGAGCCTCACCATGTCCGTAGCTCGCGGGGAGCAGCACCCACCCACCGTCATTGCGAGGAGGGCTTCGGAAGGCATGAGATTTGAGGGGGTCAAATTTCAGTGAGCGCCAGGGGGTCAGTTTTCCATGAGCGTTCACACATGGACAACCTTTCTTGCGGCAACCCCATCACCTCTTCCACTGTCGTCAGGAAGAGCGAGGGTAGTCGCCTTGGTTGTCCCGGAAATCCCCTGGCTGGCTCAGCCGGAATGGGTGGCTGGCATCAACCGGAATCGGTGGCTGGCATCAACCGGAATCAGTGGCCGCCATCGCCCGGAATACGCAGGGCGGGCTGGAGACACTCGGCTTACTCCCTCCGCCTGGCGATCCTCTGCCTCCTCCGCCTGACGATCCACCGCACGGGACCTCATAGTAGGGGGCTGCGAGGCGTCGAAAGCGGCCCCGTCCATCTCCATGTCCAGGAACCAGCGGAACAGCAGGTTGTACTCAAGCTGCTCGCAGAACATCCGGTCGCTTCGCACCGTGAAGAGCGCCATCAGAAGCTGGGCCTTCAATAGGCGTTCCGGTGGAATCGACGGGCGACCCGACTGCGAGTACATCGCCTCGAAGGTGGGGTGAAGCCGGCTCAACGCCTCATCCGCAAGGACCTTGATGCGCCTGATCGGATGATCCGCCGCAATCCGATCCTGCAGGCTGCCCGTCAACAACATCGACCGCGGTTCTCGGCTTTGTCCGCGCATCCTCAAGGTTAATTGAGGACTCGGGAATTTGAGCCCTCTTTCAGCACCCTGCTAGCGCACGCGCATATCAAGCCTGCCATGTGGCTTGGCGGTGAGGAGTATGAAAGAAGGTGAGCAAGGATGTTCGTCGGGGCACGCCTGTCCCACGGAGGCGCCAAAGACAATCTGATCATCAGACCAGTCTTCACCATTTGGGATCCACACCAAGGAGAACAGAGTCTCGCCTCCTAAAATGAGTCTGTTTGCCGCCGGATCTGTGCACATGTGTGTACCGACAGCATCTCCTCCGCCGACAACGCCGCCACCCTGAGTCCTTCCATCATCGAATGTGGCGGCATAGGATAGGGTTAGTAGGCAAATGATGCGAGGGTTTGATCTGGAGTTCTTGAGACCCACCCAAAAGAGTTGCTTCCCTGCCGATGACTTCACATAGCGACGGGCGATCAGCTCCCATCCGCCCGACTGTCCTTCGGAGTTCTGAGGCGACGTCAGGGTAGCGGTGCTTGCGTTCGCAAGGAGGCTAAGAGCGATTGCCAGGATCGGGACCAAAGCCCCATGCGGAGATGAATGTTTTGGCATAATCATCGGAACATCCCTATCTGATGGGAAATGGTATGGGCGGAAACGGAGGGGGTATGTCGCGTGCCCCTGTGCTTTCGGCCAGAAGCCGGAGTACGTAGCGGCTGAGTGTCTGGAGGAGGACCTCCTTGCTTCTGGCTATCTCACATTCGTTGCGCGTTGCAAACCCCTCGGTGCTGATTTCCCTGTCGAGTCTGTCTGTGTCGAGGGCCTCCCGAAAGTCTTCGAGGTGCCCGTCCTCGTGCTGTTTCAAGGTTCTCCCCGGACTTTCCATACTCATGGCAGTTGGATCGTCGACGAAGTCTTGCACCACGTTCCAGTGCACAAACAAATTGAAGCCCCATTTACACCCTGCACGCTGTTCGCAGGGGTATGTCAGAAAAGTGGAGGAAGGATCGACGCAGGTGGCTGCGCCACTCGTTGTACCAGCGCACGTTTTGGTCAGGTTCAGCCTGGGCGTTCCCACCGAGACGCCCGAGTGGATGACTCGTCGACCACTCGGATCGAATCCATCTGCGGGTCGCCCACCCACATAAGTTCGAACTGTTGAGCCTCCGTGGAAGCGGCTTGGGTCGTCGCTGACAAAGACACCCATCTTCGCATCGTACCAGCGTGCCCGGAAGTAGTACATCGCCGCAGTAGAATCCCACTCGCGACCGGTGAACCCATAGAGGAGTGGCGGCATCCCCGTCACATTGCCCCACACATCGTATGAGAACGACTCGATCACGCTGCCGAGAGGGCCAGTCATGTGCAACACGGAGCCCAGGCCGTCAGCGTGTATGAACTTGGACTGCGAAGTGATGGCTCCCTCATAGAGGACGGGCTCGTCAATGCTGGGACCGTGAACGACTCGAACGGTCACCGCCGGGAGGCCATCCGTTTGCTGGATGATGTCGTAAGTATCGTAGAGCCAGTTCGTCGCTGAGCCCTGGGTCAGCCTCTCGAGGCGTCGTCCTAGTGGATCGTACGAGTAGCTCGCCAGGGTCGCTGTTCTTTGAAATCGTGGTTAGCTGGTTGATGGCGTTCCAGGTGTAGACCCACGCGTCCGTGCCTTCCGTCTTCGTCGCGAGGTTGCCGTTCGCGTCGTAGGTGTACGTCGCATTCCCTCCCGTCACGTTCACCGAGTAGCTCTTGCTCGCCATATTCCCGCTTCCGTCCTGCGCTTGAATCGTCACGTTGTTAGCGCCGGCCGGCAGATCGAGCGTCGCTTCAAAGACGTTTCCGGCCAGCATCCGCGCGGGTTGGCCGTTGATCGTCGGCGCACGAAACGTCGCGATGCCGGGCTCGTCGAGTGTCCCTCTCCACAACATCTTCCCGCCGCCGGTGGCGCCCGTCAGCTGATTCTTCTCGTTGTAGCTGGAAGTCGTGGCCTCCGAATCCTTCTGAGCGCTGGTTCTGTTCCCGACCGCGTCATAGTTCCAGGTCCATTGGTTCGGGGGAGTTGCGCCGGGGTTGGTCCGGTCGGTTCTGATTAGTCGGTAGAGGGGGTCGTACCCATAGTCCTCCGTGTAGTCGAGGGTGGACTTCTGCGCCCGGTTTCCCGCGGCGTCGTACTGGTATCCGAAGTTCGTGATCGGCGTCCCGCTCGGCGTGTGGGTGGCGGCGAGGTTCGTGAGGCGGTTCAGGTTGTCATAGGTGTAGGCGGTCGCGACTCCGTTGGGATAACTCATGCTGATCCTTCGGTTTGCGTTGTCATAGCCAAACCCAAACACGTTCGTCCCCCTCGTGATGGTCGTGAGCCGGGACGCATCATCGTACCCGTAGCTCACGAACAGCGTCCCATCCAGGCTCACCGATAGCCGGTTGCCGCCATCGTCGTACGTGTAGGCGACCGTGGAGGAGTTCTTGGCACTCTGCTCGGTCAGCAACTCCCCCGCAAGGTTGTACGTCCACGTGAGCGTGTCTGTCCCGTTCGCGGCCGTGAGCATCCTTCCCGCGAGGTCATACATATGCGAGAAGGCCGGCGTCCCGTCCGAGAAGGTCTTCCCCGTCAGCCTGCCCAGGTCGTCATACGCGTACGTGGTGGTCACGTTCTTCCGGTCCACCATCGTCGTGAGCCGCCCCCGGGTGTCGTATGTGAACGACTCATAGGCGCCGCCTGGGTAGATCGTCTTCTTCACCCGGCTATAGGTGTCATATTCGAACGTCGTGGTCTGGTTCTTGGCATCGCTCAGCGTGAGGAGGTCGCCCATGAGGTCATAGGTGTAGTGGGTCGCCTGCATCAGCGGATCCAGAACGGTGACGAGCCGGCCATAGTCGTCATAAACATACCGCGTCACCCGGCCAAGCGGGTCCTTCACCGTCTCCCTCCGCCCCGACCTGTCGTAGCTCAAGTCGGTGTGCGTGCCGTCGTGGTTGGTCACCTTGGTCACCCGTCCACGGATATCGTACTCCGTGGTCGTCGTGTGGCTCAGGGCATCCGTCACCGTGGTGCGCCGGCCGCGCGCGTCGTAGCCGAAGGTTGTGGCATGGCTCAGGGGATCCGTCACGCTCGTCAGATCCCCGGTTGTTGCGTTGTAGGCCATCGTGGTCACCTTCCCGCGCGGGTCGGTGATCGTCAGCGGGCGTCCCGTGCCCGTCTGGTAGGTGATCTGCGTCGTGCGGTCGGTCGAAGCCGTCACGCTCTGAGTGATGCTGGTGGGGCCCGATACCCCCGGCATATACGTTGTGATCGATCCGTCGGGCCCGGTCCGCGTCAGCATCCGGCCCTGAGCGTCGTAGGTGTAGGTGGTGATCTGGCTCAGCGGGTCTGTCTCGGTCAGCATCTCATTGCTGGCGTCGTAGGTGTACACCCACTCCTTCCCGGCCTGATCGCGCCTCTTCAGGATATTGCCGCTCTCGTCGTACTCCCACTCCTGGACATCACCCGCCCCGCACGAGATGCACGGACCCGTGACCCTCGCTATCGCGATCGTCCCGCCCACGGGCTTGAATTCGTAGGTCGTCACGTTGTTGAGCGCGTCGGTCACCGTGGTTGAAGCGTTCTCATAGATCGAAAGCCCCGAGCCGTAGGCAAAGGTGTACTTCTCGCGGCCCTCGTCGATCTCGGACGTGGTGGCCCGGCCCTTGACGTCGTATGCGTGGCGCTCGATCATCCGGCCGCCCTGATCCCCCACGAAGGCGAGGCGCTCGGTGGCGTCGTAGCCAAAGACATATCCGGTGCCGTCGGGGTACTGAACCCCCGAGAAGCGGGCGGCGCCATCGTAGGTGTAGGTCGCAAGCAAGGTGCCCGCGCCATCCTTGATCTCTCTCAGCTGCGTCCCGGAGTAGGTGAAAGCGAGGCTCCGACCCAGTCGGCCGATCGACGTGATCTGGTTCGACCCATTTCGGGTGTAGGTCGTGGTGACCCCGCTCGTGTCCGTTGCCGAGACGATCCGGCCCGCGCTCGTGAAGACCTCCTCGCCACCCGTCGCGAACTTCCTCTTGTAGCCTCCGGAGATCGTTTCGATCCAGGTGAAAGGGTCAGGGGGCACGACCGATTCGAATGTCCCGTCGGCGTTGGAGTCCACGAAGTAGCTCGGTGCGCCATCTCCCTCCCGGGCCTCGATGACCCCGGTCTCCGGGAAGGCCAGCCGCTGGTCCGGCTGCGTGTTCCAGCCAGCGCCCAGGAAGCCATACCGGCCGCTGGACCGTCGGTTCGAGTTGTAGTGACGGGCGAACACGAGATCGCCAGCCACCGCGTCGGTGTGAGTCAGAAACATCTCACCGTTGGTCACACGTACGGGCAGGCCAACGCCGCAGGTGCCGGGCGGGCTGGAGACACTCGGCTTACTCCCTCCGCCAGGCGATCCTCTGCCTCCTCCGCGTGACGATCCACCGCACGGGACCTCATAGTAGGGGGCTCTGGCCGAGAGCTTGACATACGCGTTTTCGTTGCTCTTTGTCTCAAAGGGCGTCGGCACGCCAAGAGCGGACCCGCTTGAGACAAAGAAGTTCGCCGTCCGGCGTCCTTGTCCCCCAACATCCCGGAGAACCAGAACCCAATTGGGGTTCAGGCCGGAGATCGCGAGGTTGAACGTGCCATCGGCCAGCGTGCTGAAGTTCTGGCCGATCCCGGGCGCGTCCGCCCACGTGTAGCCCAGTCCCTGGACGCGGTCCTTCGGGAGAGTCGTGACCTTGCCCTGATAGCTGCCGTGGTTCGAGTAGATCTTGATGGTAGCCGACCCAGTGCAACTCACGGTGCATCCACCGCCCCCGGTGGCTGTCTGGGTGCAGGACGCGCCCGTGGTGATCGGGCTCTGGAAGTAGTCGTTTCCCCCGGCCACAAAGGTATAGGTCGTGGTTGTTCCGTTCCCCATACCGCCGAGGTGAACCTCGGCGCCTCCAGTGGCGATGTAGGTGCTCGCCAAGAGAGCACCGTTGCGGTAGATGCCGAACGGCACGGTCCCCGGCGGGGGAACCGTTGATCCGTCAGCGGCGGTCACCGTGACCGTCGCGGTTGTGTGGGAGTTGGCATCGGGACAGGTCTGAGCCCACGCCTTCGACGGAAGGAAGCACACCCCGACGGCCAGGACCGCAAGTCTGCTGAGTCTGATTGCCACTGTTCGCACGTTTCCTGCCTCTCTGAGTTACGGAATGGGCGTCGCCGAGGTCGGCCGCACTAGGGTGATCACTGGCGGGGTTGTGTCCCCAGGCTGAGCAGTCAGCTGAGCCTTCGTCGGATCCAGCGGAAAGGCATCCGCCCCGTCGAGGGCGCCATCACCATCGCTGTCCGCCACGAACGGATTCGTGCCCGCGAGGAGTTCGGCCTCGTTGGAAAGGCCATCGTGATCGGGGTCCGGATCGCCGCCCTCCGAGCCGATCGCAAACTCGTCACCGTCAGCGAGGCCATTGCCGTTGGAATCAACCAGCAGCGGGTCGGTGCCGAGAAGGACCTCCTCGTAAAGATCGAGGCCATCGCCGTCCAGGTCGGCATCCAGCCCGGTCCCGTTGAAGAGGCTGAATGAGGGGATGATGATTGGCAGAATGGGCGCCGCCGTGTTGCCGAGGCCCAGTGTGCCGTATTGGTTAGCGCCCATCGCCCAAACCTCTCCACTGGCGACCCCGGCCAGGGTGTACCAGGAACCGCTCCCTAAGGAGACGACGCTACGGGTCAGAACCGAACGGATCGGCACATGACGCATGCTCTGCGTGCCATCGCCAAGCTGCCTGAAGGAATTGTGTCCCACTCCCCAGAGGCGCGCGTCGAAAGCGCTGAACGACAGGTGGCCCAATCCTGGCGCCAGTTCCCGGACCCCAGCCCTTATCGTCACGGGCGACAGTCGGTTGGTCGTCGAGCCGTCACCCAAATGGGCGTGGACATTGCTGCCCCACGAGACGAGGGTTCGGCCCGCGGCGAGAATTGCGTATGAGGCATCGCCCTTCGAGGCAATATCGGTCGCCACCAGGGTCGGCAGGGTCACCGGAAGCAGGCGTTGAACTCCCGCTCCATCCCCTATTTGCCCAACCAATCCAGCGCCCCAGGCGACGATGGCCCCGTTGTTCTTGAGTGCGAGGCTGTGGGACGCCCCTACGGCCAGGGACTTGACGTCCGAGAGACCGGTCACCGTGACCGGGGAGGATGAGGACGTGGGGCTGTTGCGGCCCAGTTGGCCGCTCGTGCCCAGGCCCCAGCTCCGCACCGTGCCGTCGCTGAGCAGAGCCAGAGCGTGGCTTCCACCTGCGGCAATCGCGGTGACGTTGGTCAGGCCGGTGACCTGAACGGGGGAGAACGCATCGGCAGTCGTGCCGTTGCCGAGTTGGCCGCTCGCGTTGTAGCCCCAGGCCCAGACCGTTCCGTCCGACTTGAGGGCATAGGTGGAGTACTGGCCCGCGGCGATCGCGATGACGTCGGACAGAGAGACCACCTGAACCGGGCCAAGGCGCTGGGTCGCCGGCGTGCCGTCTCCGATCCCGCCGTAGTTGTCAGATCCAAAGGTCCACACCGTGCCATCGGTCTTGAGGATCACGCTGCTGAGATCGCCACCCGCGAGCTGGCCCGTGATCAGGTATGACCCGCGGACGGAACTCGAGGTGACGGCCCCAGGCTTGAACGCCTTGACCCTGAGCAGGGTCGGCGCGCTCACAAGCACCCCTCCGCCGGTGACCGGCGTCGAACCCGTGGTCGGCTCGCTCCCGTCCGTCGTGTAATACATGGTGGCGCCGGGCGTCGCGGTGGTCACGCTGATCGTGTGCTGCGTGTACCACTTCCCACCCGCCGGGTTCATGACCGGATCCGCCACGTTGATCGTGTAAGTCGCCGCGGCCGCGCTACTGGCCGTCCACCCGGTGACGAACGCCTTCGCCTTCACCGTCGCGGTTCCGGTTAACACGAAGGGTGCGCTGTATAGGGTCGATCCGGCGGTCGGTTCGTCGCCATTCGTGGTGTAGTGCACGGCCGCGCCGGGCACGGCGCCGATCGAGACGCTTACGCTCGAGGTGTAGGTCCCGGGGGGAGTCGTGAAGCCGGGCGTCGGCGTCACGATCTCGTACGCACCGCTTTGAACGGGAGATGGGGCGTAACCGGACGCATACGCCCGCGCCTTGAGCGTTCCGCTCACCGGCATGACGATGGCCGCGCCACTCGCCACATAGGGGTCACTCTCCGTTGGGGTGTCGCCGTTCATCGTGTAGTGAATCAGAGCGCCGGGCGTGGCCGTTGTCGGTATCACCTGAAGAGGTCCCAGGTAGCTCCCCGCGGACGGTGAAAATGCGAGGCCGTCGGCCTGCTTCGTAAACGTCCCACTCACCACGGTGCTGTCGAGGAACCCATCGGCCGAGGCAAAGGCCTGAACCGTCGTTGTGGCCGTGAGGAGGAGTGGCTCCGAGTAGATCGCCGAACTTTCATCAGGCGAACTCCCGTCGAGGGTGTAGCGGATGGCGGCGCCCTGGGTGCCGCTCGTGAGCTGCACGGTGATCGACCCGACAAAGTCGCCGGGCAGCGGCGAGAAGACGGGCGGCTGGCTTCGGTCCATCGTCTCGATCGTCGCGAAGTACGCGTAGCTTCCCGCACGAAAGACGCGCAGAGCCATGTTGATGTCGATCGAGGCTCCGCTGGCCAGACCGCCCGGGAGCGTGAGGACGGAGTTGAGACCGCCCTGGATCGGCTGCACGGGCGGGGTCAAGAGCGTCAAGCCCTGCATCGTGGTGGCTCCGATCGACGTAGGCGCGAGGGTCACGGTCGCGCTGGTACTGGGACGGAGGTCGGCCTGTGTGGGCACCTCATACCCCGGACTCCAGTAGGTGGCCAGCACCATGAACCGCAGCCGAAGGGCATGAAGGGTGGCGCCGGTGTTGTTCGTGAGGCGACGGCGGAATTCGAGCCGGTCGCCTGGAGCGTTTGTGAGATGAACGCGGTTCGGGTTCAGGTTGACGCCAACGAGGGGCTCGATCAGGCTCCCCGACACACCGGCGTATGTGTCCCGTGTTCCGCTCTTCGTCGGCGACGGAGCCCCCAGGATGGACTGGATGCCGTTGTAGATCGCCCCGTCCGTGGCGATCAGAGTGAAGTCTCCGGTGTTCGCACCCGTCCCCAGATTTGAGTTCGTGTCCTGGACGGTTCCGTTCGGTCCCTTCCGGATCCAGGCGTACTCACCGTTCGTCGAGAGCACCGGCAAGCCGACTCCTTCGATGAACGGAGCGCTTCCGCCCGTGAACCCGACGGCATCGAGCAGGTTCGGGGCACTGAACGTCGTGGTGCTGGTGAAGATTCCGATGCCCGCGCCGTCGCCAAGGTCCGTGGTCCAGGCTGCATCCTGCCCGCCTCCGAGGCTGTACCCCGTGGAATTGACGCCGAGGAAGTGGCCGCGCGCGGGAATGACGGTGCCGTTCGGAATGGCGAAGAGGAGGTTCCCATCGGAGCTTGCCACGCCAAAGCCCGCCGATGCGTCGGAAGCCGCGACCGTGATGTCCGTCGCCGTTCGGTTGTGAATGACGACGTACTCGTCGGCAGTGGATGATGGGCCACGCAGTCTGAACTCACGAATCACGAGGTCGCCCGGCGCCGTCGTGGCCTGGGCGCCTTCAGCCAGGAAGAGGGACCCCAGAACAATCAGCATCGACCTGAACAACAGCGGTCTTGTCACACCAAACCTCCTCGAAACCTGTTGCGGCTCTCTTCCCGCGATGGCCTGCCCCTGCGCGCCCTCGCCACAACCCGAGCTTGACCGGGAGACCACGGGCGATCTACCGCCCGCAGTAATAGCTCGACCGTGTCGCCAGCGAGATTCGTCCTGAACCTCCAGCCGGCTCCCGACATCCTTCGCCCCGACACTGCGTACACCTCATGGCGAACTCGCTGCCGAAGGTATCACAGACCAGAGCATCTGTAAACCATTTTGTGAACAGTTCAGTCCCGCCACCACCAACCCTCACGGGCCGGTGGTGGCCGGAGGGGGTTGCTTCGTCGCGGTACCAACGGAATGGCTCCTCGCAATGACGGTTCCTACCGTGACATGACGGTGCCTACCGCGGCAATGACGGTACCGACCTCGCAATCACCGTACCGATCCGCGCGCCACCGGTGTCGGGCTACCGGCCAATCACGGTTAGCTCGCGCGGGTGGGCGAGGAGGACATCCGGCTTTTCGCGGATCACACCCTCTCGGTCGTAGCCCCACAAAACGCCCACCGAGATGGCGCCGGCGTTGCGTGCGGTCTGGACATCGACACCGGAATCCCCCACCAGTGCGGTTTCCTCGGGCCGGACACCGGCCTCGGCGGCGATCTTCAGGAGGCCTTCGGGATGGGGCTTCTTCGTCGGGAGGTCGTCGCCGCCCACCACTGCGATGAAGCGGGCGGCGAGGCCGAGGTCCTTCACGATGGTCCGGCTCATGGCGCCGGGTTTGTTGGTGAGGACGGCGAGGCGCGAGGACGGCTCGATGCGGTCGAGGGCTTCGCTCATTCCGGGATAGAGCCTGGTGGTCTCGGTGAGGCGCGAGCCGTTGAAGATGAAGAAGCGTTCGAAGACGCGCGCGACATCGGACGCGGGCTTGCTCGCGGCGCCCACGCAGCGTTCGATCAGCTGCCGCGCTCCATGCCCGACGAAGCCGCGGACCACTTCGGGGGACAGGCGGGCGCTTTCGCCGTACGCTTCGACGAGAGACTGGTTCGCCGAAGACGCGATGTCGCCGATCGAATCGATCAGGGTTCCGTCGAGGTCGAAGACCACCAGCCGCGGAGGGGTCAACGGATCTTCTTGTCCGGGCCGCCCGAGCAGTTGATGTAGCCGAGGGCGCAGAGGTGCTCGCGCTCCGCGGGGTCGAGGTCCTGGACCGCGCGGCCCGAAGGCTGGTCGAGGTAGATGACGAGGCCTGCCTTCGAGGGCCCGGGTTTGAACATTCCCTCGACCGAGTCGCCGTCGATCTCGGGAAGGAGGAACGGGAGCGCGGGAGGATGATGGCCTTGCTCTCCCACGAACACGTCGGCGGGAACGAGGTCGCGAGCGCCCAGGCGTCCGCGCAGGGTGACGGGGACGCCCACCGGACGGACCCGGAAGAAGATGTCCCGCGGCATGCCGGGCTTGGGGGCGAGGGTGATCTCGAGGAGGCGGCCGTTGTTCCTGATCTCCGCCTTCTCGGAGAGGCCGAGGCCCGCGGTTTCGACACCTTCGAGCCAGCCCGTGGTCTCGACCAGCAGGGTCTGGGGTCCCGGCGTGAGCGCGCGGACCACGTAGCGGTAGGGCGTCACCTGCATGGTGGCCTCGACCGCGGACCTGAGACGCCTCGCCCCGGGCGGGTTCTCGGCCATGAGGTTCGTCTGCTCCTTCGGGTCCTTCACCAGGTTGAAGTACAGCTCGTCGGCCTGCGGCGAGAAGCGGCGGATGTACTTGGCCTGACCGGTGCGGATTCCCGAGGAGACGAAGCCGCGATGGGAGATCTCGGAGACCACGGTCTGTTCGGGGACCTTGGCGAAGGCGACACCCTGGAGCGGGCGGCCGATGATCGCGGGCGGATCGGGCACGGGCATGCCGCAGGCCTCGAGAACGGTGGGCAGGAGGTCGGACAGGGCGACCATCTGCGGGATTCTCGACCCCGCGCCCTGCCGTCCCGCGAACTTCACGATCAGGGGGACGCGGACCAGTTCGTCGAAAACGGATCGTCCGTGCAGCCAGCCTCCGTGATCCTGGAATTCTTCGCCATGGTCGGACACGAAGAGGATGAGAGCGTCGTCATACACCCCCCGCTTCTTCAACTCGTCGATGAACCGGCCGAACTGCTGATCCCCGTACGCGATGTCGCCGTCGTACTGCGCGATCAGGCGCTCGCGGTCGAGAGGCTCCTTGAAGTCGGTGCGCGGATCGACGCCCGGATGATCGGGGAGCGGTTTCGGATCGAACATGGTGTCGAAGGGAACCGGGGGCGCGTAGGGAACGTGCGGATCCATGGTGTGGACGTAGAGGAAGGTGGGGAGCCCGCGACGCGAATCGAGGAACTCGAGCGCCTTGTCGACCACCAGCCGCGTGTCCACGAGCTTGGACCTTCGGCCTTCCTCGCCATGGAGGCCCGCGAACACGTCGAAGCCCTGGTGGAAGTTGGAGTCGGCCGCGTAGATGACGGAGTTCGCGATCACCGCGCCGGTCGCGAAGCCGCGCCCGTCGAGCATCTCGGCGAGGGTCACCTGGCCGGAGTCGAGAGGGTCCCGCAACTGCACCGCGCGATGCCTGGAGGGAAGGCGCGAGGTCATCAGCGAGGCGACCGAGGGCTTCGTCCACGAGGCGTGGGCGATGCCGTTCTCGAAGAGCACGGCATCCGCCGCGAACTTGAGAAGCTCCGGCGTGGTCTTCCGGGCGTAGCCGTAGGGCATGGTGTGGTCGGCCCGGAGGGTGTCCACGAGATAGACGATGACGAGAGGGTCCTTGCGCACCGCGAACTTCGGATCGACGGAAATGGCGGGAGCGCCCCAGAAGGCGCGGAACAGGTCGCCATCCTTCTCGAAAGCGCGGGTCTCCAGCACGAGTTCTCGGTCCTTGCCGGCGAAGCGCGACAGGTCGGCCCTGAGGTTCAGGTAGGTCCGATGCTCGGGCCGGGAGATGGGGTCGACGACCTTGGTGAGCACGGTCTGGCTCCGGCCCTTCTCCATGACGCTGATCACGAACTCCACCGCGCCCTTCGACTGCTTGTCCTCGGGGATCCCCACCGCCACGTTCAGGACGCCCCCGCGCGGGACGTCCGCCTTGAGGACGACCTTCGAGGGGGGCGAGGCGGGCAGCACGCGCATGCCCACGTCGTCGATGTAGATCATCCGGCCCTGCACGTCGGCCACGAAGGCCTTGCCCTCGTCCACGATCTTCCCGTCCACCAGGTTCGCGGAGAAGGCGCTCAGATCGACGCCCGCTTCCTTCGCACACGCGGAACCGAATGCGGCCAGGGTGACGGCCAGGACCAGACGCCGAGAGAGAGCGATCATGAGATCAGGAAGTCCCCTATGAGCCGAGCCACTTCCAACGGCTTCTCCTCCTGGGGCATGTGGCCGGTCGGGAGCATCACCTTGCTCGCGCCCTTTATCTCCGCCACGAAACGGTCGGCGTGGGATTCGGGGAGCCAGGGGTCGAACCGTCCCCACAAGACCAGGGTCTTCGCCTGGATGGAGCCGAGGTCTTTGACGAAGCCTTCATCGACCCGGGAGAGCAGCAGCGATCTCGCCGACACCATGGCCCCCGGGCTCAGGAAGGGCGCCACGTACTCGTCGATGCGCTCGTCGGTGATGCGCGTCTCGTCCTGGATCAGGCGGCGCAGGAAGAGACGGGTCATGAGCCGCTTCACGGGCAGCCGGTCCGCGAACGTTCCCGCGGCGCGGTTCGCGAGCAGCGTGGCCAGGAACGGTCTCTCGCCCGGCTTCAGGTTGAAGCCGGCGGAATCGATGAT
>Ga0154020_10006127_pt1 | contig 14107 bp, 24 predicted proteins | sample Klosneuvirus_201_FD_109709 | JGI IMG/M metagenome (GOLD analysis project Ga0154020, IMG submission 109709) | Active sludge microbial communities from wastewater, Klosterneuburg, Austria - Klosneuvirus_20160825_MG | ecosystem: Engineered > WWTP > Aerobic digester > Activated sludge | place...
ATTCGGCAGTGCTTCCTCGATCACACCATCAACACGTATGACATCTTCGCGACCCATCGAAACCTTGTCGTTTTATCGTCACTCCATCAAAGTCAGGATCCTCGGTGTAGCCCCATCGATCACAATCGTGTGTTCGAAGTGTGCCGATGGTTTCCCATCCGCTGTGTACACTGTCCACCCGTCGCTTGCCGTATGAACATGGAACAGCCCCATATTCACCATCGGTTCGATCGCCAATGCCATTCCCGATTTGAGTTTGGCGTTGGGAAACCTGCTGCGATGCAACAGGCCCGGAACGAAGTTCGGGACGGGCGGTTCCTCGTGGAGGTGACGGCCAATGCCGTGTCCCACAAGTTCCCGTACCACCGAAAAACCCTGTTTTTCAACGTGCGTTTGAACGGCTCTCGCGATGTCATACACCCGATTACCATCAATTGCCTGCTCGATACCGAGTCTCAACGACTCCTTTGTGGCATCTAACAAACGTTGTTTGTCCGTGGATATCTCGCCTACGCCGTAGGTGTATGCGCTGTCTCCAAAGAACCCGTCCAATTGGACGCCAACATCGATCGTCACGATCTGACCTTCTTTCAGCATACGCTGACCAGGCATCCCGTGCACCACCTCTTCGTCAACACTGATGCAAGCTGAAGATGGGAACAGCTTACCGTCTACTTCATATCCTTTGAATGCCGGCTCTCCGCCTCGTGTTCGGATGAAATCCTCCACGATCGCGTCGAGCTCGATCGTTGTCACACCCGGCTTTACGAACCCCTTCATGTGATTCAGCACGTCGGCAACGATGCGACTTGCTGCTTCCATTTTCTTGATCTCATCTCCCGTGAGAAGAGCAATGCTGAGGTCGGCAACCGCCATGGTTACGCTGTCGCTCCTGCACGGCCGCGGATCTTTCCTGTCTTCATGAAGCCGTCATAATGACGCATGAGGAGGAAGGATTCGATCTGCGTCAACGTGTCAAGTGCCACACCAACAATGATCAAAAGACTTGTACCACCAAAGAACGATGCGAATACCGGAGGTACCTGCAAGATGTTCATCGCAAACGTTGGAAGGATCGCGATGAGCGCCAAGAAGATCGCACCCGGCAATGTGATGCGTGTGAGGATGTTCTCGATGTATTCAGACGTTGGAGCTCCCGGACGAACGCCCGGAATGAATCCACCGTTACGCTTCATGTTATCGGCAACTTCCTTCGGGTTGAAGGCAATGGCCGTATAGAAGTACGTGAAGAATACGATCATGATACCGTACATCAGGGCATAGACCACTGATCGGTCACTGAAGAGCTGCGAAACGTCCTGCCAGAACGTACTGTCCGGGAAGAACGATGCGATCGTTGCAGGAACGAACAGGATCGACTGTGCGAAGATGATCGGCATAACACCGGCAGTATTCACACGAAGTGGGATGTACTGCGTTGTTCCGCCATAGACCTTACGGCCGACTACGCGCTTCGCATACTGCACCGGAATTCGTCGAGCCCCCTGCGTGATCAAGATCACGGCAGCGATGATACCGAGAAGAAGAGCCACCAAGACAAGGTCGATCACGAGGTTCCGTGAACCGGCTTGAATGAGCGTGATCTCCTGCGTGATCGCCGTAGGGAAACGTGCGATGATACCGATGAAGATGATGAGCGAGATACCATTGCCAAGACCGCGATCTGTGATCTGCTCACCGATCCACATCAGACCAACAGTGCCGGCTGTGAGGATTATAACAGAGGCAAGGGTCCAGAAGAAGCCCGCGTCAGGGACCACGGAAGCTCCGCCTGCACCTGCCGTTGTGCCTGCGATCTTGATCGTAACACCCCATGCCTGCATTGCTGCGATCGGCACGGTAAGCATACGTGTGTATTGATTGATCTTACGGCGACCATCTTCTCCTTCACGCTGGAGTTTCTGCAGTTCCGGAAGAACCACACCGGCGATCTGAAGAATGATGCTTGCAGAGATATACGGCATGATGCCGAGGGCAAAAATGGCAGCATTCGAGAACGCACCACCCACGAACATGTCGTACAATCCAAAGATCGTGCCGCTGTCATCCATGGCAGAAGCCTGGGTCAGCAGGGATACGTCAACGCCCGGGATCGTGATGAACGATCCCACACGAACTGCCAGCAGCGCAATCAGCGTAAACGCGATGCGCTGGCGGAGTTCTTCGATCCGGAACATGTTCCGGAAGGTGGTAACGATATTAGCCATTGACAGTGACCGCTCCCCCGGCTGCTTCGATCTTCTGCTTCGCTGTTTCTGAGATCTTATCGCAGGTTACACTGAGCTTTGCCGAAAGATCTCCATTGCCGAGGATCTTCACTGGTGCGGATCTCTTACGGATCACGCCAAGCTCAAGAAGTACGTCGTTCGTGACGCTGCCATTTGTAACGAGCTTCTCATCAACAAGGCGCTGCAGGGTTGCAACATTCACTTCTTGATATTCAATGCGATTGATGTTCGTGAAGCCGAACTTTGGCACACGACGCTTGAGGGACATCTGACCACCCTCGAATCCCGGACTTTGGCTGAAGCCGCTGCGAGATTGGTGACCCTTATGTCCGCGCGTAGACGTACCGCCGTGACCGGAACCGGCACCACGACCAATACGCTTCTTCTTATGACGAGAGCCCGGGGCGGGCGAAAGATTTCCGATGTGTTTCATGATAGGCCTCAGTCTGCGATCTCTTCGACGTTCACAAGGTGCCGGACAACGTTGATCATGCCAAGGATCTGTACATTCTTTGGCTTAACCGTGACGTAATTGGGGCGACCAAGACCTAGAGCCTTGATCGTGTCCTTTTGGTTTTGAAGGGCGCCGATGACCGAACGCACTTGGGTAATCTTCAGTTTCATGTTCGTTTCCTTCTTTGCCTTAGCCCTTGAGTACCTTCTCGAGTGATACGCCACGGCGTGCAGCCACAGCACCAGCATCCTCGAGTTGCATCAGAGCGTTCATGGTTGCCTTCACCGTGTTGTGCGGGTTGGACGAGCCTTGAGACTTTGTGAGAACGTCCGTTACACCGGCAAGCTCAAGAATAGCACGTACGCCACCAGCCGCGATCACACCCGTACCCGGCGTTGCCGGACGGATGAGGACCTTGGCAGCACCGAAGCGGCCTACCACTTCGTGAGGAACTGTACCATTCTGTACACGAACCTTCACGACAGACTTCTTGGCTGCTTCCGTTGCCTTTGTAACGGCATTGGAGACTTCGCCGGCCTTGCCGAGTCCGTACCCGACATGACCTGCCTCGTCACCTACAACGACCATCGCTGAGAAGTTGAACCGACGTCCACCCTTTACCACCTTGGCTGTGCGGCCAACGTAGACGATCTTGTCCTTGAGGTTGAGGTCCGATACTTTTTGCTTTGCCACGTAATCAGCTCCGTTTCGTTCGCGTTAGAAATCGAGACCGGCTTCGCGCGCAGAGTCTGCTAGCGCTTTCACACGGCCATGATAAAGGAAGCCATTGCGATCGAATGCAACCTTCGTTGCCTTCACTGCCTTGGCGCGTTCCGCAAGCGCTGCACCTACAAGCCGACTCTCATCGACCTTAGACATACCGTCTGTGATCTTGGCACGGATGTCTTTGTCGAGCGTTGATGCTGAAACAAGTGTTGTTGCAGCTACGTCGTCGATGATCTGTGCGTAGATATGACCGAGTGAACGGAACACCGTCAAGCGATAGCGTTCTGGCGAACCGGTGATGTTCTTGCGAACCCGGCGGTCTCGGCGCGCTTGCCGAACATTTTTGAGTTTGATGCGATTCATAGTTCCATGTCTCCTTACTTGCCTGCCGACTTACCGGCCTTGCGACGGATGTATTCACCTTCGTACCGAATGCCCTTGCCCTTGTATGGCTCAGGTGGACGAAGCTTGCGAACCTTCGCCGCTACCTCACCAACGAGGTGCTTGTTGATACCCTTCACAGCGAACACCGTAGGTGTTGCAACTGTGAACTCCACACCATCCGGCGGCATGAAGAGAATAGGGTGCGAGTATCCAAGCGACAGAAGAAGATTCTTGCCGCGAAGCTCGACCTTATAGCCGACACCTTCTACCTGGAGGTTCCGTGTGAATCCATTGGATACACCTTCAACCATCCAAGCGATGTGCGCGCGCGTAAGGCCGTGCAAGGCACGAACTTTCTTGTCGTCGTTTGCTCGCGTGAACGTGAGCGTATTGTTATCCATCACCGGCGTGATCGATGCATCAAAGGCGAACGTGAGTTCTCCCTTTGGGCCCTTGACCGTGCATACAGTACCGTCGAACTTTACGTTGACGTTACTTGGTATGGAAATGAGTTTCTTACCTACTCGTGACATTGTCTTTTGCTCCTCGCTTCTCTTCTTACCAGATTGTGCAAAGCACTTCACCACCCACGTTCTCGCGGCGTGCCTGCTTGTCGGTCATCACTCCACGAGGTGTGGAGATAATGGCAACACCGAGTCCGTTGCGTACTCGCGGAAGCTTGTCAGCCGGCGCATAAATGCGACGTCCTGGCTTACTTACGCGGTGTACCTCACGAATGACCGGTTGGCCGTAGTGATAGCGCAGCTTGAGGGTGAGAACACCCTGCTTGTTGTCCTCAACGCTTTCGAAGTCCAAAATGAAGCCTTGATCCTTGAGGATCTCGGCTATAGCCACTTTGAGCTTCGACGCTGGCACATCAACTGTTTTGTGCTTAGCGGCCGACGCGTTGCGGATGCGTGTGATGAAATCGGCGATGGTATCTGTGACTGGCATAGTCGTCGTCTTGGTCGTGTTCGAAAATCAGGGCTGGAACTGTTTTACCAGCTTGCCTTGCGCATGCCTGGAATCTTGCCTTCGAGGGCAAGAAGACGGAACATGTTTCGGCACAGGCCGAATTTGCGGTAGACGCCCTTGCCGCGGCCTGTGATAAGGCAACGACTGCGGACACGTGTAGGCGAACTGTTGCGTGGGAGCTTTTGAAGCCCCACCATGTCGCCGGCTGCCTTGAGCTCTGCACGCTTTGCGGCGTACTTAGCTGCCAGGCGGATGCGCTTTTTATTGCGCGCGATGACTGATGTCTTGGCCATGGAAATTCTCTTGTGTACTTAGTCGCGTTTGCGGAACGGGAAACCAAACTCTTGAAGCAAGGCTTGCGCCTCTTCGTCTGTCTTTGCGGACGTGACGAAGGTGATGTCCATTCCGTTGATCCTTGACACCTTATCGACGTCAATTTCCGGGAAGATGATCTGCTCCTTCACGCCGATCGTGTAGTTACCACGTCCATCGAAGCTCTTGTCCGAGAAACCGCGGAAGTCACGGATACGCGGAGCAGCGATGTTGATGAAACGATCGAGGAATTCATAAAGGTGTGCACGACGAAGCGTTACGCGTGCACCGATCGGCATGCCTTCGCGAAGCTTGAAGTTGGCGATGGACTTGCGAGCGCGGGATACCGCTGGACGCTGACCAACGATCAACTCAAGTTCATTCACGGCGGCTTGAAGTTGCTTCGCATCCTGAGTAGCAGCGCCAACACCGATGTTGATCGCGATCTTCTCAATGCGCGGTACTTCCATGACACTTCCGTAATTGAAGCGCTTCATGAGAGCCGGTACTACCTGATCCTTGTAGAAGGCATGAAGACGAGCCGGGACCTTTACATCTTGAATGTCTTCAAGACGTGGGCCGTCTGGCTTGAATTGCTCCCTCTTCGGCGGTGTGGTTTTTGCCATGGTTTCTGCGTTCCTTCGACGTTCGTCTTCTTAGAGTTCTTCTTGTGTCGTCTTCGCAATACGCTTGACGATCGTCTTGTCACCCGATACCGTACGCACACGCGTTACACGCGTTGGCTTACCGTTCTTGTCAACAAGCTGGACATTTGAGAAGTGTACAGGTGCTTCCATCTTCACAATGCCACCGTTCGGATGCTTCGGTGATGGGCGAACCGCTTTGGAGCGGAGATTCACACCTTCAACAAGGACTTGCATTGTAGTTGGGTACACCATGAGCACACGGCCCTTAGCCCCTTTATTGTTTCCTGCGATCACGATGACCGTGTCGCCCTTTTTGATCTTTAGCTTCATCGTATACCTCAGAGCACCTCGGGTGCGAGGGAAATGATCTTCATGAACGAGCGATCGCGAAGTTCACGAGCCACTGGCCCGAAGATGCGCGTCCCGCGAGGATCGTTGTTGTTGTTGATGACGACAGCTGCATTCTCGTCGAATCGGATATACGAACCATCACGGCGACGTATTTCCTTCTTCGTACGAACGATAACAGCTTTCACCACTTCGCCCTTCTTCACAGCGCCGGCAGGCAATGCAGCCTTCACCGAGCACACAACGATATCACCTACCGTTGCGTAGCGCTTACCGTGTCCGCCTAGAACACGAATGCAACGCAGCTTGCGCGCACCCGAGTTGTCAGCTACCACGAGATTTGATTCTTCTTGAATCATGTCCGTTCTCCCTTACTGCGCTCGTTCGATGATCTCCACCAATGCCCAACGTTTGCGGGCACTTAGCGGACGGCTCTCGATGACTTTGACTACGTCGCCGATGTTGCACTCGTTGTTTTCGTCGTGCGCCATCACCTTCGTTGTCAGCTTGAAATACTTTTTATAGAGGGGGTGGGCTACCTGGCGCTCAATGCTCACCACGATAGTCTTCTCCGCCTTGTTGCTGACCACTTTTCCGGTACGCACTTTGCGACGCGGAGCGGTGGTATTCGTTGTTGTTTCGTCTGCCATGGTTACGATCCGATTCAGTTGGCGTTGCTGGTGCGCTCGTGAAGAAGTGTCTTCATCCGCGCAATGTCTTTGCGAAGCGTTTTGATGCTCGAAGAGTCTTGCAATTGACCCAATGTGAGCTGGAAACGCAGGCGCGTGACATTGTCTTCGCTCTCCTTAAGGAACCCTTGGAGTTCCTGTGTCGAAAGGGAACGGAGGTCTACTGCTTTACGTGATTTCATGTCTTAACCCTCCAGGTCCACTCGTTGGACGAACTTGCACTTGATCGGGAGCTTATGGATGGCAAGACGAACCGCCTCTTGCGCACGCTCCTTCGTAACCCCATCGATCTCGAAGAGGATACGACCCGGCTTCACAACGGCTACCCAGAACTCTGGATTACCTTTACCGGAACCCATTCGGGTCTCGGCCGGCTTTTTCGTTACCGGCTTGTCTGGGAAGATCCGGATCCACACCTTACCATCACGGCGGAGGTATCGATTGATAGCGATACGTGCCGACTCGATCTGGCGGTTCGTGATCCACGCTGCTTCCAGCGCCTTGAGACCGTATGATCCGAATGCAACCGTTGATCCACGGTAGGCCTTGCCTCTACGGCGGCCCCGTTGTGTCTTCCGGTGCTTAACTCTTTTTGGGATGAGCATGTCGTTGCCTTACGCCTGACTTACTGTTCCTTGTTCTGTTGCTTGCCGATGACGTCGCCACGGCAGATCCACACCTTAACTCCGATCGAACCGTACACTGTCTCGGCACGTCCTTGTGCGTAGTCGATATCCGCACGCAACGTGTGCAGCGGAACGCGACCTTCCTTGTACTGCTCTTGACGCGTCATGTCCGCACCGCCGAGACGGCCTGAACACATAACGCGAACACCTTCTGCTCCCACTCGCATGGTGCTGCTTACGGCGTTCTTCATCGCGCGACGGAACGAGATGCGACCCTCGAGCTGCGCTGCAATGTTGTCTGCCACTAGCTGGGCATCAAGCTCAGGGCGCTTGATCTCGCTGATGAGGATCTTTACTTCCTTCTTTGTGATCTTACGAAGCTCTTCTTCGAGCTGCGCAATGTCCTTGCCGGAACGACCAATGATGACGCCTGGACGCGATGTGTTGATCGTTACGCGAAGCTGCTTCGCTGTGCGCTCAACAATGATGCGTGCTACACCGGCCTTCTTGAGACGGCTCTTGATGTAGTTGCGTACCATGAGGTCTTCTTGCAACTTTTCTGCGACGTTCTTTTCATCGAACCAGTTGGCTTCCCACTGGCGGATGATGCCTAGTCGCAGACCGATCGGATTTGTCTTCTGACCCACTTGATCTGACTCCGCTTACTGTTTCGTAGAAACGACGATGGTTAAATGATGCGAGCGCTTGCGAATGCGATATGCACGACCCATCGGGGCCGGTGAGATCCGCTTGATCGTCGGTCCTGGATCGACGAAACACTCCTTCACAACGATGGACTCGGGGTCGATCCCCTGATCCTTCCGGGTGAGGTTGCTGATAGCAGACTTGAGCGTGAGCTCAGCCACCGAACCAGCTGCCTTGTCCGAGAATTGGAGGATGTTGAGTGCCTCCTGAGCCGACTTGCCACGGATGAGATCGATCACAAGACGCATCTTGCGAGGCGACGATCTATTGTAGCGTTTGATAGCGCGTGCTTCCATCGTTCGTCCTTACTTCTTGCCCGTTTTGAGATCTTTCCGATTGCCAGAGTGTCCACGGTATGTCCGCGTTGGCGAAAACTCACCAAGCTTATGACCAACCATGTTCTCCGTCACATATACCGGAATGAACTTGTTACCGTTGTGTACCGCGAGTGTGTGACCCACGAACTCCGGCGAAATCGTTGATGCACGCGACCAGGTCTTGATCACGGACTTCTTGCTCGAGTCATTCATTGCCGCTACCTTCTTGACCAGCTTATAGCTGACGAACGGCTCTTTCTTCAGTGAACGAGGCATCTCTGACTACTCCGTGTTCCTAGGTTACGCGTTGCGCCGACGAATGATCATGTCATTCGAGGCATTCTTCTTCTTCCGTGTCTTGAGACCCTTAGCAAGCTGGCCCCATGGTGAACGCATGTGCTTGCGACCACCACCCGACTTCGAACGTCCTTCACCACCACCATTCGGGTGATCGATCGGATTCATTGCCATACCACGCGTCTGTGGACGAACGCCCAACCAACGCATACGGCCGGCCTTGCCATAGCTGATGTTCTCGTGCGAACCGTTACTCACTACACCGATCGTTGCCATACAAATTGCAGGGACCATGCGAATCTCACCCGAAGGGAGCTTGATCTGAGCCTTGCCGTTGTCAACACCAACGAACTGCGCGGATGTACCGGCCGAACGAACCATCTGACCACCCTTACCGGGCTTCAATTCAATGTTGTGTACCACATATCCCACCGGGATCTTGGTGAACGGCAACGTGTTGCCATCCTTTGGTTCAGCCTTCTCACCACTCATGAGCTTCTGGCCAACCTTCACCTTATCCGGGGCGATGATATAACGCTTCTCTCCGTCAGCATACTCGAGAAGTGCAATGCGGCATGTGCGATTCGGATCGTATTCGATCGTCATCACTGTTGCTTCGATACCGAACTTTTCGCGCTTGAAATCGATGATACGATACATCCGCTTGTGTCCGCCACCACGGTGACGCGATGTTACGCGTCCGGTGTTGTTGCGGCCGCCAGACTTCTTGATCGGCTCAAGAAGGCTTTTCTCCGGCTTGGATGTCGTGATCTCGTCGAACGTGCTGATGCTGTAGTAGCGCGTTCCCGGCGTGATCGGTTTGAGATTCCTGGTTGCCATGATTCGTGTTCTCCGCTTACTCCTCGTTGCCTTCGCCGGCAACGATGTCGATGGACTGACCTTCCTTGAGCGTCACATAGGCCTTCTTCTTCAGGTTGGTACGACCAACTTGAGGACCACGGCGCGTCATACGAGTCTTGACTTTACCCTTCGTACGTACCGTGCGGATGCTCTTCGCTTCTACATCAAACATTTGCTTGATGGCTTGACGGATCTGCAGCTTGTTCGCATTTGGATCAACTTCAAAGACATACTGGCGCATGTGGCCAACCTTAGTTGCCTTCTCTGTGATCACCGGCTTCTTAAGGACTGTGATCATTATGCGTCTCCTTCATTCGCGTCGCCAAACGAATTGGCAAGCGTTTCGATAGCGCTCTTGAAGATCACAAGCTTGCCGTGACTCAGCACATCATATGCAGAGATCTTGTCGGCCGGGAAGGTTGTTACACCTGCGATGTTCCGCGCAGACTTCACAAACGTCTCGTTCGCCTTCGGCAGAAGCAACAGCACCTTGGAACCATCAACCTTGATGGCCTTCAACATCGATGCTACTTCGCGCGTCTTCGGTGCGCTTACCGTGAAGTCCTCAAGCACTACGAGATTATTCTCGCGAGCACGAAGGGTGAGCGCAGACTTGCGAGCAAGTCTCTTCACCTTCACCGGAAGTTCGATGTGATAGAGGTGAGGGAACGGACCGTGGATCTTACCGCCACCCGGGTTAAGGGGCGAGCGGCTCGTGCCACGACGTGCACCACCAGTGCCTTTTTGCTTGAACGGCTTTTTGCCGCCACCGGACACCTCAGCGCGCGTCTTCACTTTGTGCGTGCCCTGACGACGATGCGCCAAGTATGCTCGTACAGCCTGATACATCGCGTGCTCGCTGGGCTCGATACCAAAGACCGATGCCGGCAGCTCGATAGAGCCCGCTTTTGCACCGTCCTTTGTGAGTATATCCACAGTCATGGCAGTCTTCTTCTTAGAGCTTTACAATTTCAACTACTGAATTCATTGCGCCCGGGATGCTCCCCTTCACAAGAAGGAGATTTTGCTCGGGCATCACACGGAGAACCGTGAGATTGCGGATAGTGATACGTGTACCACCCATCCGGCCAGCCATTCGCATGCCTTTGAAAACACGCGATGGATAGGACGACGAACCGATAGAACCCGGGGCCCGAGGTCGGTCAGACTGTCCGTGTGTTGCCATACCAACACCACCGAAGTGGTGACGGCGTACAACACCCTGGAAGCCCTTACCCTTGCTCGTTGCCGACACCTTCACCTTGTCACCAGTTGCGAAAGCTTCAACCGTTATGATGTCACCATTTTTGACCTTGGCAACAAGCTGGCGGAACTCTTTCAAGTGGCGCGTCGGTTCGACGTCGTTCTTAGCGAAGTGTCCTGCCCGAGGGCGATTCACTTTGCGTTCGGCGATCGACTCATAGCCGATCTGAACGGCATCATAGCCGTCATTGTCTTTTGTTTTTACTTGGACTACTGGGCATGGTCCGGCTTCGATCACAGTACATGGCACAAAATTGCCATCATCCGTAAAGATGCTCGTCATTCCCAGCTTTCGTCCGAGGATTGCGCTCATTTGTCCTCTTACTCCTAGACTTTCACTTCCACATCAACACCCGCCGGGAGCTCCAGGCGCATGAGCGCATCGATCGTCTTCTGCGTGCTGCTGAAGATGTCAATGACGCGCTTGTGCACGCGTGCTTCAAATTGCTCACGTGACTTCTTGTCCACGTGCGGAGACCGCAGCACTGTATAGACCGTACGTTCCGTAGGTAGCGGGATCGGTCCCGAAACCACGGCACCTGTCTGCTTCACTGTGCGGACGATGCGCTCTGCCGAACGATCAATAAGATTATGATCGTAAGACCGTAGCTTGATGCGAATGCGTTGCGTTGCCACTCGTTAGTTCTCCTGGTTGGAGGTTCTGTCGGAGACGAAACGAGGGAGGCGAAAACCTCCCTCGTTCGACTCGAAAAACCGTTTTCTTATTCGATGATCGCCGTTACAACACCAGCACCAACTGTACGACCACCTTCGCGAATAGCGAAGCGAAGTCCTTCTTCCATGGCCACCGGTGTGATGAGTACCACTTCGAGATTGTCAACGTTGTCGCCAGGCATGATCATTTCAACGCCAGCCGGCAAGTTGAGAACACCCGTCACATCCGTTGTACGGAAGTAGAACTGAGGACGGTAGTTCGTGAAGAATGGCGTGTGACGGCCACCTTCGTCTTTGTTGAGTACGTACGCTTGAGCCTTGAACTTGTGGTGCGGTGTGATCGAACCTGGCTTGGCGATAACCATGCCGCGCTCAATCTCTTCCTTGTCCACGCCGCGAAGAAGGAGACCAACGTTGTCGCCGGCACGACCTTCATCAAGAAGCTTGCGGAACATTTCGATACCAGTTACGATCGTCTTCTTTTGAAGGCCGAATCCTACGATCTCGACTTCTTCGTTGACCTTGACGATACCACGCTCGATACGACCCGTACCTACTGTGCCACGACCAGTGATCGAGAACACGTCTTCAACAGGCATAAGGAATGGCTTGTCTACGTCACGAACCGGCGTTGGGATGTATGAATCCACAGCTGCCATAAGTTCAAAGATGCATGCCATGTCAGCATCATCAGCACCAGCGCCGCCAGAGGCTGCGTCAAGCGCCTTGAGTGCCGAACCCTTGATGATCGGAATGTCGTCGCCAGGGAATTCGTACTTGCTCAGAAGTTCACGGATTTCCATCTCAACGAGTTCAACGAGATCCGGATCTGCGATGTCTACCTTGTTCATGAACACCACGATACGAGGTACGCCAACCTGACGTGCAAGCAGGATGTGCTCACGCGTTTGTGGCATCGGACCGTCTGTTGCTGCTACCACGAGGATCGCGCCGTCCATCTGAGCGGCACCCGTGATCATGTTCTTCACATAGTCAGCGTGGCCCGGGCAGTCAACGTGTGCGTAGTGACGGTTCTCCGTCTCATACTCAACGTGTGCCGTAGCGATCGTGATCCCGCGTGCCTTTTCTTCAGGCGCGTTATCGATCGAGTCGAACGAACGCTTTTGTGAAAGACCCTTAGCGGCCAGACACATCGTGATGGCGGCGGTAAGCGTTGTCTTACCATGGTCAACGTGACCGATGGTTCCAACGTTTACGTGCGGCTTATTCCGCTCAAATTTCTCTTTTGCCATTTTGCCTACTCCTCAGGTTGCTATGAGTGAGGTGTTACAAGGATGTTGTGTTGCTTAGTTTTTCTCTATCTCGGGCCAGCGTTTCGACCGTCGCGGGATAGAAAACAAAGGTACGAAACCTTTTTGGAATAAACGCAATAAAGCGCCCTCCCGGCACCAAACTTTTTTGTTTGGCGGGCGCGCTGCAGCCGCTATCGCACGTCAGCCCTGTTATGAGCGACGTTGAGCCTGCTCGTATCCATGGAAATGCATGGTATACGAACCTCTGCCCTGCGTAAGCGATCGCAACTGTGTTACGTAGCCGAATAATTGAGACAGCGGCACCAAAGCCGTCACAACTTGTAGAATGTCGCGCTGGGAAATCCCTTGCACCATTCCACTACGCGAACTGAGATCAGCAATGACCTCGCCCACGTAATCCTCGGGCGTAACGACCTCTACCTGGAAGACAGGCTCCATAATGACGGGGTTCGCCATTCTGCAAGCATCCTTCGCAGCGATCGAGGAGGCGACGGCGTAAGCCGTCTCCGTTGCGTCTTCTTCATTGTATGCCGTATCCACAAGGACGGCCATGATGTCAATCATGGGGTATCCCGAGATCGGTCCGACCTTGAGGGCTTCTAAAGCCCCCTTCTCTGCACTCTTGACGTACGTCTCTGGAAGTGCCCCCGGTGCAAGTTCACTGCGGAACTCGAGGCCTTTTCCTGGGTCGTTCGGTCGTAATTCAATGGTTGCCTGCCCGAATTGATTCTTCCCGGCGTTGCTGCGGACGAACTTGCCCTCCGCGCGTGCAACACTGGTGATGGTCTCTCGGTAGGCCACCTGCGGTTTCCCCACTTTAACGGGGACGTTGAATTCTCTTTTCAACCGGTCTACAAGGATCTCCAAATGGAGCTCACCTACGCCGGAAATAATGATCTGTCCTGATTCAGCATCAGTATGAAATCGAAACGTCGGATCTTCTTCAGAGAGCCGATGTAAGGATTCGGTCAGTTTGTCCTGATCCGCCAAAGTCCGCGCCTCAACCGATTGATTGATAACGGGATCTGAGAAACTGATGCTTTCAAGGAGTAAGGGGCGTTTCTGATCACACAGTGTATCACCCGTTCGCGTGAATCTCATCGAAGGTATCGCCACGATGTCGCCGGCATACGCCGCTTCGAGTTCTTCACGCTTGTTTGCGCTCATGCGCATGATCTTCCCGGCTCGCTCCTTCTTGTCATTCGTCACATTGTACAGCTGCTCGCCTGCCTTGATACTGCCTGAGTAGATCCGTATGAACGTCAACCTTCCAACGAATGGATCGGTGATGATCTTAAAGGCCAA
>Ga0154020_10006128_pt1 | contig 14107 bp, 11 predicted proteins | sample Klosneuvirus_201_FD_109709 | JGI IMG/M metagenome (GOLD analysis project Ga0154020, IMG submission 109709) | Active sludge microbial communities from wastewater, Klosterneuburg, Austria - Klosneuvirus_20160825_MG | ecosystem: Engineered > WWTP > Aerobic digester > Activated sludge | place...
CGGACGTGATGCGCGCGTACGAAGGCGCGCTCGCGGAGCCCTTCACGGGCCGCGCCGCCGACGTGACGGAAGAGAACCTGCAGGCGCGCATCCGCGGCAACTACCTGATGGCGCTGTCGAACAAGTTCGGCTGGATGGTGCTGACCACCGGCAACAAGAGCGAGACGAGCGTGGGCTACAGCACGCTCTACGGCGACACCGCCGGCGGCTCGGCGACGTGGGAGACGCAGGGCACCACGTGGACCCAGGTGCTCGCGACGGGCCCGAAGGGCGTGCGCAACCCCTCGCTGACCTACCACTCGGCGCGCAAGGCCGTCATCCTGTGGGCGTCCGACGCGAGCAGCGGCGGCACCTGGTCCTGGAACGGCACGGCGTGGACCGCGCTCACGCTCTCGGGCAGCGCGCCCATCCCGCGATCGAACGCGGCGTTCGCCTACGACCAGGCGCGCGGCAAGCTGCTCATGGTCGGCGGCGGTTCGCTGCCCTCGAGCGGCTGCTTCAACTCGTTCCTCACGCCGGCCGACCAGAACTCCGACCTGCGCGTCTGCGCGCGCGTCGACACCTGGACCTCGGTCGTCTTCGGCGGCGCGTGCACGGTCTCGACCGACTGCGGCGCGGCGCTCACCTGCGTCGACGGCGTGTGCTGTCAGTCGTCCAGCTGCGGGACCTGCCAGCGCTGCGACCTCGCGGGCAGCATCGGCAAGTGCTCGACGCTCGTGAGCGCCGAGGACGACACCTGCACGGGCACCAAGGCCTGCGACGCGGCCGGCGCGTGCAAGCTGAAGCTCGGCCAGACCTGCGCGCTCGGCACCGACTGCCTCAGCGGCAACTGCGCGGACGGCGTGTGCTGCAACACCTCGTGCCCGGGCGCCTGCGAGGCGTGCAACCTCGCGGGCACCGCGGGCACCTGCAGCGCGGTCGCGGCCGGCGCCGCGGGCAAGGGCTGCGGACTCTTCACCTGCTCCGGCACGAGCGCGTGCTCCACCTCGTGCACCACCGACGCCACCTGCGCGTCGAACGCCTACTGCAACGGCACGGTGTGCCTCCCGCAGCTCCTGAAGGGCGTCGCCTGCAGCCGCACCCGGCAGTGCGCGACCGGTGCATGCGTGGACGGCGTGTGCTGCGACTCGACCTGCTCCGGTACCTGCGACGCGTGCGCGAAGGCCCTCGGCGCGACCGCCGACGGCACCTGCACCATCCTGCCGAAGACCGCCGCCCCGGCGGCGTGCGCGCCCGGTCGCTGCTCGGGGACGAGCGCGGCCTGCGGCACCACCTGCACCGTGGACACCGACTGCGCGACGGACGCCTTCTGCAACGGCGGCGCCTGCACCACGCTGCGCGGCAAGGGCGAGTCGTGCGCCAAGACCAGCCAGTGCGCCTCCGGGCTCAGCTGCGCCGACGGCGTCTGCTGCAACGAGGCCTGCGACGGCGCCTGCAAGGCCTGCACGGCGTTGAACAAGGAGTCTGGCGACAAGACCGGCGAGTGCGGGCCCGCGAAGGAGGGCACGAACCCGCGCGCGCTGTGCACCAAGTCCGCCGTGACCACCTGCGGCTCGAGCGGCCTCTGCGGCGCGACCGGCTCCTGCGCCGTGTACGCGATCGGCACCCCGTGCGGCCCGAGCGGGTCCACGTCCTGCGACGGCGACCTCGTCAAGGGCCAGACCTGCGACGGCCTCGGCGCCTGCACCGCCGTCACCGGCGGCAAGCCCTGCTCGCCCTCGAAGTGCGTCGACGGCGCGTGCAAGGTGAGCTGCGTGATCGACGCCGACTGCGCGGCCGACGGCTACTGCAGCACCGGTATCTGCAAGAAGAAGGCGGATCTCGGCGTCAAGTGCGCGGTCGACGCGCAGTGCGCCTCGGGGTTCTGCGCCGACGGCCTCTGCTGCAGCGCGCGCTGCGAGGGATCGTGCGAGGCCTGTGACGTGGCGGGATCGGAGGGCACGTGCTCCCCCGTGGCCGGCAAGCCGCACCTCGGGCACCCCACGTGCGCGAGCGGCGACGGAACCGACCCGTGCAGCGCTTCGGCCTGCGACGGCGTCGACCGCACGAGCTGCACGAAGAAGGCGGGCCCCACGGTCACCTGTCGCAAGAGCTCGTGCGAGGGCGACGTCGAGTCGCTGCCCACCACGTGCGACGGCTCGGGCAAGTGCCCGGCCGCGACGACCCGCCCGTGCCTGCCGTACGTGTGCGACGCGGACGCGTGCAAGACCAAGTGCACGAGCGCGGCCGACTGCGCGAAGGGCTACCTCTGCAACCCGACGACCGGCGCGTGCGTGGTCGGCGACAAGTGCGTGGGCAGCGTCGTCACCAAGGTCGACGGCACGACGGAGGACTGCGGGGCCTACCGCTGCGAGAGCTCCGGCAAGTGCAAGAACAGCTGCGCCACCACCGCCGACTGCACGGCCCCGCGCCTGTGCAGCGACTCGGTGTGCGTGGACCCGGTCGCGCCCGAGGTCACGGACGGCGGCGGCTGCGTGATGGGTCCGACCGGGACGCGCACCGGCGCCGTCGCGGTGGCGATTGCCGGCCTCCTGCTCGGCGCGCGGCGGCGGCGGCGGACACCGGGCGCGAAGTCCTCCTAGGGCCGTCACGGTAACCGCCGCGGCCGGTGTCGGCGGTCGGCTTCACGGTCGGGCACGTTCACGGGCGATACGGCCGGTAGCCTCCGCACAGCAGCCAGGTGCGTGGGGCCGCGTCGGCGCGCTCTCTCCCACGGCCCGTGTGGGGTGGGGGTGGGTGGAGGTCGAGCGAGGCCCAGTCGTCGAAGAAGGGCGCCGTGGAGAACGGGTCGAGCGCGACGTCGGCCGGGATGTGGTGGGTGCGGTTGCGGAGCACGTAGCGGAGGACGTTGCGCACCTCGGTCGGCGTGCGGAGGGCGCGCGCGTGGGTGCGCGAGGCGAGCACGCGGCCGCCGCGGCCCATGACGCGATGGAGCGCGTGGGTCACGTGGGCGGCGAGCGCGCGCAGGCCCGTGGTGAAGGCGCGATGGCCCTCGACCTCGACGACGAGGTGCACGTGGTTGCCCTGGATGGAGTAGTGGACGACGCGGAAGCCGCGCTGCGTGAGGGCGCCGAACGCGCGCCGCAGCGGCCGGAAACACCGCTCGGCGCGCAGGTTCCAGACTCCCTTGGCGACGCGGAGGGTGACGTGTTGCGGGTGGTCGGGCGACGCGTCGGGTCGGCGACGGTGTGACTCGCTGCCCTGCTTGCGAGGACGGCCTGCGCCCTCGCGCGCCCCCCCGCGGCCGTGCGGCGCGGATGGGCGGGCCCATGCCGCCACGGGGCGGGCCGGTGACGGCTCGGTCTGCGGCGGTCTGCGCGCACTCACGAGTTTGATTATGGCGCTTCATGTCCTTGCGCGCAAGTGGGCGGCAGTCCGCGCTCGCCGACTACGTGCGCGCCGCAAACACGTCGTGCCGAAATGCACGCTCGTCGGTGAGATCGCGAGCCACGAAGAAGCGCTTGCTGTCGATCGAGCGGCGGCTATGTTTGCGACGCATGCGCGCGCTGGTGAACACCCTCCTCGCGGGTCTGCTCGGGTGCAGCGCGCGCTACCAGCCGCTCGAGTGCCCGAAGGAGGGCGCCGGCGAGGGCTATCAGCTGGAGCGGACGGACGGACGCTACGACGTCGAGGGGAAGACGTACTCGGCCTACTCTCAGGCGCGGAAGAAGGCGGCATTCTTCGGTCTCTTCATCACGCCGGACCGCCCAGCCGTGGCGCTCACCGACAGCCGCATGTGCCTCCGCTACCGGCTCACCTGGGACGACACGCAGTGCTCGCTCGGGAGCGCGCGGCTGTTCCACCGGGTGCGCGTCACCACGCCACGCTGGATCGTCCCGGCTGGCGCCAGCGCCAAGGACCTCGAGCTCCTGCGCGCGGACGACGCGCTGCTCGCCACGCACGAGGAGGGGCACGCCCGCATCGCGGAGGCGGCCGCGCGCCACGTGTTCGCGGTGCTCCAGAAGATCGCTCCGGCGCCGACGTGCGCGGAGGTCGAAGGCAAGGCGAAGGCGCTGGTCGCCGAGGTGACCAAGGAGGTCGAGGCGCGCCAGAAGGCCTACGACGCCACGACCGACCACGGGCGCAAGCAGTCGACCGCGGACGTCGACGCGCTGCCGGCGGCGTGGCTCGGGTGGGAGTGACGTCTCCGCGCGGCCGGCGACCCGCGCGCACGCGATCGCTCAGAAGAGACCGCCGACCGACACGCCCAGACGGCCGCCGCCGACCATCGGCGACACCCGCACCTCCGCGCGCGGCGCGTAGGCCAGCACGGCGGTGTCGAGGACGATCGCGCCGGCCATGCCGGCCAGTCCGCCGAGGACCGCACCGCCGAGCCCGCAGAACCATTCGCTCGGAGTGCAGCGCTCGAGGCTCGCGCCGACGTAGGCGCTGGCGACGGGGAGGCCGGCGCGCAGCGCGAGGGAGCCGAGGGCCGCGCCGGGGCGATCGTGGGCGAGGTGCACGGCCGGTCCGCCGAGCACGTAGGTGCCGAGACCGGCGATCAGGAGCGAGCTGCCGATCGTGTCGTGGCCGCCGCTCTGGAGCGAGCCACCGATGACCAGGAGGCCGAGGGCCACGCCGTCGGCGAGGAGCACGTCGCCGCCGTACCAGCGGGGCGGCTCGCGTTCGGGTATCGGCGCGAGCACGGCGGGGGCGGTCGGCGTCGAGACCGCGGAGGTGGTCGTGTCGGTCGGGTCCACTTCGGTGTCGGCGTGCGCGACCGCCGGAACGGTGGCTGCGAGCACGAGCCCGAGGGTGAGGAGGTGGTTCATGTCCACCGTGAGAGCAACCACGATGCCAGCGCGAATCGCCTGGGTTTCCAGGGGGATCGAGGCGCCCTGGGCGCACGGCGAACGGTGGCCTGTGGCTGGAGGACGTCGGTGCGAAGCGCGTTGCGCTGACGCGGTCCCCGGAACTGATAGGCTCGCGCGACCGATGCAAACGCCGGGGCTCTTCGCCACCCACCCGCGGTCCCCATGAGGGTCGGGGCGCTGTGGAACGGTCTCGATCGCGACCTGCAGCTCGCGCTGGTGAAGGCGAACGGCTTCGAGCTCGAGAGCGGCGTTCGCGTGCTCGGCACCGGCGCCGAGACGCCGGACTTCTCGCTCGAGGAGTGGAACGCGCCCGACGGCTGGCGCTTCGCCTGGACCGAGTTCCTCCCGAGCGACGCGGTCGTGTTCGCGTACGACATCGTCGGTGCCTGCTTCTTCTACCGGCCGGGCGAGCCCGGCGTGCAGCACCTGGACTTCGACGGCGCCAAGTACCCGGTCGCGGAGACGCTCGGGCAGTACCTCGCGTTCGCGGCGACGCACCAGCGTGAGGGGGTCGCCCTCGCCCGCCGCACCCACCCCGCACCCGAGCCGAGGGTGGTGCTCGCGCCGATCCCTCCGCAGGTCCTCGGCGGGAAGCTCGACGGCACGCTCGTCCAGATGCGCGCCGACCTCGCCCTCGTGGCCGCCGGCGATCTCGCGACCGAGGTCGCGGCAGGGACCCGCGCGGGTCGAACCGTGGCCGCGGGTCTCGAGCCCTACGTCGACGAAGCGGGCCGCAAGCGCCTGCGGATCGAGTGGCTTCGCTGACCGTCAGGCGGAGGTCTCGGTGCGACCGTACAGGTCGATCTCCATCGTGGCCGCGCGCGCGATGCCCGCGGTCGTCTCGTCCGGCTGGGCGGCGGCGCGCGCGCGCCACCAGCGACGCGCGGCGTCCACGTCGTACGCGCCGGCGTCGGTGCACGCGAGGAGCGCCGCGCGCAGGACCGCGGCCGAGCTCGGGCGATCCTCGCGATCCTTGGCGAGACACGAGAGCACGAGCGCCTCGAGATCGGTCGGCAACGGGCGGCCGAGCTTCTGGGAGGGCGGTTCTGGGGCCTCGAGCAGGTGCTTCGCGCAGATCTCCACCAGGGAGCGAGCCTCGAACACGTCGCGTCCGCACAGCAAGAAATAGCCGACCGCGCCCACCGCGTAGAGGTCCGCCCGGGCGTCGATCGTGTTCGGGTGCCGCACGGCCTCGGGCGCCATGTAGAGCGGCGTGCCGACGATCGCGCCCGCGGCCGAAGCGCCGGCCTCGCCGCTGAAGCTCTTCACGAGGCCGAAGTCGAGCACCTTGACCACGTCTGGCTCGTCGGGCCGCTCCGTGAGGATGATGTTGGCGGGCTTGATGTCCCGGTGCACGAGGCCGAGCGCGTGGGCCTCGGCGAGCGCTCCGGCGATCTGCGCGAGGATGTGGATCGCGCGGGCCGGGTCGACCGGGCCGTGGCGGTCGACCAGGTGGTGGAGGTCCATCCCGTCGAGGTACTCCATGACGTAGTAGAAGACGCCGTCGGTCGTCCGGCCGTAGTCGAAGACCGAGATGGTGTTGGGGTGCGCGAGGCGGCTCGTGAGCTGCACCTCGCGCTCGAAGCGCTGCAGGTCCTCTTCGGACGCGTGTTCTCGCAGCAAGAGCTTGATCGCCGCGGGTCGTCGGAGCATCGCGTGGGTCGCCCGGTAGACGACCCCCATCGCCCCTTCGCCGATCTTCTGCTCGAGCACGTACTGCCCGAAGCGGCGCGCCTGGCGCACCTCGGCCTCGAGGCCGTGGACGACGCGCGAGATGACCACGCAGGTGAGGACGGTGAAGCCCCACATGAGCGTCGGGATCGCCGGGAGCCAGCGGTCTGTGCTGGACGCGAACCCGCGGAGCGCGAGCCCTCCCTGCCGGTCGAGCACGACCAGCGTGGACACGGCGATCAGCGGGAGGCCCGCGGCGGCGGTGACCAGCGCGGTGCGGCTCGGACGCGCCGGGATGACGGCCGCGCGGATGACCACCATCAACGCCGTCCCGACGAGCGTCATCATCGAGACGTAGCCGTCGGCCATCCCTCGGCGCTGGTGACCGCGTGACCTCGCGCGAACCCGGCCGAGAGGAAGCGGCCGAGGAACGCCCCCATCCCCGAGAGGACGAAGAGGCCGAGGCCGTCGACGACCCACAGGAAGCGGATCGACCGTGCGTGCCGGCTGCACAGCCAGGAGAGAGACCCCGCGAGGACCATCTCACCGAGCGTGACCACGAGGTCCATCCCCGGCTTCACGATCGCTCCCAGGAGACCGAGGCCGCTCCCACACAGCGTGATGAGGAACACCACCTTCCAGAAGAGGGCGACCCTCTCCTGGAGGAAGCCGCGCGCCTTCTCGCTGTCTTCGCTGCCCCTCGGGCCCTCGCGCGGCAGAGTGCGCCTCACTTCGTCACCGGCCACGCTACCACGACGCTGATGCTGTCGCGCGAGGGTTGCTCTATGGCAGGGCCATGTCCCGACGTCTCTTGCTGGTCCTGTGCGGCCTCGCGGCGTGCAACAAGAAGGACGCGGTCGACACCGCCGCGCCCTCGGCGTCGGCGTCGGCCACGACGTCGGCAAGCGTCTCCGTGTCGGCGAGCGCGCCGAAGCCCGCGCCCGCGGGCACCGACAAGAAGATCGCTCCTGCCAAGGGGCCCGCGACCCTGCCTCCGGGCTTCACCGCCAGGAGCACGCGCAAGGGCGGCGCCCCGATCGCGTACCGGTTCGCGCTCGCCTACCGCTACGAGGGGTCGACGGTCCTCCACGTCGAGCTCTCCACGCACCAGCGCGGGTGCACGGACGTCGGCGCCGACGAGCGCGAGCTCTCGGCGGGAGAGTCCATCGTCGATCTCGCGATCGCGCCGCAAGTCGGCAAGAGCACCGGCTTCGCCGTCGTGCAGGTCGCCGAGCAGACGGCGAAGGGCACGGCTTCGTTCGTGCTCGGTCGACGCGCCGACGTGAAGGTCGTGGCCGGCGACCCGCTGAAGGACGTGGAGCTCGTGGTCTCGAACGGCAAGGCCCTGGTGGACGTGGAGCCGGTGATCGACGGGACGATCGTGGCGTGGGGCTGCCGCGTCGTCCCGAGCCCCTGGGCGGCGTCCGACCCGAAGCCGATCGCCCAGCCCGGCCTCACCCTCGAGATCGACGGCCGAAAGCTCGCGATCCAGGGCGCCATCCACCGGGTGTCCCGCAAGGAGATCGTCCTCTCGACCCACGCCCTCTCGTGCACGGGCGAGGCCAGCGAGACCGACGTGCGCCTCACGCTCTCGGAGGCGGGCGACACGGTCGACGTCGGTGGATACGCGATCACGGGCCCGGAGCGCGCCGAGCCGCAGAAGACGCCGGTGAAGGTCACGCTGCAGGAGTTCTCGTTCGGTCGCGAGACGGACGACGTGAAGCTCGCGGGCGGTTTCGCGGTCGCCGGGCACGAAGGCAAGTTGCAAGGGAGCGCGAAGCTCCTCAGCTGCCAGTGAGCCGGCCCGAGTCTCTCTTGGAACAACGAGGGAAGCCCACCTGCTGAGGACCGAATGACCCCCCGAACCTCGTGCCTCTGTCTGCTCTTCGCCGCGGGGTGCTCTCGGCCGAACCCGCCGACGGCGACGCCCGATCCGGTGACCGTTCCCTCGCCGACGCCCGCCGCGACCACGGCGCGACCGCTGTTCTGTGCCTATGGCGGCGTGGGCATCGTTCCGTCGCCGTTGCCGCCGGACTACGACACGCAGTTCGTGAGCGTGGTGCTCGAGCTCGATCATCCCGGTCCGCCGAGCGCGCTCCGGGTGAGCAACGTCGAGCTGCTCGACGCTTCGGGGAAGGTCGCCACCTCGATGCGACGGGTGACCGAGATGGTGGTTCTCGACGCCGCGAAGACGCCGCCCGGTCGCACGGAGCCGGGGAGCTGGGCCTTCTTCCTGAATCCGCCGGCCGAGAAGTTCGAGGGCATGCTCGGCAAGGGGCGCACGCGCCTTCGCCTGCGCGCCTCGTTGAAGTCCGCGCCCACCGGGTTTGCGCCGCGGGTCCGCGTCACGCTCGAGAGCCTGCCGACGCCGCTCGTCGTCGAGGGAGAAGTCTGGGGAGTCTGGCCGACGTGACCGGCCGGGCTTCTCGTTCTTCGACCTCCTGACCGTCGTGCAGGAGGAGTCGCCCGCCCGAGCAGCCGGCCTCACTCCCCGTGCTCGCCGCAGCGCCACGCGCGCGGGAACGGGTGCTCCTCGCTCCGCTGGCTCGGCGGCACCGCCAGGCACGAGCACCCCACGGAGTCGTCCGCGTAGAGACACGAGGTGCCCACGGCGAAGCCCTCGCAGCTCGAGTCGAGGACGGGGGCCGCAGTGGGACAGCGCTTCGCTGTGGCCGTCGTGACCGCGATCGGCTTCACGGCGGCTGGGCCGCAGGCGGACGTGAGCAGCACGAGGCCGAGCGCGATCAGGCAGGGAGCAGGGGGCATGCGGCCTACGGGGCGCTCAGATCAGCGACGGGCACTGCGTGCCCTGCACGCAGATCGCGTACGTGTGCCCCGTCGGCGCGGGGCAGCACTTCTCGGTGGCGCCACAGGTCGCGCACGGGCACGTCGTGCAGCCGACCGCGACGCGATAGCCCTGGCAGCTCCCCTCGGCGCACACCTGGTCGACCGTGCACGCGACGCCGCACGCCCCGCAGTGCATCGGCCACTTCTTCGCCCAGAGGCACGACTTGCCGGACCCGGTGGAGCTCGCGCAGGTCAGCTCGCCCGCGCCGCACGAGGTGACGAACGACGGCGCGCACCCGCTGCTCTCCATGCAGAGATTGGTGCACACGGTGCCGCAGCCACCACCGGTCGCGCCACAGTGCTCCGCGTCGCCACGGCTGGGCACGCACGCGCCGCCGCAGCGGACGAGCCCGGGGCGGCACGCGCACGCGCCGGCCACGCAGTGCTCCATGGCCGCGCACGAGGTGCCGCAGCCACCGCAGTTCCTGGGATCCTCTTGCGTCGAGACGCAGGCGGCCCCGCACTTGGTCAGGCCCGCGACGTCGGGCGTCGCGCCGGTGCACTTGACCGCTTCCTTGCCGTCGCAGATCAGCGTGCCGTCGTTGCAGGTGCCGCAGCTCGAGCCCGGAGGCGCGGTCAGCTTCGCGCACCCACCGCACGCGTTGGGCGAGGACGAGCCGCTGCACACGAGGGCGTCGGTGCCCGAACAGGCGAGCTTGCCGCCGCAGCCGCACGCGTCGCCCACCTTGCCGGTGAGGGCGCTGCAGCCACCACACTCGTTGTTGCCCGTGCTGCTCTTGCACGCCACGGCGTCGATCCCCGCGCAGACCCAGGTGCCCGCGCCGCACGCGGAGGTGCACGCGTCGCCCGGCTTCGCGCTCAGCGCCCCGCACCCGCCACACGCGTTGCCCGAGGTGGTGGGCTTGCACCCGACCGAATCCTTGGTCTGGCACACCCAGGAGCCCGCGCCGCACGAAGACGCGCAGGCGGTGCCCGGGATCCCGGTCAGCGGACCGCACCCCCCACACGCATTGGGGACGCAACCATCGACGCCATCGGCCGACGTGTCGCTCGCGTCGAGGACGACGTCACCGGTCGAGCCGTCGGCAGGCTCGCCGAACTCGAGGCTCGGGTAGCCACAGCCGACGGCCGACGCCGCAAAGAGCCCCAGCGCGATCCACCCCTGCGATCTCAAGACCTCTCCATCGTGACACGGGCACGCGCGCCTCGTCACTGGGCTGGGCGTCTCGCGCAGCGCGTCAAGCGTTCTCCGCCCCGCGCCGCGCCGTATCGGCGGCAAGCAGGGCGAACCAGGCCGATTCCGCTACATTGATCGCCACGTGGACGTCCTGCCCTTCGGCCCCGGCGACCTGATCGGCGGTCGCTATCGACTGCTCCGGCCGATCGGTGCGGGTGGCATGGGCACCGTCTTCTCGGCGCGGAACGAGTCGACCGATCGCGAGTTCGCGCTCAAGCTGATGCAGCCGCAGGTGGCGCGCGACCCCACCGCGCTGACGCGCTTCTTCCAGGAGGCCAAGGCCTCGGGTCGCCTGCGACACCGGTGCATCGTCGAGGTGTACGACCTCGGACGCATCGAGGGCGACGCCAGCGATCCGCGGGCGGGCACGCCGTACCTCGTGATGGAGTTGCTCGAGGGTGAGCCGGTCGACGTGCTGCTCAAGCGCCTGAAGGTGCTCCCGTGGGGCACCGCGCTGCGGATCGTCGCCGACGTCGCCCGGGCCCTCGAGGTGGCCCACCAGCAGCGCATCGTCCACCGTGACCTCAAGCCGGCGAACCTGTTCCTGCATCGCTCGCTCGAAGGCCGGGTGGTGCCGAAGATCCTCGATTTCGGCGTCTCCAAGCTGGTCGGTCGCTCCGAAGAGGCGAGCCAGACGAGCGCGGGCACGGTCGTCGGCTCCCCCGCGTACATGAGCCCCGAACAGGCCGCCGGCGAGCTCGACGTGGATCGCCGCTCCGATGTGTGGTCGCTCGGCGTGATCCTCTATCGCTTCCTCGCGGGCGTGCAGCCGTTCAAGGCCCCCAACTACAACGCGCTCATGATGATGATCGCGCGCGACCCGCCGCCGTCGCTCGCCGAGCGAGCGCCCGACCTGCCGGCCGACGTGCTCGCCCTGGTCGGTCGCTGCCTCGAGAAGCAGCGGGAGCAGCGCTTCCCCACGGCGCAGGCCTTCGCGGAGGCGATCGAGGAGGTGCTGCGCGCCCACCCCGACGCGCCGACCCTCGACCTCGACACCGAGGTGCAGGCGCCCGTCGAGCTCATGCCCGACGAGGCCCAGACCATCGCCGGCGAGACCCTCGCCGCCACCGAGGTCGACGTCGACGATCGCGCGCGCACCCACGTCTACGCCGGCCGGACGGGCGAGCCGACGCCGCAGCCCACGCCCCAGCCCACCCTTTCGCCGACGACCACGCTCACGCCCGAGCGCCGCGCGCGCTGGGTGATCCCCGTGGCCATCGCCGGCGTGGGCACGCTGGTCGGCGTCCTCGTCTTCTTCGCGACGCGCGGCTCCGGCGTGGTGGTCGACGCGGCGAGCGAGGGGCCGAAGGCGACCGTGAGCGCCACGGCGACCAAGGAGACGGCGAAGGAGCTCGCCGTGCCCGAGTCGGTCGTGCCGGCGGCCTCCGCCACCACGGCGCCTTCGAGCAGCGCGCCACCCAAGGCCGGACCGCCCAAGGCCGCCGCCAAGCCCGACAAACCTCCCAAGCCGTCGACGCCGGCGCCCGTCCACGAGGGCGTGACCGGAGCGGGATTCTGAGGGTACGATCGACGCATGGGTGGGAGGCGCTGGCTGCGTCGCGCGGTCGCCGGGTTGCTCGTCGCGTCGCTCGTCGGCGCGAACGCGCCCCTCGCCGCGGAGCCCAACTCTCCCGAGCTCGCCGCGGCGCGCGAGCTGTTCAAGCAGGGCCTCGAGCTCGAGGGCAAGGGCGAGTGGAAGGCCGCGCTCGACACCTTCCGCAAGGTCGGAGCGGTGCGCATGAGCGCCGCGGTGCGCTTCCACCTCGGGCTCTGCCTCGAGAAGCTCGGCAGCCTCGTCGAGGCCTGGGGCGAGTTCCAGAAGGCCGAGGCCGAGACGGCCGCGGACCCGAAGCCCGAGTCCGCGACCATCCACAAGTCGGCGGCCAAGCACGTCGCGGACCTCGACGCGCGGATCCCACGCCTCGTGGTCAGCGTGAACGTGAAGGCCTCGCTGTCCGTCGACGGGTCGCCGATCAGCGCCGCGCTGCTCGACGCGCCGATCCCTCTCGATCCCGGCCCCCACACGCTCGAGGTCTCGGCCAAGGGATACGTCACGCAGCGAAAGAAGCTGACCCTCGCGGAGCAGGCGCCGCCCACGAAGGTCGCCTTCGAGCTGGAGCCCGTCGCCGGCGACACGCCCCCACCGCCGAAGCCGGAGCCGCCCCAGCCTCCCGCGGAGCCTGGCTCGACCCGTGTGGCTCCCTTCATCCTGACCGGCGTCGGCGTCGTGGCGTTCGGTGCAGGCGTGGGGCTCGCTCTGCACGGCCGCGCGATCGGTCAGGAGGTCGAGGCGGCGTGCGGCGCGGCGCGTCCGTGCCCTCCTTCGCTCGAGCCTCGATACGACGACGGCAAGCGCTTCACGCTCTACGGCAACATCGCCTTGATCGGCGGCGCGGTGCTGACCGCGGGTGGGCTCGTCTGGCTCGTGGTCGGTCGGTCCGAGCCGAGCCACATCGGCGTGCACCTCGCACCGACGGTGGGCGGCATCGTCGCCTTCGGGCGGTTCTGAGCGTGGCGAGGGCGAAGCCACCGTCGAAGGCCAAGAAGGACCCGCTCGACCGCGAGCTCGCGCAGATCGCGAACGCCTGGGCTCATCCCGCGACGAGCGTGACGCTCGATCCCGCCCTCGCCGAGGCGCGGGTGCGCACGGGGTGGGCGGCGCGGGCGCCGGTGTTCGAGGCGTCGCTGCCGCTGGCGAGCGAGCAGGGTCGCGCGCTCTTCGGTCAGGCCAAGGCCTACGTCGACGCGGGGATGCCGCGCGGCGCCCGCGAGCCCGACGAGCAGGCGGCGTTCTTCGCGGTCGCCGGGTCGGCCAACGTGCCCGGCGCGCCTTGCTGGGCCGACTTCTACGGGCGTTGGGTCGAGGAGGGCGGCCTGGACCACGCCATCGCCACCGTGCTCCGCATCCCGGCGACGCGCGACGACGTCTTGCGCAACGAGGCGGTGCTCTTGCCGGGCACGACCGGCGCCTACCTCCACGGCGTCCTCGTTGCGCTCGCGCCGAAGGTGCAGGCGCTCGATCCCGCCGCGCGCGCGGAGCTCTCGGCGAAGGTCGCGCCGCTCGCGCGCACCTCGACCCCCGAGGCCGCCGCGGCGCTCGCGCTCCTGCTCGACGACGAGGAGATCGCGAGGGATGCCATCGCGCGGGCGGACGCGGAGGCGCTGAGCTACCGGCATCCATGGCCGACCGAGCTCTTCTCGGTGCTGAGGAGCGGTGAGGTCTTCGCGCACCTCCTCTCGCGCGGCGCCGAGGCGTTCCAGTTCTTCGCCGCGGGCTACGTGCTGCGTGCCCGCGAGCGCGTGCCCGACGCGGGGCTCGCCGACGCCCTCGTGCGCTTCTTCGCGGCCGCGATGGCGGAGCCGCGCCGCATGAACGCCGCGTACGCGAGGAAGTTCGCGGCGGTCGCGTGCACCATCCCCGATCCGCGCCTGGCGTGGCTCTTGACCGAGCACGGCGGGCACCCGTTCCTCGAGCGGCACGCGCCGGTCTACCTCGCGCGCCATCCCGAGGTGCGGCCCGAGCGGCCGAGCGAGAGCGCGCTCGCGGCGCGCATGGTGCCCGAGCCTGCGCCTCCGC
>Ga0154020_10006129_pt1 | contig 14107 bp, 15 predicted proteins | sample Klosneuvirus_201_FD_109709 | JGI IMG/M metagenome (GOLD analysis project Ga0154020, IMG submission 109709) | Active sludge microbial communities from wastewater, Klosterneuburg, Austria - Klosneuvirus_20160825_MG | ecosystem: Engineered > WWTP > Aerobic digester > Activated sludge | place...
AAGAAGAGGGTGAGGATGAAAATAGTGAGAGTGGAAGCGAGGCAGTAGGCGAAACTCAGAGTGAAGATGGCGATGAAGATGAAGATGAAGAATAGTCGTCATTCACAATCATGCTCTCGGATACCAATAATTAAGAAATGTTAAGAAAATTCTGGAGAAATTGCTTCTCCAGAATTTTTTGATATAGGAAGAGTATCATCAAGAGAAATAGTCTTTTTGGTAAAATTTTTATTTTAAGCATATAGCATATCTTCAAAAAAACATTGCAATTACAGATTAGAGTGAGTGCGCTTAATATTTTCTAAATTAGATCAAAGCTGATTTCAGTCTCTCTATAGTAAATATGAAACTGGTTTTTTTTCCTTATAATTAGCGACTCCCTTAAAATGCCTCACATTACAAAAGGGCCGTCAAAGTGGCAGTAGAGTCACAAACTAAATTAGCTCATGCGGGTAAACTAAGATATAGCTTTCGTCGTCATTTACGTGAAAGATTTATAGAGGCGCTCTTATTTTTATCAGCAGTACTTTCAGTGGCAATTATGCTAGCGATAATTCTAATGCTAGTGAAAGAATCATTTGTGTTTTTTCAACATGTACCGGTCTGGGATTTTTTAACAGATACTCAATGGACACCATTATTTGATGATGCGCACTATGGAATTTTGCCGCTGGTGTCCGGCACAATTGTGAGTTCGTTTATTGCTTTGTCAGTGGCACTCCCCTTAGGAACAATAATTGCAATTTATCTCTCCGAATTTGCTCCATTTACAATTCGAGAAATTGCGAAACCTTTTCTGGAGCTGCTAGGGGGGGTGCCTACCGTGGTATATGGGTACTTTGCATTGCTATTTGTAACTCCTTTATTACAAAGCATCTTGCCGGAATTGCCAGGATTCAGCTTGTTATCTGCAGGTCTGGTCATGGGCATTATGATCATTCCGTACGTAAGCTCTATGACGGAAGATGCTATGCGAGCAGTGCCAATGAATTTGCGAGAGGGTTCATATGCGATGGGAGCAACACGTTTTCAGACCGCAATTCGTGTTGTAATGCCAGCGGCCTATTCGGGTATAGCGGCAGCCTATATATTAGGAATCTCAAGAGCAGTAGGAGAAACGATGGTAGTTGCTATTGCTGCAGGAATGCAACCAAACTTAACATGGAATCCAATGGAGCCAGCGGCTACAATTACAGCATACATAGTTCAAGTTAGTTTGGGTGATCTTCCACATGGGAGTATTGGGTATCAAACGATATTCGCTGCAGGATTAACATTGCTCTTAATAACACTCGTGTTCAATATCATAGGACATTTGTTACGCAGACGGTATCGAGAGATTTATTAAATAACGTTTTTTAGAATCTGCTAAAAATATCAGTTCATCATATATAAATACAGTATCGAGTAAAATTTTTGAGTGTTGTTTTACGAATGAAAAGTATAAATAATCTAGAAGAAATTAGAAGAATAATAGGTCAGCATAAAAGATGGGATCTAATTTTTATGATAGCAGGCATTCTTGCGTTAATGGTTGCTGTATTGACCTTTATGGCATTATTTGCACATATGTTAATAGACGGTATGCCACGCTTATCATGGGATTTCTTCACCTCTTTTCCATCACGTCGGCCAGAAGCTGCTGGAATTTTATCTGCATGGGTAGGTACAACACTGGTAATGCTAGTTACTGCAATCTCTGCGGTGCCGCTAGGTATTGGTTCAGGTGTATATTTAGAAGAATATGCTCCTAAAAACTTATTAACAGAAATTATCGAGATCAATGTAACTAACCTAGCAGGTGTCCCGTCAATTATCTATGGGCTTCTGGCATTAGGATTATTTGTATATAAATTAAGTTTTGGTCAAAGTATTCTGTCAGCAGGGTTGGCTTTGGCTCTGCTCATACTCCCGGTCGTGATTGTTGCAACTAGAGAAGCGATACGATCTATCCCTGTTGCGATACGTGAAGGTGCCTATGCGCTTGGTGCAACAAAATGGCAAACGGTATTTGATCATTTATTACCCTATTCTTCAGCGGGGATCTTAACTGGCATCATAATCGGTCTTGCAAGAGCGATAGGCGAGACTGCTCCGATTATTACAATTGGCGCATTGACATTTATCGCATTCTTGCCGCCATCGCCTGTAAGCAATGAGTTTCCTTATTTGTCGTTTGAGTGGCTAACTGCGCCATTTACCGTAATGCCAATACAAATGTTCAACTGGGTTTCACGACCGGAGGAAGCTTTTCAGCTAAATGCTGCGGCAGCTGGGCTGGTACTGGTAGTTATGACACTTGCGATGAATGGACTGGCAATTTATTTACGTTATCGTATGCGCAAAAATATCAAGTGGTAGAAGAATAATGCAAACAGATCAGGAAAAAATTGTAGAGTCGATACAATGTAAATCGGAGGTCAAGAACCTGAATTTCTACTATGGTGCATTTAATGCACTTAAAAATATAGATATGGTTTTGCATGACAAGAAGATCACGGCACTGATAGGTCCGTCAGGATGCGGCAAATCAACATTCCTGAGATGCTTTAATCGCATGCATGATTTATACCCTGGTAATCGCTACGAAGGAAAGATTATTCTTCATCCAGATGATGTAAATATCTTGGCAGCTAATGTCGATCCTATTGAAGTAAGGATGAGAATAAGCATGGTGTTTCAGAAGCCTAATCCTTTTCCAAAATCAATCTACGAAAATGTAGCCTACGGACTGCGTGTAAGAGGAATAAAGCAACGCGCACTATTGGATGAAAGAGTGGAAGTGGCATTACGTAATTCGGCTTTATGGGATGAAGTGAAAGATCGTTTGCATGACTTAGCGTTTAATCTTTCGGGTGGCCAGCAACAAAGGCTTTGTATAGCACGAGCTTTAGCAACTGATCCTGAAATATTATTATTTGATGAACCGACTTCTGCACTTGATCCTATTGCCACAGCTAGCATAGAAGAATTAATAACTGATCTAAAAAGTAAAGTAACCATATTGATAGTGACACATAATATGCAGCAAGCTGCGAGAGTTTCAGACTACACAGCCTATATGTATTTGGGTGAATTGATAGAGTTTAACGTAACAGATACCATTTTTATAAAGCCAAAGAATAAGCAAACTGAAGACTACATTACTGGTAGATTCGGATGAAATAAAAGCTTTTATAGTAGTTGGCGTGGTGTAAATCACACTTAATCGCGTGTCAGTGACTATGTCTTCGTGATAAAAATATAAGTTTAGAAGTATGTGTGATGACTAGATGCTCTCTAGCTAATTGGTAGCTAGAGCATGAGTCGGATCAAATGAAAAGTTAAAGAAGATATACGATTGACTAGACAAAGAATCAAGGGTAGCATCGCCCCTTTTGGGAAGCAGAGGTTTTGCAAATGCGTAAAAAGTTGGTGGCAGGTAACTGGAAGATGTACGGTAGTCTAAATGAAAATAAACAGTTACTAGATGGGATTATTACTGGTTTAAACGGTTTGTGTAATATACATACGGCGGTTTGCGTACCTTATCCATATCTTTCCTCAGTACATAATGCATTGCAGGATACTCAAATAGCATTGGGAGCCCAGAATGTTAGTCAATATGAAAAAGGCGCTTATACAGGAGAAGTGTCGGTTTCAATGCTGAATGATTTTAAGTGTAATTATGTGATTGTAGGGCATTCAGAACGAAGGGCGTTCTTTGGAGAAGATAATAATCTTGTCGCTGAAAAGTATGTGAAGATACAAGAAGCAGGAATGATACCCATACTTTGTGTTGGTGAAACGCTTGAGCAACGGGAATGTGGAATAACAGAGCAAATTATAGAAGAGCAATTAGCAGCAGTGATAAAACGAGCAGGAATAATATCTCTTAGTAAAGCTGTTATTGCCTATGAGCCAGTCTGGGCAATTGGAACAGGAAAAACAGCCTCTCCTGAACAGGCGCAGGATGTACATGCCTTTATAAGAAAAGGTATTGCAGATCAGGACATGGTAGTGGCAAAAGATTTGACCATGCTTTATGGTGGTAGTGTTAAACCTAATAATGCCTCTGAATTATTTAAAATGCCTGATATAGATGGTGGACTGATAGGTGGAGCGTCGCTCGTTGCGAATGATTTTGTTGCAATTTGTAGAGCAATGAATATTTAAACATTTTGGAGTGAAACATTGGAAATTTTAGTTTGGTCAGCTCATGTACTATTTGCAATCATATTGATTATTCTTGTCTTATTGCAACACGGCAAAGGTGCTGATATGGGTGCAGCATTTGGTAGCGGTTCAGCAGGTAGTTTGTTTGGAGCCAGCGGTTCAGCAAATTTTCTAAGCAGGGCAACAAGCTTCGTTGCTGCTATTTTTTTTGCAACCAGCATGAGTTTGACTTACTTTTCTGCTAATCAAACTAAAGATGCCAGCGTAATGAGTGTTATGGATCAATTAGAAGAATCAGGTGAAGTGTCAAACGATGCGGATAAAGCCAAATCTGGGCATGAAGTTGTCGTTCCCGATGTTGACGGAAAGCTAAAGGCTGATCAAATTCCTGAATAAAAATGTTGAAAGAGTGAGTTTAAGGATTTAACAAATAAAAAATGCATAGTGCTATTGCCGACGTGGTGGAATTGGTAGACACGCCGTCTTGAGGGGGCGGTGGCGAAAGCTGTGCGAGTTCGAGTCTCGCCGTCGGCACCATGCACTAAGATAAATCACTAAAGTAAATTTAAAAAATTAATAATCAAAAAATACAGAATGCTTGAAAATTATTTTTCTATTTTATTATTCTTAATCGTCGGCTTTTTGGTAGGGGTTGTGCCGATGCTATGTGGATGGTTGCTTGCACCAAATAATCCTGATAGTGAAAAATTATCACCATATGAATGTGGATTTGAAGCTTTTGAAGACGCACGCATGAAATTTGATGTGCGTTATTATTTGGTAGCTATTCTGTTTATTTTATTTGATCTGGAAATAGCATTTTTATTTCCTTGGGCAATCGTTCTAGATGAAATTGGGCTATATGGATTCATTGCTATGATGATATTCCTTGGTATTCTGGTGGTTGGATTTATCTATGAATGGGTAAAGGGAGCATTAGAGTGGGATTGATGCTATGAGTATAGAAGGAGCTCTTGATAAAGGTTTTATTACTACAACCTTAGATTCAGTTATCAATTGGGGGCGTACTGGATCTATGTGGCCAATGACTTTTGGGTTAGCTTGCTGTGCTGTTGAGATGATGGAAACAGGAGCATCTCGCTATGATCTTGATCGTTTTGGGATAGTTTTTAGACCAAGTCCTCGACAATCGGATGTAATGATTGTGGCAGGAACTTTGTGTAACAAAATGGCGCCTGCTTTGCGTAAAGTCTATGATCAGATGGCTGAGCCAAGATGGGTAATATCAATGGGTTCTTGCGCAAATGGCGGGGGATACTATCATTATTCTTATTCGGTAGTGCGCGGGTGCGATCGTATTGTTCCTGTTGATATCTATGTGCCAGGTTGTCCGCCCACTGCAGAAGCTTTGCTGTATGGCATTATTCAATTACAAAACAAGATCAATCGTACCAACACCATTGCTAGGTAATTTAATTATGTCAAATTTTTCTGACTCAAAAAGTCTCGCCGTAAGTATGCAGAATTTATTGGCAAATAAATTGATTAACCTACAAGATCAGTTTGGTGAGCTGACTATCATGGTGCGAGCTGAGGACATACTTGCAGTATGTAAGATACTGCGTGATGATCCTGTATTGAGTTTTGATACACTGATTGACATATGTGGAATTGATTATTCAACATACGGGGATCATCTAGCTACTAAACATCTTTTGCAAGATAAACGTTTTGCTGCGATTTATCATTTGCTCTCGGTTACGCTCAATCATAGGCTACGCATTCGAGTGATGTCTGAGAGTGATGAATATCCAGTCATTGATTCGGTAACAGAATTGTGGCCTGTTGCTAATTGGTTTGAACGGGAAGCATTTGATCTTTATGGAATTGTATTTGTTGGTCACCCTGATTTGCGTCGAATATTAACAGATTATGGTTTCATAGGTAATCCGTTTCGAAAAGATTTTCCAATAACAGGAAATGTTGAAATGCGATATGATTCAGAACAAAAAAGAGTTATTTATCAACCTGTCAGCATTGAGCCTAGAGAAATAACTCCGCTCGTGATACGAGAAGAACATTACGGGGACTGTGAATAGTTTACTCACATGATATTTGCTGCCTCGCTATCATTTTTTGAAAAAACTTTAAGTAACCTATGGCTGAGATACGTAATTACACCATGAATTTTGGTCCACAGCACCCGGCGGCACATGGTGTTCTGCGACTAGTATTGGAGTTGGATGGTGAAGTAGTGAAACGTGCCGATCCTCATATCGGATTGTTGCATCGAGCTACAGAAAAATTGGCGGAAAATAAAACATATATTCAATCGGTTCCTTATATGGATCGTCTTGATTATGTTTCTATGATGGTCAATGAGCATGCATATGTTATGGCCATTGAAAAGTTATTGCAAATTGAAGTGCCGCTGAGAGCACAATACATAAGGGTGATGTTTGATGAAATTACTCGCATACTGAATCATTTGTTATGGATTGGTGCTCACGCACTTGACGTGGGTGCCATGACAATGTTTCTCTATGCTTTTCGAGAAAGAGAAGATTTGATGGACTGTTATGAAGCTGTATCTGGGGCAAGAATGCACGCAGCCTATTATAGACCAGGCGGTGTATATAGAGATTTGCCAGATACAATGCCCAAATATCAATCCTCAAAAATTCACAATGAAAAACAAACTCGTGCGAGAAATGCAAACCGAGAAGGTTCTTTATTAGATTTTATTGAAGATTTTACCAATCGATTTCCTAAGTATGTCGATGAATATGAGACACTATTAACAGATAATAGAATTTGGAAGCAACGACTGGTTGATATAGGCATCGTTTCACCTGAGCGGGCAAAAGCATTAGGTTTTACAGGTCCAATGTTGCGTGGTTCAGGAGTAGAGTGGGACTTAAGGAAGAAGCAGCCCTATGAAGTATACGATCGTGTCGAGTTTGATATACCGGTTGGGGTGAACGGTGATTGCTATGATCGTTATCTGGTACGTATGGAAGAATTTCGTCAATCGAATAGAATCATAAAGCAATGCATTGATTGGCTCCGTAAGAATCCTGGACCAGTAATCGTAGATAATTATAAAGTCGCACCGCCATCTCGAGTTAATATGAAACAAAATATGGAAGAAATGATTCATCATTTCAAGCTATTTACTGAAGGATTTCATGTTCCGCCGGGTGAGACTTATGCAGCTGTAGAACATCCGAAAGGCGAGTTCGGCATTTATTTGGTATCCAATGGGGCAAACAAGCCTTATCGACTTAAGATACGTGCGCCTGGATTTGCACATCTGGCTGCAATGGACGAAATGTCACGAGGACATATGATCGCCGATGTGGTTGCGATCATAGGTACGCAAGATATTGTATTTGGCGAAATAGATAGATAATAGACGATGTTAAGTATTGAATCCCTTAAAAGAATAGATCGAGAGATCGCTAAATATCCCATAGATAAAAAGCAATCTGCAGTTATGTCCGCATTGGCAATCGCGCAAGAAGAAAAAGGCTGGCTTTCGAGTGAAACAATGGATTTCGTGGCTAAGTATTTAGATATGCCTCCTATTGCTGTATATGAAGTGGCTACATTTTATAATATGTATAACCTCGATCCGGTGGGTAAATACAAAATTACAATTTGTACAAATTTGCCTTGTGCTTTATCAGGTAGTAACGAAAGTGCGGCTTACTTAAAGGAAAAACTAGGAATAGGATATAACCAAACCACGGCAGATGGGAAATTTACACTTAAAGAAGGTGAATGCTTGGGAGCTTGTGGTGATGCGCCAGTGTTATTAGTTAATAATAAACGCATGTGCAGTTTCATGTCCAACGAAATGATTGATCAATTGTTGGAGGAACTGAATAAATGAATAAATATCCGCAAACATTAATGAGCGGGGTCGATTCATCTGATCCAGATAATTGGCGATTAACAAGCTATGAAAAGCGAGAAGGTTATGCTGCTATAAGAAAAATATTAGCCAAAAAAATTACACCTGAAGAAATCATAGAAGAGGTAAAAAAATCTGCTCTTAGAGGTCGTGGTGGTGCAGGTTTTCCTACCGGATTAAAGTGGAGCTTCATGCCTAAAGGTTATGAAGGTGATAAATATATCGTATGTAATTCAGATGAAGGTGAGCCGGGTACTTTTAAAGATCGCGATATTATGCGATTTAATCCTCATCTTCTGATTGAAGGAATGATTATTGCAGCATATGCAATGGGTGTTAAAGCCGGTTATAACTATATTCATGGTGAAATATGGGAAACCTACGAGCGCATGGAAGAGGCTGTTGAAGAAGCTCTGAATGCTGGATATTTGGGTGATAATATCCTCGGTTCATCATTTAGTTTTCATCTATATAATCATCATGGATATGGTGCTTATATTTGTGGTGAAGAGACTGCATTATTAGAGTCAATAGAAGGAAAGAAAGGACAGCCGAGGTTTAAGCCTCCCTTTCCAGCAAACTATGGACTTTACGGTAAGCCGACAACTATCAACAACACGGAAACTTTTTCTTCGGTGCCTTGGATCATTCGGCATGGTGGTGAGAAATATCTACAGCTAGGCAAACCAAATAATGGTGGTACAAAGATATTTTCGGTGTCAGGTCATGTTAATAAGCCAGGAAATTATGAAGTACCACTTGGTACACCTTTTGTTGAGTTGCTAGAGATGGCTGGTGGAATGCGAGGAGGGCGGAAATTGAAGGGTTGCATTCCAGGTGGCTCATCAATGCCTGTTTTGCCCGGAGAAATAATGATGCAAATAGACATGGATTATGATTCTATTGCCAAAGCTGGGTCGATGCTTGGATCGGGTGCAGTCATTATCATGGACGAAACAACTTGCATGGTAAGAGCATTAGAACGTCTTTCATATTTTTATTATGAAGAGTCTTGTGGTCAGTGTACGCCCTGTCGCGAAGGAACTGGTTGGCTTTATCGCATAGTTAATCGAATTGAGCATGGGAAGGGACGACCCGAAGATTTAGATTTGCTAGATAATATTGCTGATAACATTCAAGGAAGAACAATTTGTGCATTAGGTGATGCAGCTGCGATGCCTGTTCGTGCAATGATACAGCATTTTCGAGACGAATTTGTTTATCATATAGAGCATAAGAAATGTTTGGTTTGATTAATTAAATAAGCAATTTCGTCAATTAATATTCGTGATTAAATAAAGAATTAACAGATGGTCAATATAGAAATCGACGGTAAACAAGTATCTGTGCCTAAAGGAAGTACCATCATGGATGGTGCAAAGCAGGTCGGTGTGTATATACCCCATTTTTGCTATCATAAAAAACTATCCATTGCAGCGAATTGCCGTATGTGTCTAGTGCAGGTGGAAAAAGCTCCCAAGCCATTACCAGCTTGTGCAACACCAGTGATGGATGGAATGAAAGTTTTTACTCATTCTCAGCAAGCAATTACGGCTCAGAAAGGCGTTATGGAGTTTTTGTTGATTAACCATCCGCTGGATTGCCCAATTTGTGATCAAGGTGGAGAGTGTCAGCTACAAGATCTTGCTGTTGGGTATGGTGCAAGTGGTTCACGTTACTCTGAGCCAAAGCGGGCGGTAGTAAATAAAAATTTAGGTCCGTTGATATCAACTGATATGACCCGTTGTATCCATTGCACACGATGTGTACGTTTTGGACAGGAAATCGCAGGCATTATGGAGCTTGGAATGGCTGGGCGAGGCGAGCATTCCGAAATACTATCGTTTGTTGGCAAGACTGTAGATTCAGAATTATCCGGAAATGTCATAGATCTTTGTCCAGTAGGTGCACTTGTTAGTAAGCCATTCCGATATTCAGCTCGTACTTGGGAATTATCGCGAAGAAAATCAATCAGTCCGCATTGTGGATTGGGATCTAATCAGGTTGTGCAGATTAAACAGAATCGTGTGATGCGCGTATTGCCGAAGGAAAATGAAGCAATAAATGAATGCTGGTTATCTGACAAAGATCGTTTCTCGTATGAAGGACTAAATTCAGAAGATAGATTAACGAACCCTATGATCAAGCACAATGGTCGCTGGGTTGAGTGTGACTGGCAAGAAGCATTGGAATATACTGCCAGTGCTATCCAAACAATTGCACTAAAACATGGATCTAAGAGTATTGGTGCACTTGGATCTGCGCACAGTACTTTAGAAGAGCTTTATTTGTTGCAGAAATTATTGCGCACTATGGGAAGTGAAAATATAGATCATCGTTTGCGTCAATCTGATTTTCGCATCGATAAACTATTGCAAGGTACTCCGTGGCTTGGTACAAGCATCGAAGATATTTCACGGCTTAAATCTGTATTAATTATTGGCAGCACATTACGCAAAGATCATCCGCTTATAGCACAGCGCTTACGACAAGCAGTAAAGCAGGGTATGCAATTAAATATTGTCAATCCAATGGATGATGATTTATTGACTAAAGTAGCAAATAAAGCAATCGTTGCTCCTAGCGCTATTGTCAAAACTTTGGCAGAAATACTTAAAGCAGCTATAGAGATAAAAGGCATAGAGCAAACTAATGAATTAAAGCAAATACTAAATTCATTTAATATTGCCAGTACAGCTAGTGCATTTGCTATTGCTTCGAGTCTAATTGAGAACGCACCAGCTGCGATTTATCTCGGTAACTTGTCACAGCATCATCCTGAATATTCAAGAATTAGTGTGTTGGTCGAATTTATAGCGAATGCTACAGGCGCAAGTTATGGCATACTGGGTGAGGCTGCAAATAGTGTAGGTGCGTATTTGGTAGGTGCAGTGCCTGAAATCAGCGATTTGTCGATTCCGAAAGCATCAAACTCAATTAAAAAAACGGGTGGATTAAATGCGGCACAAATGCTTGGTTACAGCACTGATTTGCCAGATGAAAGCTGTAATGCACTTATACTGATGAATGTTGAGCCAGAATTTGATGCTTATAATTCTCAACAAGCGCTAGAAACACTTAAATCGTATGAATTCATAGTGACTATGAGTGCATATAAGGGGAGTAGCAGCGACTATGCAGATGTATTGTTACCAATAACTCCATATACTGAAACATCAGGAAGCTATGTCAATACAGAAGGTCGGGTGCAAAGTTTTAATGGAGTGGTGTCACCATTGGGTAATGCTCGTCCTGCTTGGAAAGTTTTACGAGTACTTGCTAATTTATTAGCAGTAGAGAATTTCGATTATGAAACAACTGAACAAATACGTGCTGAAATATTCTCTGATGGTTTAGAAGTTAATCAATACTTAAATAATAAACTTAGAAACTCTGATTTCGAAATAAAAGAAATTGAAAGAAGAGGTATAGAGCGTATTGGCGAGGTGCCCATTTATCAAGCTGATCCGATTGTTCGACGAGCAGAATCACTTCAATTAACTCATGATGCAGAATCTCCAAAAGCTTGGGCAGCACCAGCTGTACTAGAAAAATTAGGACTTGTTACAGGAAATCAGGTAAAGATTACACAAGGAGGTGGAATAGCGAAACTTGAAATAGTAAGTGACGAAAAATTACCTAATAATTGCGTACGTATAGCTTGTGCACATCCCATGACAGTAGCCTTAGGTGATTTGTTTGGTGAAGTATTTATAGAGAAACTGTAATGGTAAAGATTAGGATTTATTAATGGAGTATATTCAACAACAATTTATAAACATTTTTGGAGCTGAATGGGGCGGCATGTTGTACTTATTAGCTACAAATATGACATTTATCTTAGCAATTGTTGTTCCGTTGCTATTGGGTGTCGCTTATTTGACTTTTGCGGAGCGAAAGATAATTGCCTATATGCAAATTCGAGTGGGACCTAATAGAGTAACTTTTTTTGGTATTCCGTGGTTGCGTGGTTGGGGACAACCGATAGCTGATGCTGTAAAAGCAATTATGAAAGAAATCGTTATTCCAACCGGTGCGAATAAGTTTTTATTCATACTTGCTCCAGTATTAACGATTATGCCGGCACTTGCAGCGTGGGCTGTGATTCCATTCACCCCTGAAGTTGTGCTTGCGGATATTAATGCAGGTCTGCTCTATATCTTAGCTATGACGTCCATGGGAATATATGGCATTATTATTGCTGGTTGGGCATCAAATTCTAAATATGCTTTTCTTGGTGCTATGCGTTCTGCTGCACAGGTTGTTTCTTATGAGTTAGCCATGGGCTTTGCTTTAGTTTGTGTATTGATGATGTCGCAGAGCTTAAAGTTGGGGGATATTGTAAATGGTCAGCAAGGTGATAGTTTATTGAATTGGTATTTGATTCCGCTATTTCCTATGTTTCTTGTATATCTAATTTCAGGTGTGGCAGAAACAAATCGTGCGCCATTCGATGTCGCCGAAGGTGAGTCGGAAATCGTTGCAGGTTTTCATGTCGACTACTCGGGAATGGCTTTTACTGTATTTTTCCTGGCAGAGTATTCCAATATGATATTGGTGGCAACATTAACATCTATTATGTTTTTGGGAGGATGGTTACCACCAATCGATATCGCTCCTTTTACATCAATACCTGGATTTGTCTGGTTATTACTTAAGATTGCATTTATTCTTTTCTTCTTTCTTTGGTTCCGCGCAACCTTTCCTCGATACCGTTATGATCAGATCATGAGATTGGGTTGGAAAATATTTATTCCAATCACACTTGTATGGATCGTGATACTAGGCTTAATCATGCAATTGCCCGAATCAACAAGAGATGCATTTCCGTTAAATATTTGGTTCTAAAATAGAGAAAGTATCATGGATCGAATTAAGAAATTTTTTAGTACCTTTTTATTATTTGAATTAATAAAGGGTATGGCAGTTACCGGGAGCTATTTGTTTAAACCAAAGATAACCGTCCATTATCCAGAAGAAAAAACGCCGCAATCGCCACGGTTTAGAGGCTTGCATGCACTGCGACGCTATCCCAATGGAGAAGAGCGCTGTATTGCCTGTAAGTTATGCGAGGCGGTGTGTCCTGCGATGGCGATTACTATAGATTCAGAGCAACGTACTGATGGAACAAGACGTACTACGCGCTATGATATCGATTTGAGCAAGTGCATTTTCTGTGGATTCTGTGAGGAATCTTGTCCAGTTGATTCAATCGTAGAAACACGCATACTTGAATATCACGGAGAGAAAAGAGGTGATTTGATATATACCAAAGAGATGTTATTGGCGGTGGGGGATCGTTATGAAGAACAAATCGCCAAAGACAGGGAAGCTGATGCACGTTATCGTTGATTTAGTTGGTAAAAACAAATGAATTTCCAAGATGTCATATTTTATATTTTTTCTGCTGTCTTAGTTGCGTCAGCACTGGGCGTTATTATAGTGCGTAATCCGGTCTATTCGGCATTACTGTTAGTATTAGCATTTGTTACATGTGCAGGCCTATGGTTATTGCTGGAAGCTGAATTTTTAGCGATTGCATTAGTATTGGTGTATGTGGGTGCGGTAATGGTTTTGTTCTTGTTTGTTGTCATGATGTTAGATATTAACTTAGACAGGTTGCGTGAAGGATTCTGGAAATGGTTCCCATTCGGTGCATTGATTTCATTGGCGATGGTTGTAGAAATATCTATGGTTCTAATGAATGAATATTTCGGACTTGAAGAAATGCCTACACCAAAACCTCATGAAGCAGATTATAGCAATACCAGAGAATTAGGTCGTTTAATCTATACTGAATATGCATATGCTTTTGAATTGGCAGCAGTGTTGTTATTGGTCGCTATGGTTGCTGCGATAGCACTGACCTTGCGACATAGAGAAGATAAGAAATCGCCAAATCCGTCAGAACAGGTTAAGGTAAAAAAAGAGGATCGCATACGGATTATAACAATGCCATCAGAAAAGAAAGATTAAGAAAATCTATCGAAAATAAAATTGTTTGACAAAATCTTAAATTTAAGAAGAGGTAGTTAGTTTGGTATCGTTATCTCATTATCTGGTACTTGGTGCTAT